>ERZ772881.1471-NODE-1471-length-20788-cov-4.834515_pt1 | contig 20788 bp, 19 predicted proteins | sample MGYA00580581_ERZ772881 | MGnify/ENA primary metagenome ERZ772881 (study PRJEB29015, sample SAMEA2737668) | human gut metagenome | biome: human gut; feature: human-associated habitat; material: faeces | place: China | collected 2012 ...
AGGTGGTACAGGAAGGCGCTACGGATTTCTCCGGAGATGCCGCGCGGGAATCCCATCGGACGAATGAACCGCAAAGGCAGCGTTTTGAGAGACAGAACCGCCGCAATAACAACGACCGTTTCAATAAGAACCGGAACAACCGGCAGGACGGCCGCAATGGCAGGAACGGCAATGACCGGGTTAAAAACCGCTGGAACAATAATCACCAGGAGGGGAATGCTCCCCAGAATAATGCTCCCCGTGAGCTGGCGCCTCCGGAACCGGTGGACGGCCTGCTGGAAATCACGAATAAGGGATTCGGCTTTTTAAGGAAGCCGGATAATGATTTTGACGCTTTTGCGGAAGCCGTGTACGTTCCGCAGGACATGATCCGCAAGTTCGGCCTGCGTCCCGCCGTTTGGGTGCATGGACAAGCCTGCCGCCATGACCGCGGCATTCTTCTGACGGAGATATCCGCCGTCAACGGAGATGCTCCGGAGAAGGCCCGCAAGAGCCCGCATTTTGAAGAGCTCAAGGCGGTCAATCCGAATAAGCGCATTTCCTTTGAAACCCGTCCGGAGCGCTATACCACGCGCACGCTGGACCTGATTGCGCCTATCGGGCGCGGCCAGCGTGGCCTGATCGTTTCTCCGCCCCGCGCGGGGAAGACGACGCTGCTGCAGCACATGGCGGAAGCCATTCTGGAGAATTACAAGGATTCCATCCACCTGATGGTGCTGCTGGTGGACGAGCGCCCGGAAGAAGTGACGGAGTTCAAGCGTTCCCTTCCCGGAGCCGAGGTATACGCTTCTTCCAATGACGGCAGGGTGCGTGACCACTGCCGCATGGCGGAGCTTTGCATTGAGCGCGCCAAGCGGCTTGTGGAAGCCGGCCAGCATGTCTTCCTGCTGATGGATTCCATCACGCGCCTTGCCCGTGCCTATAATAACGCGGACAAGGGAAGCGGCCGCACCATGTCCGGCGGCATTGATGCCCGTGCACTGGAAATGCCCCGCCGTCTTTTTGCCGCCGCCCGCAATACGCGCCAGGCCGGTTCCCTGACCATCATCGCCACTGCACTCGTGGAAACCAACAGCCGTATGGATGACCTGATTTTCCAGGAGTTCAAGGGTACGGGCAACATGGAGCTTGTCCTGAACCGCCGCATTGCGGAGCAGTATATCTTCCCGGCCGTGGATATCCTGAAATCGGGAACGCGCCGGGAAGAACTCATCATGCCGGAAGCGTGGCTGTACAAGATGAACCTGATCCGCCGCGCGCTGGCGGGGCACAAGCCTGTAGAGGCCATGGAACGCTTCCTGTTTTTCCTGAACAAGTACCCAAGCAACGCCCAGATGCTGCTGGACCTGAAGCAGAAGGCATAAGCTGCCGGAATGATGGGGCGAAGAGCTCCACGCAGGATGCCTGCCAGGGAATATTTTCCTTTGACTATACAAGGGCGTTTTCAAACGCCCTTTTTGCTGTCCCAAATGGCGATGTGCAGACGGTCTGAAAAGCGGAGGCCATAACGGAGGCACCATTCCACCGTCTGCGCGCGCATGGCGTCCAGCTCTGCCCGTGTGGAGGCCAGTGGCATGAGCAGGATGCGTTCTGCGGGAATGTCTGCCCCGGAAGCCTGCCGCAGGGCGGTTTTTACATCTTCCTCGCACGCCACTACGAATTTGAACCACGCTTTTTCCGTGAAAGCCAGACGGCGCAGGATGTCCGGTTTCCATGTTCTGGCGGTTTCATTGCCGGAGTGGGGGAGTTTGGGAGACACGTTGAATTGCGTGATGCGTTCCAGCAGTTCCGCATCCGGCATAATGGTGCCGTTGGTTTCCAGCTCCACGGCATGGTCCGGCAGCAGGCGCAGCAGGGCGGGAAGGGCTTTTTGCTGAATGAGCGGTTCTCCCCCGGTCAGTACCAGGCGGCGGCATGGATAACGGAGCGCCAGTTCCGCCGCCTTTTCAGGCGTGAGCCGCACTCCGGGAACTGTCCCGTTCCAGGAGTACGCCGTGTCACACCAGGAACAGGCCAGGTTGCAGCCTGCCAGGCGCAGAAAGACGCAGGGAGTCCCCTGGGAGACGCCTTCCCCCTGGATGGAATGGAAAATTTCCGGTTGTCCGTGAAGCTGGGCCAGTGTGAGCATGATCAGGCAGGCCTGAGACTACCATATCCCTGCCGCCCGTCAACGCCTCCCTGCGGAGGGCGCCGGAAGAGCGGCAAACGGGACGCAGGAGCTTTTCTTCATTCCGTGCCCTCAAGTTTTCAGGAACACGCTCAGCCGTTGCTGCGGCGGAAGGCCCCCACCGTGAACAGGAGGAGGATGAATCCCACAACGGAGGCAGCGCCCGTGAACAGCTTCTGGAAGGAGGCATGGTCTTTTTCCTCGTTCTCCAGCTTTTTCACTTCTTCTCTGGAAGACTTGCGCATTTCAGCTCGGGCCTCGTCATAGGTCCGGGACGCCTGTTCCTCTTCTTTCCGGGCTTGTTCCAGAGCGTTCCGGACGGCTTTGGACTGCTCCCTGTATCCGGCTGTAGCCAGCAAATCGTCATCTCCCGGGTCCGGGGCGGCGGTTTCTTCCCGGTCATCGTCGGTTAAGGCCTTGTTTTTTTGTTCGGTGAGTTTTTCCTCCGCTTTCTGCATCAGTAGCTGCTGCTTGCCGGTTTTTTCTTCCAGGGCTTCCAGGGCGGCGTCCAGAGCCTGCATTTTTTTCTTTGTGGCGGAGGTTTTCAGGCGAATGAAGGCTATTTGCGATTGAAGTTCCGAGATGTTCTCCTTCTGGGGAGCGGCTCCTGAAAATTTCTTTTTGGCTTTGGCATCCTCCCGGTTCTTGGCCAGTTCCCGTTCGGCCTGCCCCAGTTCCGCCTGAATACTTCTCTGCTTGTCGGCCAACTTCGCAAGCAGGGTTTTCATTCCCTCCCTCTTTTGAAGCAGTTCTTCCCTGGCGGACTTGGAGTTTTCCCTCTGCCTGCTCATGCGGCGGCGCAACTGGTCAATCCTCTGGTCGTGTTCCTTCACTTCCTCCTGCTGGTCCGCCATGCTTTTTTGGTAGGCGGCAACCTGGGCTTCCTGCTGCTGCTGTCTTTTCTGCTCAAGATAGGTTTCCTGGAATTTTTCCATGGCCTCTTCCGCCGTCCGGGTGGCGTCCTGGGCTTCATCCAGTTTCTTCCGGGTCTGGCTGACGGTTTTCTCCAATACTACGGCCTCCTGTTCCATGGCTGTTTTCCGGGCGGCCAGTTCCTTTCCTTCCGGGGAGATATGGTGTTGATAGTACCAGACGGAGAATCCGGCGGTTAAAATGGTCAGGAGAAGCAGTACATAGCGCATGAGAGTGTTCCAACGATTCGGGTAAAAGTACAAAAAGGAGTGTGCCTTGTCAACATGGCAGAAATAAAGGCAACCCGCCTCCCTCCGGGAATGGAGAGGAAGCGGGCTGCCTGGAAGGCGGGTTCCGGCAGAGTCCGGAAATGAGTCTAATTCCTGTTAAAGATTCAGGGAGAAGGCGGAGATGGCGTCTATCTCTTCCGCAATCTTGTTCAGCAGTTCATCGGAAACGGGTTTGTTGGTCTTGAGGACGGCCAGGGCTTCCCGCGTGGCGTGATCGGCCGGAGCGGCGATGTTGTCAATGTTGATGCCGTTGGAGTACAGGGCGGAACCGATGGTGGCGATGATGCCGGGACGGTCCTTGTAATGCAGGAACAGCGTTGTGCCGCGCAGGTCCGCATACAGCCCGTTGAAGTTGTTCAGGCGGGAGACCATGGGAATGCCTTCCGTCACCACGCCGCGCACGCTGGTGTTGAAATATTCCCCCTCATCTTCCATCACCACGTCCAGCGTGATGGAATCTTCATAGGGCTTGTCGTCCTTGGGCTCCCGCGCCTTGAAGACGATGCCGTGCTCCCGCAGGGATTCTTCCGCGGCGGCGGGCATGAGGCCCTTTTCCGCGTGCGGCAGCAGCCCTTCCAGAATGGGGGCAGTGAACCATTTGCGGAAGACGCGCAAGTTGCCGTAGAAGGTGCATTCCACCCGGCGGATAGGCTTGTTGCCTCCGGCTTTGCGGGCCAGGGCAGCGAGCAGGAAAGCCAGTTGGAGATGGGCCGGATTGAGACCGTTGGGGGATTCCCCGTTCACCACGCAGGAGGTGTCTCCGTCAGAAAAATAGGCCACCATCTGTTCCGCGGCGCGCTTGGCCGCCTTCGTGTTGGCCTCCCGGGTGTTGGCGCCCAGGTGGGGAAGGATGAGGTCCGCCATGGCGGCGGAAGGTTTTTCTCCTGGCGCGTCCTTGGGGTGGACGTCCGTCAGGTAGCCGATGTTTTTGCCCGCGGCCTTGGCGGCGGCCAGCGCTTCTTCATCCACCACGCCGTAGCGGGAGCAATTGATGAGCACCGCGCCGTCCTTCATGCTGTCGATAAGTTCCGCGTTCACCATGTGGTGGGTGGAGGGACCGCCCGGAACGTGCAGGGTGATGATGTCGCACTGGGAGAAGATGTCTTCAATGCTGGTGGGGGTGACGCCGATGTTCAGGGCGCGCTGGCGGGCCAGAAAGTGGTCGTAGCCCAGCAGGGTGGGTTCAAATCCCTGGAGGCGCTTGACGAGGTTGCGGCCGATGTTGCCCAGGCCGATGATGCCCACGGTTTTTTTGGTCAGCTCGCTGCCCATGTATTTTTTCTTTTCCCACAGGCCTTCCCGGGTGGTGGCGTCCGCCTGGACGATGTGGCGGTAATACGCCAGAATCATGGCCATGACTTCCTCCGCCACGGCGTTGGAGTTGGCGCCGGGGGTGTTCATGACGTCCACATTCTTCTTGCGGGCGTACACGATGTCAATGTTGTCGTAGCCGGCTCCGGCGCGGATGACCAGCTTCAGGGAGGGGAGGGCGTCCATGATTGCCGGAGTGACTTTTTCACTGCGGACGATCAGGGCCACGGTGTCCGGATGGGCGGCGGCCTGTTCTTCCAGAGGCGTGTCGGCGTCCTGGACGACTTCATAGCCGGCCGTTTTAAGCGTATTGGCCGCTACGTCGGAGAGTTTGGTGGGAATAAGAACCTTGTTCATGTTGGTATGGTGGAAAATGTCATTGTTCAATGGTATGGACAAAAAGTCCGCTGCGCAGCTTGGGCTCAAACCACGTGGACTTGGGGGGCATGATTTCCCCGGCATCCGCCACGCGGAAGAGGTCGTCCATGGTGACGGGGTACAGGGAGAAGGCCAGCGCCATTTCTCCGGAGCAGCGGCGTTCCAGTTCTCCCAGGCCGCGGATGCCGCCTACGAAGTCGATGCGGTCGCTTGTGCGCGGATCGTCAATGCCCAGGATGGGGGCCAGCACATTCGCCTGGAGAATGGCGCAGTCCAGGCTTTCGATGGGATGGTCCGCCGGGAAGGTTCCCGGTTTGGCGGTGAGGGAATACCACCGGCCGTCCAGATACATGCCGAATTCGTGCTTGGCGCGGGGGGCGTAGCCTTCTCCGGGAACGGCGTCCGCAGGCGCCACGTCAAAGGAGGCGCGGAGCTTTTCTAGGAATTCTTCCCTGGACAGGCCGTTCAGGTCGCGCACGACGCGGTTGTAGTCCATGATGAAGAGGTCTTCATCACAGAAGACGACGGCCATCAGGTAATTGAATTCCTCCTGTCCCGTGTAGTCCGGGTGCTCCTTGCGCCGCCTGGCGGAAACGGCGGCGCTGGACGCCGTACGGTGATGGCCGTCCGCTATGTAAAGAGCATCCACTTCTTCAAAGCCTTTGCGGATGGCTTCCACCGTGCCGGGATCGGAGACGGGCCACAGGATGTGGGTAACGCCGTCGTCCGTGGTGAAATCGTACTCCGGTTTGTGGAATTTGATCCATTCCCGGATGATGCCGGAAAGGCCCTCGTGCTTGCGGTAGGCCAGGAATACCGGTTCCGTCTGGGCGGAACAGGCGTCAAAGTGCTCAATGCGGTCCAGCTCCTTTTCCCTGCGGGTCAGTTCATGCTTTTTGATGACGTCGCTGGCGTATTCATCCACGGAGGCGCAGCCGACGATGCCCGTCTGCACGCGGCCCCACATGATCTGGCGGTAAATGTAGAAGGAAGGTTTTTCATCCCGGACGAGGTAGCCCTTGCGGACGAATGCTTCCAGGTTTTCCCGCGCCTTGGCATAGGTTTCCGGGGCGTGGATGGCGGTTTCGCTCGTGTCGATGTCGGAGCGGCAGATGTGGAGGAAGGAGGCGTCGTTTCCGGCGGCCATTTCCCTGGCCTCCCGGTGGTTCATGACGTCATAGGGGAGGGAGGAAACCCGCGCGGCCAGTTCCCGGGGCGGACGGAGGGCGGGGAAGGGATGGAGTGTGGACATGGAAAAATGAGAGAGTACAGAAGGTTAATGACGGAGGGAGCAATGATATAGCGCACGGATGCCGGAGACAAGCCCCGCCAAAATACATGCCGCAATGAACAGCAGCAGGTACCGCATGGGCGCTCCTGCCGCTTTGAGAAAATCCAGGGGCTTGAACAGGAGAAGCCGGACAAACTCTCCGCCTCCCGGAATGCTGTTCAACAGCAGGAGCATCCCGATGAGCAGCAGGAACAGGCTTGCCGCGGCGGCCATGCTCCATGTGCAGGAGCGCGCCATTTCCCCCGCCTGTTCCCGGTCCAGGCGTTTTTTCACCAGGATCAGGTAGTACGGAACAAGCATTAGAAAGAAGGCTCCGGACCAGGGGCGCATGGCTTCATTCAAGGCTCCGGCGATGATGAGGGCCGTCAGGACGCAGGCGGAGGCGATGATGAACAGAGCCTGGAGCGCCGTGTGAAGAACCTTGTTCATGGCGGCTGTTCCGTTCATTCTCCGGAGGAGGCGTTCTTCCCTCTTTCCCGGGCGGGGCCGGAAAAGAGGGAAGGGAAAACGCTTACTTGAGTTTCAGGATGTCCACGATGTTGGACGTGATGGAGCGCATGTCGTCCATCGTCAGCTCACCCATGTGGGCGATGCGGAAGGTCTTGTTCTTCAAATCCCCGTAACCGTTGCCGAGCTGCATGCCGCGTTCGATCAGCACGTTGTTCAGGGCGGCGATGTCAATGTCCCTCGTGTTGCTGATGACCGTCAGGGTGCGGGAAAGATGGTCCCGGTTGGCGAAGACGCTGAAATATTCATCCGCCCAGGAGCGCACGAATTCCGCCATGGCTTCATGGCGCGCAAAGCGGTTTTCCACGCCTTCCTGCATGATGCGCTGGAGCTGGAGGTCCATGGCGTACATGATGGAGACGCAGGGGGTGTTCGTGTACTGGTAGTCCTTTTTCTGGATAGTGTCGTAAATGGAGCGCAGGTCAAAGTAGCAACCGCGGTTGGGGACGGAGGCGGTGCGTTCATAAGCCTTTTGGGACAGCGTGCAGACAGCCATGCCGGGGGGGAGCGCCAGCGCCTTCTGGGTGGAGGTCACCAGCACGTCCACGCCCAGCCTGTCCGTTTCAATCCGGGAGCCGGCGGCGGAACTTACCGCGTCCATGCACCATACGACGTCCGGGTATTTTTTGAGTACTTCCGCAATTTCCTCCACCGGGTTCTGGACGCCGGTGGACGTTTCATTATGGGTGATGCAGATAGTGTCGTACTTGCCGGTGGAGAGGGCGGCGTCCACCATTTCCGGGGTGGTGGGCTGGCCGAGTTCGCTCTTGAAAATGTCGGAGGGAACGCCGTTGCCCGTGGCAATCTTGTACCATTTGTCGCCGAAGGCGCCCACGGAAAAAATGGCGGCTCGCTTGGCGGTGCAGGAACGCACGGCGCCTTCCATCAAGCCCGTACCGGAGGAAGTGGAGAGCAGGATTTCCTGTTCCGTCAGCAGAATGCGGCGCAGATTGTTGGAAATGCGGCGCTGCAGGGCGGAAGCCGCCTTGGATCGGTGCCCCATCATCGGGCCGCTCATGGCGGCAAGTACTTCAGGTGCTACTTCAGTGGGTCCGGGAATGAATAATTTGGTTGCCATTTGTTTTAAAAACTGGGTACGTGTACTATAGCGTCTCCAAACGGTTTGGCTATGAATTTTTGTTGGGGCAGGCTGGGAAAACCTGCCGCAGCAGCGGGAATAGGAGCGGTTTACTGCCCGGATCCGCCGGGAAACGAATGATAAATCCGGAATCAGGGGCTGCTTTTTATCTCAAGGAACTCATGTTGAGTAGCCGTTTCTCTGTTGGAAACCGTTCCGTTGCGGATGAAACGGCCTTTTTGCTTCCGTACGGGGAGGAGACGCGGATGCATGCTCCCCCCCGCAGGCGAAAGGTCTTTAAAGTTTAGAAGCTGATGAGCTTGACCAGCCAGTAGCCGCCGAAGAAGAGCCAGACGTACAGGAGGCCCGCAAGCAGGAAGGGGCGCGCTCCGGCTTTCTTGAACTTCTCAAAGCTGGATTCTGCGCCCAGAGCCGTCATCGCCATGGTCAGCAGGAACGTGTCCAGGGTGTTGATGGCGTCCACCAGTTCGGCAGGCAGCAGGTGCAGGGAATTGAAGCCGATGACGGCGAGGAACAGGAACGCGAACCAGGGGATGGTGATTTTACGTTTTTCGCTGTTTCCTCCGGCGGCGGAGTCCCGCCGCGCCAGGATGATGCTCAGGATGACCACGAACATGATGGTGGACAGCGCGTAGATCTCCGGGCTGACCTTCTTGCGGGTCATGGAGTAGATGGCGATGGGCAGCGTTTCCACGGTGCCGCAGTTGAAGTAGGAGATCATGAAATCGTCGATGGAATAGGTCAGGCAGATCAGGAAGGCCGACAGGATGGCCGGGCTGATCTCCGGCAGGATGACCTTGAAGAAGGCCTGCTTGGGGTCGCAGCCAAGGTCGAGCGCTGCCTCATACAGCTTGATATCCAGCTGCTTGAGCTTGGGGCTCACGTTGAAGATGACATACGGCACATTGAACGCGATATGCGCAATGAGCAGCGTGGGCAGACCCATGATGTTGTCCGGCAGCCATGCGGACTGCGTGGCAAAGCGCTGGTAGGCCACGAACAGCAGCATCAGGGAGATACCGGTGATGATCTCCGGGTTGACCACCGGGATATAGGTGATATTGGTGACCACAAGGCGGCTCTTGCGGCCCATGGACGCGATGCCCAGAGACGCCGCAGTCCCCAGCACGGTGGCGATGACCGCCGAGAACAGTGCCAGATACAGCGACACCCACAGCGCGTGCAGGATGGACTCGTTGTGGAGCAGGCTGGTGTACCACTTGAAGGTAAAGCCTGTGAACAGTGCGTAGCCCTTGCTTTGGTTGAAGCTGAACACGATCATATAGGCAATGGGCAGGTACATGAAGCAGAAGAAGAGGATGACGTAGGCCCGCTGCATCAGGCGCAGATGTTTCGTTTTCATCAGGACACGCCCTCCATTTCATCTTCATCAAAGCTGGATGTGAAGCTCATGCAGAGCAGGACGATGATCATCAGCACAAGGCTCATGGCCGAACCGACGTTCAGGTTGTAGCTGTTGCCCAGGAACTGCATCTCGATCAGATCACCAATGAGCAGGTTGGAGCCGCCGCCCAGCATACGGCTGATAACAAAGGTGGACACCGCCGGGACGAACACCATGGTGATGCCGGTGCTGATGCCGGGCACGCTCATGGGGATGAGCACCCGGAGAAGGGTCTTGGTGGTGGAAGCGCCCAGATCCTGCGCAGCTTCCACCAGGCTCTGGTCGATCTTGGTCATGCTGGTGTACAGCGGCAGGATCATGTAGGGCACATAGTTATACACCATGCCCAGCACCACCGCGCCCTGGGTATCCATCATCGGGAAAAACTCGATGCTGCTGCCCGTGATGCTGTTGTACAGCGCAATAAGCCCGATCTTCTGGAACAGCTGGTTCAAAAGCCCGTTGTTCTCCAGAATGGTCATCCACGAGTACGTCCGCAGCAGGAAGTTGATCCACATGGGCAGCATGATCAGCACCATGGCGATCCGCTGGAAGGCTGCGCCCTCGCGGCTGATGAAATACGCCACCGGGTAGCCGATGAGCAGGCAGATGGCCGTGGCGATGATGGCCAGCTTAAAGGACCGGCCGAACACGGCGGCGTAGCCGCCCATCTGCACGAAGTTGTCCAGCGTAGCCCCGCCCGCTCCGTCGGAGAAGGCATAGACGACCATGATGATGATGGGTGCCACCACGAAAATGGCCATCCATATCACATACGGTATGGCGAAATGGGAGAGCTTAGTCTTCATCCTCGCTCTCCTCCTCTTCCAGCTCCACGCTGGCGTCCGCCAATTCCTCATACTCCTCGGAATAGGAGGAGTAGTCGCCGAACATTCCGGAGTATTCGCTCTTCTTCATGATGTGGAAGCCCTCGGGGTCGATCTTCACGCCGATGCGTGCGCCCACTGGCGAGTGGTCGGTGGTCTGGATGAGCCACTTGAAGCCCCGGAAGTCCACGATGATGTCGTACTGCATCCCCTTGAACGTCACGTTGGTGACGGTGCCGATGAGCTGGCCCTGCTCCACGGGGACAATGTCGATATCCTCGGGGCGGATGACCACGTCCACCGGCTCGTTCTCGGCGAAGCCCGCGTCCACGCAGGGGAACTCCTTGCCGTACATTTTCACGACCTTATCCCGTACCATGACGCCGTTGAGGATGTTGCTCTCGCCGATGAAGTCCGCCACGAAGGCGTTCTTCGGCTCGTTGTAGATATCCTCCGGCGTGCCGATCTGCTGGATGCGGCCCTTGTCCATCACCACCACGGTGTCGGACATGGTCAGCGCCTCCTCCTGGTCGTGGGTCACATATATGAACGTTATGCCCATCTGCTGCTGGATACGCTTCAGCTCGTTCTGCATATCCTTGCGCAGACGCAGATCCAACGCGCCCAGCGGCTCGTCCAGAAGCAATACCTTCGGACGGTTCACCAGTGCGCGGGCGATGGCCACCCGCTGCTGCTGGCCGCCGGACAGCTGGTCGATGCGGCGGCGGTCAAAGCCCTTCAGGCTGACCACCTCCAGCATCTCGGTGACACGCTGCCGTATCTCCCCCTCCGGCACTTTGGCGATGCGCAGGCCGAAGGCGATGTTTTCAAACACATCCAGATGCGGGAACAGCGCATATTTCTGGAACACCGTGTTGATCTGCCGTTTGTGTGGCGGAACGTCATTGATCCTCACCCCGTCAAAGGTCACATCACCGGAAGTGGGTGTGGTAAACCCACCGATGATGCGCAGCGTTGTGGTCTTGCCGCAGCCGCTGGGTCCAAGCAGTGTGAGGAATTCAGAATCGTTGATATAAAGATTGATGTTATCGAGAACCAGCTCGTCGTCAAACGCCATGCAGAGATCCCGCAGGCGAATCAACTCTTTGGCCATTTATCCTCCCCCGTTCATACATAAAATAACCCTCCTCCCCGGAAACCGCCGGCGCCTGTTCCTGCGCCGCTTTTTCCGTCGAAAGAAAGCAGGTACAATATATATGGTATCCCCCCAAAAGTCAATGCCTTTTCCCGCTTTTCCCAAAAAAAATCGCGCGGGGCTGCGTCAGCAGCTCCGCACGACGTTTTCAGCCGAAATATTTTGCCCGGAACGGCACGTTTTCCACCGTGAAAGTCCTGCCCCGCAGGTAGTTCAGGATCCCCGCGTCCGTGGGCAGGTCGAAGGTCAGCTCATAGGCATACAGCGCCTGCCGCGTCTCCCCGTACCGGCGGTTGACGTCGCCCCGTCCGTACTTGCCGTCCCCCAGCAGCGGACAGCCCAGATCGGCAAAGGACGCCCGGATCTGGTGGGTGCGCCCCGTCTCCAGTCCCACCTCCACCAGAGACAGCTCGCCCCGCGTCTCCAGCGTGCGGTAGTCCGTCACGGCGGTCTTGCCCCCCGGCACCGGCTTGTGGTACACCGCCACCTGCTTTTTCTGCTCATCCTTCAGCAGGAAGCACTCGATCCTGCCCTCCGGCGGCTTGGGACGCCCCACGGTAATGCACAGATAGCGCTTGTCGATCTCCCGCAGCCGGATCTTCTCGTTGATGATCCGCAGCGTCTCGGCGTTCTTGGCGGCGATGACCATGCCTCCTGTGTTGCGGTCGATGCGGTTGCACAGCGCGGGAGCGAAGGCGTTCTCCCAGCGGGGGTTCCACTCCCGCTTCTGATAGAGGTACGCCTGAATGTGGTTGATGAGGGTGTTCACCTTCTCCGTCTCGTCAGCGTGGACCACCAGCCCCGGCCGCTTGTTGACCAGCAGCAGGTTCTCGTCCTCGTACACCACGTCCACCTGGGGCTTGAACAGCGTCAGGAAAAGATTCTCCTCCGACGGCTTGTCAAAGAACTCGTCGTTGATGTATAATTGCACCACATCGCCCTGGACCAGCCGCTGGTCCCGCTGGGCCCGTGCGCCGTTGACCTTGATGCGCTTGATGCGTATGTACTTCTGCATCAGCGCCGGCGGCAGCAGCGGCAGCGCCTTGGACACGAAGCGGTCCAGCCGTACTCCGGCGTCGTTTTTCCCGATGGTCAGCTCCCGCATGGGCGCACCTCCCTTGTGTTCTCCGTCCATTGTAACCGCTTTTGGAAAAAAGTCAAAATATTTGTGAGAAAATGTTTGACAAGGGATTTTGTGTCGGCTATAATACTACTCGTGTCATTGCGAGGTGTACTATGCGTCTGAACGTAAACAAGCTGCTGCATACCCCCGGCTCCCGGCAGGAGATCCATTTTGAGATGGACCTTTCCGATCTGGAGTTCGGCGGTACTTATCCTGTAACGCGACCGGTTGTTGTGGACGGCCAGCTGCGGAATCAGGCGGGTATGCTGCTGTGTGAGCTTCAGATCACCACCACGCTCCACTGCATCTGCGACCGATGCGCCCAGGCGTTCGATCAGGAGAAATCCACGGACTACGCCTGTGTGCTGGCCGAGGAGCGTCAGTCCGATGAGGATGACGACATCGTGCTGTTGGACGACGATGAGGTGGATGTGACGGAACTGGCGCGGGACGCCTTTATCCTCGATATGGACACGAAATTTCTCTGCTCTGAGGACTGCAAGGGACTATGTCCCGGCTGCGGTGCCGACCTGAACCGCGAGAGCTGCCGCTGCAAGAAGGCGGTGGATCCCCGGCTGGCCAAGCTGGCGCAGCTGTTGCAGAAGGACGAGTGAATCCATTATAAATTGCTGCTCAGGCAGTTAAGACCAAGGAGGTGTCAACATGGCAGTCCCTAAGGGAAAAGTATCCAAGCAAAGACGCAATAAGAGACGTTCTTCCGTATGGAAGCTGGCAGCTCCCGCTCTGGTGGCATGCCCCAAGTGCGGTGCTCTGCATCTGCCTCACAGAATGTGCCCGGAGTGCGGTACCTACAACGGCCGCGAAGTCAAGGTCGTCAAGTCTGTGGCAGCGGACAAGTAAATTCTTATGTGTCCACGCAGGAGGGAAGCGCAGCTTCCCTCCTGCTTTTTTGTGCGTTTTGTCCCCCACGCCGCCCGTTTGATTTTCTTCCGCCCCGCAGGCGCGGAGCCCTTTCCTTTCGCAGGCCCGCTCCCCCACTTTCCCTCATGAGATGTATCGAAATCATGCGTTTTACAATCCGCTCGCCGCTGTTTATACTGGACACGATAAATAGCTTGCGTCCTGCCATAAAAGCGGCTATAATGGAATGGTTATCATGTGGGCGTATGCCCTTTTACGAGAGAGGACGCATCTATGAGCACCATCATCACCACCATCGACCGGCACAGCCCTGCGGAAAAAGCCGGTATACAGGTGGGCGAACAGCTTCTGACCATCAACGGCCATACCATCGTGGATGTGCTGGATTACCGGTTCTACGGCTATGACCCCCTGTCCCGCGTGGAATTGAAAACTGCGTCGGGCGATGTGCGTACCGTCACCATCCGCAAGGCGGAGGGGCAGGATCTGGGTCTGAACTTCGACACCTATCTGATGGATGAGATGCGCTCCTGCGCCAACCACTGCATCTTCTGCTTCGTGGACCAGATGCCCCCCGGCATGCGCTCCACGCTGTACTTCAAGGACGACGATGCGCGGCTCAGCTTCCTGCTGGGCAACTACATCACCCTGACCAACCTGACGGAGCGGGAGGCCCAGCGCATCATCGACCTGCACATCAGCCCCATCAACGTCTCCGTCCACACCACCGACCCCCAGCTGCACTGCACCATGCTGGGCAACAAGAATGCCGAGCGCTCTCTGGACTACATTCAGGCCTTCTGCAAGGCGGGCATCGTCATGAACGGCCAGATCGTCATCTGCCCGGGCTGGAACGACGGCGACCAGCTGCGCCGCACTCTGCGTGACCTGACGGAGTGGCAGTTTTCCAGCTGCTCGCTGGTGCCGGTGGGCATCACCAAGTACCGGCAGGGTCTTGCCAAGCTGCGCCCCGTCAGCGCCGAGGATGCACGGGACATCATCGCCATCGCCGAGGAGTTCGGGCAGGAGAACCTGCGGCGCTTCGGCACACGGCGCTTCTTCTGCGCCGACGAGCTGTACCTGCGGGCGGGGCTGCCGCTGCCGCAGGAGGACTATTACGAGGGCTACCGCCAGCTGGAAAACGGCGTAGGCATGCTGCGCTCCTTGGAGCAGGACTTCCTCTCCGCCATGCGTCTGGAGGATCCCGCCGCCGCGCCGTCCCCCTTCACCATCGCCACCGGCACCGCCGCCGCCCCGTTCCTGCGGGGACTGCTGGAACAGGCCAAGGCGTATTTTCCCCGTCTGGAGGGGCAGGTCATCGCGGTGGAAAACGATTTCTTCGGCCACACCATCGACGTGGCCGGTCTGCTGACAGGGCAGGACCTGTCGGCGCAGCTGCAAAGGGTCCCGTCCCTGGGGCGGGTACTGCTGCCGCTGCATATGCTGCGCCACGGCGAAACGGTGTTTCTGGACGACTATACCGTGGCGCGTCTGGCGGACGAGCTGGGCTGCCCCGTGCAGATCGTAGGCATCGACGGCGGCGACCTGCTGGACGCCATGCTGGACGCCTCCAGCACCGTCAGTTGAAAAGGAGGGTAAACTTATGGCAAAACCTTTGATCGCCATTGTGGGCCGCCCCAACGTGGGCAAGTCCATGCTGTTCAATAAGCTCATCGGAAAGCGCCTGTCCATTGTGGAGGATACCCCCGGCGTCACCCGAGACCGTATCTACGGCGAGAGCGAGTGGGCCGGCCGGAAGTTCCGTCTGGTGGACACCGGCGGTATCGAGCCCAACACCGACAACCAGATCCTCGCCTTCATGCGGGAGCAGGCGCAGATCGCCATCGACAATGCCGATGTCATCATCTTCGTCACGGACATCAAGACCGGCCTCACCGCCTCGGACCAGGAGGTGGCCGGCATGCTCCAGCGCAGCCGCAAGCCCATCGTGCTGGCAGTGAACAAGATGGACGCCACCGGCACCATCGACCCGGATTTCTACGAGTTCTACAATCTCGGTCTGGGTGACCCTATCGCCATCTCCGCCGTCCACGGCCATGGCACCGGCGACCTGCTGGACGCCTGCTTCCAGTACCTGCCGCCGGACGACGGCGAGGAGGAGGACTCCGACGTGGTGCAGGTGGCCATCATCGGCAAGCCCAACGTAGGCAAGTCCAGCCTCACCAACAAAATTCTGGGCGAGCAGCGGGTCATCGTCAGCAACGTGGCCGGCACCACCCGTGACGCCATCGACAGCTACTTCGAGAACTCCTACGGCAAATATAACTTCATCGATACCGCCGGCATGCGGAAAAAGTCCAAGGTGGACGACAGCATCGAGAAGTACAGCGTCCTCCGCGCCACCATGGCCATCGAGCGCAGCGACGTGTGCCTGATCCTTATCGACGCGCAGGAGGGCGTGACGGAGCAGGACACCAAGGTAGCGGGTCTGGCCCACGATGCCGGCAAGGCCTGCATCATCGTGGTGAACAAGTGGGATCTCATCGAGAAGGACGGCAAGACCATGGACCGCATGCGGGAGGACATCCGCCGCGACCTGAGCTATATGCCCTACGCCCCTATCCTGTTCATTTCCGCTCTGACGGGCCAGCGGGTAAACCGCCTGTTCGAGCTGATCAACTATGTCAATGACCAGGCTGCCGTGCGCATCACCACCGGTATGCTCAACAGCGTGCTGGCCGACGCCCAGACCCGCGTGCAGCCGCCCACGGATAAGGGCCGACGCCTGAAGATCTACTACATGACACAGGTGGGCGTCAAGCCGCCCCACTTCGTGATCTTCTGCAACGACAAAAAGCTGTTCCACTTCTCCTACCAGCGCTATCTGGAGAATCAGATCCGCAGCGTGTTCGGTCTGGAGGGCACCCCCATCACCATTACCATTCGCCAGAAAGGAGAGGATGACGGTTGACCTGCCTCGTTTGGGCAGCGGTGTTCGCCATGTTCGTGGTAGTACTGCTGGGCTATTTTCTGGGCTGTCTCAACGGCTCCGTGCTGGTGAGCCACTTCATCATCCGCGATGACGTGCGGCAGCACGGCAGCGGCAACGCCGGTCTCACCAATTTCTACCGCACCTACGGTGCCAAGTACGCTCTGGGCGTCATTCTGCTGGACATGGGCAAGACCGTGGCAGCCTGCCTCATCGGCGGCGTCATCCTCAACTACCTGGCGGGCGACTGGACGTTTGGCGTCCTGCTGGGTGGGCTGGGCAGCGAGCTGGGCCACATGTTCCCCGTGTTCTTCGGCTTCAAGGGCGGCAAAGGCATCCTGTCCGGCGCCGTGCTGGTGTGGCTGCTGAACTGGCGGGTGGCGCTGATCGCCTGGGGCCTGTTCGCCCTGCTGTGGCTGACCACGAGGTACGTCTCCCTGGGCTCCATCACCGCCGCCGTCAGCATGCCGGTGTCCACCTGGTTCCTCTGCGGCCACAATGGCCTGTACACATCGCTGACCGTCATCATCGCCGCGCTGGTGCTGTGGTGCCACCGCGAGAATATCCAGCGCCTTCTGCGGGGCCAGGAGCGGAAGTTCCACTGGCACACCGGCCCCGAGAAATAACCATTTTTTTAGAGAGAGAGAAAGGAAACTGACCCATGAAATACAATCAGTTGCGTCAGGTAGTGTTCCCGATCCTTGCCGCGTTCATTTGGGGCACCGCCTTCGTGGCGCAGGACCTGTGCGCCGACTCCATCGGGGCCTTCGCCTTCAACGCCACCCGTTACTTTATCGCCGTGCTGGCCCTGCTGGTGGTCATTCTCATCAGCGACAAGCTGAAGAAAAACAAGCCCACCCTCACCGCTCAGGAGAAGAAAGCCGCCAACAAGCAGCTGTGGCTGGGCGGCCTGTGCTGCGGTGCGGCGCTGGCCATTGCCTCCAACTTTCAGCAGGCGGGTCTGGTGGCCGGCACCGATGCCGGTAAGGCCGGCTTCATCACGGCGCTGTACGTGGTACTGGTCCCCGTGTTCGGTCTGTTCTTCAAGCGCAAGGTCAGCCTTCCCACCTGGATCGCCGTGGTGCTGTCCGTGGTGGCTCTGTACCTGCTGTGCATCAAGGGCGACTTCTCTCTGGCCCCCGGCGACCTGTTGGTTCTGGTGTGTGCGGTGTGCTTCGCCGTCCACATTCTGGTCATCGACCACTTCACCGCTTATTGCGACGGCGTGAAGCTCAGCTGTCTGCAATTCCTGTTCGCCGGCATCATCTCCACCATCTGCATGTTCATTTTTGAGGACGTGGACTTCGCCGCCATCCTCAGCTGCGCCCTGCCCCTGCTGTACGTGGGCATCTTCTCCTGCGGCGTGGGCTACACGCTTCAGATTTTGGCCCAGAAGGACTCCAACCCCACCGTTGTCACCATTCTGCTGAGTCTGGAGAGCGTGTTCGCCGTTATCGCCGGCGCCATCATCCTGAAGCAGCAGATGACCGTGCGGGAGTACATTGGCTGCGCCATCATGTTCGCCGCTGTCATTCTGGCCCAGATCCAGTTCCCCACCAGGCAAAAAGCGGAATAATTACATACGCAAAAAATACCTTGGACGTTCTCGTCCAAGGTATTTTTTATTCACCCTCACAGTCCAGCACACCGACAGTCGTTTCCATATAAATATCCTCGGCCGCTAACAAAGCCTTCTGCAGCTTATCTCGGCACCGCATGGCCAGCGGAATATCCGCCAGTTCATCTACCGCACCACTTGCTGCAGCGCACAGGATGACGTACATTTTTTGATAGTCTGCCATATTTCCCCTCCTCATAGACTATGCATAGCCTAATAGTAGCATGCGTAGCCTATAATTGCAATCCTTTTCGGCTATCCTGAGGAAAAACACAGGAGGCCGTTATGACTACCACCGAAGCCGTCAGGGACCGCATCCTGCACCTCTGTGAGGAGCGCGGCCTGACTATCAACCGCCTTGCGACCATTTGCGCCCTGCCGCCGTCCAGTATCAAGAACATTCTCTACGGCAAAAGCCAGAACCCCAAGCTGCTGACCATCAAAATGCTCTGCGACGGTCTGGACATCACTCTCGGCGAATTTTTCTCCACGCCGGAGTTCGACGTACTGGAGCAGGAACTCCAATAACCGGCAAAACCCCAGCGGTCTGCCACAGGCAGACCGCTGGGGTTTTCATATTCACTTACCGCAGCCGTCTCCAATCGCCGCCAGCAGCTCCGCCTTGCCGATCCCCTTCTCCGCGGAAAACGGGATAAGCGCCGCGCTCCCGTCCAGCGACAGCGTCTCGCGGATGCGCGCCAGATTCGGCTCGATCTCGCTCTTTTTCAGCTTGTCCAGCTTGTTGGCCACCACGATGACGGGGCAGCCCGTGCCCTTGAACCAGTCGCACATGGTGACATCATCGGCGGTAGGCTTGTGCCGCGCGTCCACGATCAGCACGCCCAGCGTGATGAGGTCCGGCTCAGCAAAATAGCTCTCCATCAGCCGCCCCCACCGGTCCCGCTCCTCCTTGGACACCTTGGCGTAGCCATACCCCGGCAGGTCGGTAAAATAGATCTTCCCGTCGATATCGAAGTAGTTGATCTGGTTGGTCTTGCCCGGTGTCGCGCCCACGCGGGCGAAATTCTTCCGCCCCAGCAGCCGGTTGATGACGGAGGATTTTCCCACGTTGCTGCGTCCGGCGAACGTGACCTGCGGTTTTCCGTCGCGGATAAAGGTGCTTGCCTTTACAGCTGACAGCACGAACTCCGCCTTGTTAAAGTTGATCGCCACAGCGCACCTCCTGCCGTTCCAGTCCGGCCATGGCGGTGAGATGCTCCACCGCCGCCTCCTTTTTCGGCAGCGCCAGCGCGTGGGCAAATACGGCGTCCACCGTCTCCGCCGTCACGAACCGCAGCGCCGCCCGCACGGTCTGGTCGATCTCCTCCAGATCCTTTTCGTTCTCCTTGGGGATGATGACCGTCCGGATACCGCTGCGCTTAGCCGCCATGGTTTTCTCCTTCAGCCCGCCGATGGGCAGCACGCGTCCCCGCAGCGTGACCTCGCCGGTCATGGCCACATTGTGGCGTACCGGCCGCCCCGTCAGGGCGGACAGCATGGCCGTGGCGATGGCGATGCCCGCCGACGGCCCGTCTTTGGGCACCGCACCCTCGGGGAAGTGGACGTGGATGTCCTTGGTCTTGTAGAAATCCCTGGGGATACCCAGCTCCGCCGCGCGGCTGCGCAGGCAGGTGTAGGCCGCCTGCACGGACTCCTGCATCACCTTGCCCAGATTGCCGGTGAGCTCCAGCTTGCCGGAGCCCTCCATCACGCCGGCCTCCACCTCCAGCAGCTCGCCGCCTACCTCAGTCCAGGCCAGTCCATTGACCACGCCGATCTGGTCCTGACGGCTCCGTGCGTTGTCCTGATAGTGGGGCACGCCCAGCAGCTCCTGTAGATCCCTTGGTGTAATGTCAACTCGCTTTACATCCGTTTCCACCAGACGCATAGCGGCCTTACGGCACAGCTTGCCCAGCAGACGCTCCAGCGTCCGGACACCGGACTCCCGTGTGTAATCGGTGATGACCGCGCGGATGGCGTCGTCGCTGATGCGCAGCTGGCTTTTTTTCAGTCCATGCTCCTTCATCTGCTTGGGCAGCAGGTGGGTCCTGGCGATCTGCAGCTTCTCCTCGTCGGTATAGCTGGTGAGCTCGATGACCTCCATCCGGTCCAGCAGCGGGCGGGGAATGGTGGACGTGGTGTTGGCCGTGGTAATGAACATCACGCGGCTCAGATCCACCGGCACCTCCAGAAAATGGTCGCGGAACGACGTATTCTGTTCTCCGTCCAGCACCTCCAGCAGCGCCGATGCGGGGTCGCCCCGCATGTCGCTGCCCAGCTTGTCGATCTCATCCAACACCAGCAGCGGATTCATAGCCCCTGCGCGGCTGATGGCCTCGATGATGCGCCCCGGCATGGCTCCAATGTAGGTCTTGCGGTGACCGCGGATATCCGCCTCGTCCCGCACACCGCCCAGACTGAGCCGCGCCAGCTTCCGGTTCATAGCCTTGGCCACCGAGATGGCTACCGAGGTCTTGCCCACGCCCGGGGGGCCGTACAGGCAGAGGATCGGCGATTTCAGATCGCCTTTGAGCTTGATCACGGCCAGGTGTTCGAGGATGCGGTCCTTCACCTCCTCGAGGCCGAAATGGTCGCTGTCGAGCCGCTTCTTCGCGCGGTTCAGGTCGAGGTTGTCGGTGGTGCAGTGCTCCCAGGGCAGTTCGGCCATCAGCTGCAGGTAGTTCAGCTGCACGGAGTATTCGGCTACGGCCGGATTCATTCGTTCCAGCTTGCCCAGCTCCTTGAAGAAGAGCTCTTTGGTCTCATCCTTCCACTGCTTCTTTTCGGCTTTCTTGCGCAGTTCGTCGATGTCCTTGTCGGCCGGGTCTCCGCCCAGCTCGTCCTGGATCGTGCGCATCTGCTGCTGCAGGAA
>ERZ772881.1491-NODE-1491-length-20487-cov-5.532302_pt1 | contig 20487 bp, 16 predicted proteins | sample MGYA00580581_ERZ772881 | MGnify/ENA primary metagenome ERZ772881 (study PRJEB29015, sample SAMEA2737668) | human gut metagenome | biome: human gut; feature: human-associated habitat; material: faeces | place: China | collected 2012 ...
CGAACCACGACAAACAGAACCAAAACCTGTTGTGCTACCATTACACCATACGACAGTCACTTTGTAAAAGTGTTGCAAAGTTATTGTTTTTAAAGAAAACAACCAAAAAACATGCGATGTTTTTGTTGCTTTTTCATTAACTTTGCCGCTATAAAGGCTGTAACTGCCACTTATGGAAACGATTAACGACTTTTTTTCGACCGTCAGCAGTTTTCTTTGGGGATGGCCCATGATCATTATGCTGCTCGGTACCCACTTGTTTCTGACGCTGCGTCTGCGTTTTCCACAGCGCCGTATCTTCACGGCCATCCGGCTCTCTATGGGCCGTGATAAGGCTGCATCGGGTGACGTGTCGCAGTTTGGCGCTCTTGCCACTGCCCTTGCCGCCACCATCGGCACGGGTAACATCGTTGGTGTGGCGACGGCTGTGGCGCTGGGTGGACCGGGTGCAGTACTATGGTGCTGGCTGACGGGTGTATTCGGCATCTCCACGAAGTACGCTGAGGGGTTGTTAGCCGTGAAATACCGCGTAAGGACGTCAGACGGGCGCATGCTCGGCGGCCCGATGTATGCCCTGGAGCGTGGGCTGCATGCCAAATGGCTTGCAGTGCTCTTTGCCTTCTTTGCCGCTGTCGCCTCTTTTGGTATCGGCAATACCGTGCAGGCCAATGCCATCTCCACGATGGTCGGTCAAGTCTTCGGCATTCCCTTGTGGACCACGGGACTGGTTCTTTGTGTCCTTGTTGCTGCTGTGGTCCTTGGCGGTGTGAAGTCTATTGCTAAGGTCTGCGGCATGCTTGTGCCGTTCATGGCTGTTTTCTATGTCCTCGGCTGTATCTATATCCTCTGTATCAACCATGCTTACGTGTGGCCAGCTGTCAAGACCATTGTTGAGGCGGCTTTCTCGCCCCGCGCGGCAGGTGGCGGCTTCGCAGGGACAACGGTGATGATGGCCTGCCGTTATGGTATCGCCCGCGGATTGTTCTCCAATGAGTCGGGTCTCGGCTCCGCACCTATCGTGGCCGCCGCCGCCAGGACACGCAACCCCGTGCGCCAGGCCCTCGTCTCTTCCACGGGTACGTTCTGGGACACCGTCATCATCTGCGCGCTGACAGGTATCGTCATCGTGTCGAGTATCATCGCTTATCCCGACATCGACATCCATGATGGCGCAGCCCTCACAAAGGCGGCCTTCGGAAAAATTCCTTATGCAGGCACGCCACTGCTCACCTTCGGGCTCATCACCTTCGCTTTCAGTACCATCCTCGGCTGGAGCTATTACGGTGAGCGTTGTGTCGAATATCTCAAAGGACACCGTTGGATGCTCGTTTACCGTGTCGTGTTTATCATTGGCATCTTTGTGGGAAGCATCGTGAGTCTTGGACTGGTGTGGAACATCGCCGACTGTATGAATGCGCTCATGGCTATCCCCAATCTCATCTCACTGCTCTGTCTGAGCGGCATCATCGTGCATGAGACACGTAAGTATCTCTGGCGTGGGCGCTTGGACAGAGACATGGATGACGGGGAATTGTTGGAGGTGGAATGACTTGAAACGACTTTATAAACCTATATATTTTCGTATGAAAAGACTATCTGTATTAGTGTTGGCTTTGGCTGTACTGGCAGTATCACACGCCGCAATCCGCCTACCTCATGTGTTGGGCGATGGCATGGTACTGCAGCAGTGGACGTCGGTGCGATTGTGGGGCTGGGCCACACCAGGCTCTACGGTGACTGTCAAGACATCGTGGAATGTAGGAAAGATCTATGTGGCCAAGACGCAGAAAGACGGCAAGTGGCAAACCACCGTGCCAACGCCTGCGGCTACCAATACCCTGCAGACCATCATTGTGACAGAGGGGAAGACCTCGAAAGTGACGCTGCGCAATGTGCTGATTGGTGAGGTGTGGGTGTGTGCAGGGCAGAGCAACATGGAGTTTCCGCTGAAAGGCTTCAACAACTGTCCGCTGAAAGACTACAATGACGTCGTGTCGGAAGCCTCCCGCTATGATGGCATCCGCTTCGTGAAGATACCATCGGTTAAGAGCAGTACGCCGCTTGACGACGCTCAATGCCAATGGAAAGCTGCCAATGTGGACAACGTCGCCGACTGTTCAGCCGTGGGTTACTTCTTCGCCCGCCAACTGCGGCAGGCACTCGGCATCCCTGTTGGCCTTATCCTTGCCAACAAAGGCGGGTCGAGAGTGGAGAGTTGGCTCGACAAAGCCAACCTGGAGGCACATACGCAAGAGCCGCTCGACTCCATGGAGATAGTGCGGAGGTTTCCTCAGGACTGGGTCATGCCCTTGCTTTGGGGCAATGGCACCTTCCATCCTATTCTCAACTACACAGTAAAAGGCATCATCTTCTATCAGGGCTGCTCCAATGTCGGTGCTCCTGGCAACCAGTATTCAGACCGTCTGGCGTTGCTCGTGAACCAGTGGCGGCGCGATTTCGGAGAGGGCAACATACCCTTCTACTTTGTTCAGCTTGCTCCCTATTGCGATGGTGATGGCCCTGACGGTACCAGTCGTGCTTATTTAGAAGAACAGCAGTTACGTGCCGCAGACATCATTCCTAACTGCGGCGTGATCTGTGCCAACGACTGTGTCTATCCCTGGGAGGCCCATCAGATACACCCCTGCAACAAGAAACCCGTTGGTGACCGTCTTGGGTGGCTCGCGCTGGAGAAGACCTATGGCAAATGCAACTATCAGGCTGAGAGCCCGCGCTTTGACCGGATGTTTGTTCAGGGCGACACTTGCTTTGTGCGGTTGAAGAACACCTACGGTGGCATTTCCCGTCAGAGCGGTATCGAAGGCTTTGAGGTGGCAGGCAGTGACAAGGTCTTCCACAAGGCTGTGGCAGGACAATTCTGGGTTCCAAGCAATGATCCAAGAAACGAGTGCATCTACGTAGTGAGTCCGGAAGTCAAGGCTCCCGTGGCCGTGCGCTATTGCTTCCGCAACTTCCAGATAGGCAATTTGCATGGCAACAACGACCTGCCGCTCTTCCCTTTTCGCACGGATAATTGGTAAACAGCTATTCATTAAATCATATTTTTTAAACTTATAAACTTAAATCATGAAAGTACACGAATATCAAGCCAAGAGCTTCTTTGAGCAGTATGGCGTGCCGGTAGACCGGCATTACCTTTGCCATACTGCCGACGAGGCCGTAGAAGCCTATCGTAAGATCGGCGGTGGGAGAGCAGTAGTGAAAGCGCAGGTGCACACTGGCGGCCGCGGCAAAGCCGGAGGTGTGAAGCTCGGAGTCAGCGAAAAAGAGATCCGCAAGCATGCGGAGGCCATCCTCGGCATGCAGATCAAGGGCTATACCGTCGACCGCGTGCTCGTCTCTGAGGCTGTCGACATCGCTTCCGAATATTATGTCTCCATCCTTGTCGACCGTAAGTCGAAGTGCCCCATGATGATGCTCTCGCGCTCCGGCGGCATGGATATTGAGCAGGTGGCACGCGAGACACCGGAGAAGATCGAGAAGATCATCATCGACCCCACTATCGGCATGGCCGACTTCAAGGCCAACGAGGCCGCATGGAAACTCTTCGATGACAGGGCCCAGGTGAAACAGGCTGCAAAGATCTTCAAAGCACTCTACAAGCTCTTTGTGGAGAAGGATGCATCGCTGGTGGAGATCAATCCGCTGGTCATGCTGAAAGACGGCACGTTGAAAGCCATCGATGCTAAGATGACTTTCGACAACAACGCCCTCTTCCGTCACCCCGACGTGAAGGACTGCTTCGAGCCCGACGATGACGAGAAGAAGGAACAGTGGGCCAAGGACCATGGATTCAGTTATGTCAACCTTGGTGGCAAGATTGGTTGTATGGTCAACGGTGCAGGACTGGCTATGGCCACAATGGACATGATCAAGCTCTATGGCGGTGAGCCTGCCAACTTCCTCGACATCGGCGGTTCATCGAACCCGGAGAAGATTGTGGAAGCCATGAAACTGTTACTCTCCGACAAACACGTCAACACCATCCTCATCAATATCTTCGGTGGCATCACGCGCTGCGATGATGTGGCAAAAGGACTGCTTGAGACACTCGACATCATCAAGACCGACATTCCTATCGTCATCCGTCTCACGGGAACCAACGAGGCTGAGGGCCGCGAGATTCTCAAGGGCACTCACTTCACCGTTGCCACTACAATGGCTGATGCCGGGCACAAGGCCGTGGAGATTTCCAATAATCGATAATCATTAAAGAACCTATAGATTATGAGCGTACTGATAGATAAAGATACAAAAGTCATTGTCCAGGGTATCACGGGACGTGACGGCGGCTTCCATGCTGCAAAGATGAAGGAGTATGGCACACAGGTCGTTGGCGGCACGTCCCCCGGCAAGGGTGGTCAGGAGGTTGACGGCATCCCTGTGTTCAACACGGTGAAAGAAGCGGTGGCTGCTACAGGTGCCAACACCTCTATTATATTTGTGCCGGCTCCATTCGCCAAAGACGCGATGTTGGAGGCCATTGACGGCGGAATCCAGCTTGTAGTGTGCATCACCGAGGGTGTACCCGTGCTCGATGCCGTTGAGGCACAGAACTATGCGCGAATCAAAGGCGTGAAGGTCATCGGTCCTAACTGTCCCGGACTCATCTCTCCTGGAAAGTCGATGGTTGGCATTATGCCCGCCAATATTTTCAAGAAGGGACATACGGGTGTTATCTCTCGTAGTGGCACGCTGACTTATGAAGTGGTCTATGACCTTGTTGAGAGTGGTCTGGGCATTTCTACAGCCGTTGGCGTAGGCGGTGATCCTGTAGTGGGGCTGTATTTTGAGGACTTACTGCAGATGTTTCAGGATGATCCCGATACCGACTCCATCGCTATGATCGGCGAGATCGGCGGCGATGCCGAAGAGCGTGCGGCACAGTTCATCCAAAAGCACGTCACCAAGCCTGTTGCTGTGTTTATCTCCGGTCGTCAGGCTCCTCCGGGCAAGCAGATGGGGCATGCCGGTGCCATCATCTCCGGTGGATCAGGCTCAGCGGAAGGTAAGATCAAAGCCCTTGAGGCTGCCGGCGTGCCTGTGGCAGACGAGACCCGCATCCTGCCTGAATTGCTGAAGAAACGCCTATAATAAAGCGTTCTGTATGAATACGAGGGCGTGTCAAATGGCATGAATAGCAGAGAGTGCGGTCTCGAGACCGCAACCTGCAAAAGGCCACTTTGACATGCCCTCGTAGTCTCTTTTTATTCTACACCACTCGCTTCCTGTGAAGATTTTTTATATTCCTTGGGTGAGCAGTGGGCATGGAGCTTGAAGAAGTTAGTGAAGGCACTTTGATCTTTGAAACCAAGATCGAAAGCAATTTCACCCATCGTCATGGTCGTCGTTTTGAGCAGGTTACAAGCTTCATGGTAGACGCGGCGGGAGAGTTGATCATTGACGGTGTTGCCAGAGATTTCCTTTACCACACGACTGAGATAGGTGGTCGTGATGCCGAGCTTGTCGGCATAGAACTGTATTTGCCGCTCTTTTCTAAAATTGATTTCAGCCAAGTGGAGAAATATTTTATAGATATTTTCCTTGTGTCGGAAGTCTGGGGTCAGAACATTATCTTTGAACGGTAACTCGCTGATATAGAGTTTGCAGATATGGAGAAGTGACTGGATCATTTCCATTTTATACAAGTGCATGAAATGAATGGCTTTCTGTATCTGTTGGAAAATACCGCTGAGCTCATTTTTTTGGCTTTCCGTCAGTTGATAGATGGTGTTGAATCTTGATGGTAATCCTGGTATGGATACATCGGTATCGGAGTCCGTTGTCGGAATGCTATCGTAAAAGGCACGGTCAATAAGCAGTCCCTCTGCGATAGTATCCTGTGCAAGACAGCATTTGGCCGGCTGGAAAGGTGTGAGCGCCATAAGTGAGCCGGGGGACAATAAGTGCATCTTCCCGGCGATCTCTACACGTGCCGAACCCTGCAGAATGAGATTCAGTTCGTAGCAACAAATCCTGTCATCCATAGCGCGCAGATCGCTTTTACCTCCTTCCTTTGATGAGAAATAGGCAATATTGGCCCCATAAATATTATGGATGCGATAACGGGTTGCAAGCTCCGGAAGACTCAAGTTCCCCATAATTGTTCATTAATGGTTATAGGTCTGTGTGCGATCACATTTATTGATAATGGACAAAGTTAGGTATTTGTTTTGTTTTTTACAAATATTAGAAGCTTTTTTGTAAATGTCATACAGCAAAAAACGATTAACTTTGCATTGAATAACTTGATTTATGTCAAGTAAATCAGTGATCAATTTATTTATATATGGCAACAGTACTTCTTCTTTTAGAACTCACTATCGTCATTGCCCTGATCTTCATCGGAGCGCGCGTGGGTGGCATTGGGCTGGGCATCTATGGCATGCTTGGCGTGTTCATCTTAGTGTATGGCTTCGGCTTGACGCCAGGCAAGGCCCCCATCGATGTGATGATGATTATCCTTGCCGTCATCACGGCTTCCGCTGCCTTGCAGGCTTCGGGAGGACTGGAGTATCTTGTTGGATTGGCGGCTAAATTCCTGCGCAATCATCCCGACCACATTACTTATTATGGTCCGCTCTGCACATGGTTGTTCTGCATCGTCGCCGGTACGGCACACACCAGCTACTCGTTGCTGCCTATCATCAGTGAAATTGCGCAGGCCAATAAGATTCGCCCAGAGCGACCGGTAAGCTTGGCTACAGTGTCAGCATCATTGGGCATCACAGGCAGTCCGGTCTCTGCTGCTACGGCCGCCCTTATCTCCCAGGACCTTCTGGGTGGAAAGGGCATTGAGCTTGGCACCGTTCTTATCGTCTGTATTCCCGCAAGTATTATTGCCATTCTTGTGGCGGCTTTCATTGAGAATCACGTAGGCAAGGAACTTGTTGACGATCCTGAATACCAGCGTCGCGTGAAGGCAGGCATTATCAATCCCGACGAGGATGAGAAGAACCTGCTTCAGGCAGAGACACAGCCTAACCCGCATGCTAAGTACGCTGTCTGGGCATTCCTCTTAGGTGTTGCCGTGGTGGTGTTGTTCGGTTTCTTCCCGGGTCTGCGCCCTGAAGGCTGCACCATGTCGGAGACCATTGAGATGGTGATGATGAGCGATGCCATCCTGATAGTTCTTGTAGGTAAGACCCATGTGGCCGAAGTGCCTAAAGGCAACATCTTCTCCGCCGGCATTAATGCCCTTGTAGCCATTTTCGGTATTGCCTGGATGGGATCGACCTTCTACACCGGCAACGCTGAAGCTATCAATAGCGCGCTCTCAGGTATGGTGACCACGGTCCCGCTACTCTTCGCTGTGGCCCTCTTCCTGCTCAGCATCATGCTCTTCTCACAAGCGGCCACAGTCACTACACTCTATCCCGTTGGCATTGCCCTCAGCATCAATCCGCTGCTGCTTGTGGCCATGTTCCCTGCTGTCAACGGTTATTTCTTCCTGCCCAACTATCCCACAGAGGTGGCTGCGCTTGGCTTTGACCGCACGGGCACGACGCATGTGGGCAAGTATGTCATCAACCACTCGTTTCAGCTCCCCGGCTTCGTGACGACCATTGTAGCCATCGGTGTGGGCTATGCCATCACATTATTTATTTAGTTGGTGAGTCTTTGAGCTCTTAGGTTGATGAGCTTTAAAAATAATGAGTTTTTAAATTAACCCTCAAAAATACACACGACCATGAAAAAGAAAACATCAGTCTTCACCGTACTTTTTGTACTGTTTTCAGTTCTATCATTAGTTGCAAAGCCTAAGATCCGCATCATCGCTACAGGCGGTACGATTGCGGGCGTGAGCCAGAGTGCCACTTCCTCGGCCTATGGTGCCGGACAGGTGGGCATCCAGACACTTATTGAGGCTGTACCTCAGATTAAAGACCTGGCCGACGTGAGCGGCGAGCAGCTTGTCAATATCGGCTCTCAGGATATGAACGATCAGGTGTGGCTCAAGCTTGCCCGCCGCATCAATGAGCTGCTCAACAACGAGGGCTACGACGGCGTGCTCGTGACCCACGGCACCGATACCATGGAGGAGACGGCCTACTTCCTCTCGCTCACCGTCCACAGTGACAAACCCGTAGTGCTGGTAGGTTCCATGCGTCCTTCTACAGCCATCTCTGCCGATGGCCCTGCCAATATCTACAATGGCGTGGCGACAATCGTTGATCCGTCGTCGAAAGATCATGGCGTGATGGTCTGCATGAACAATGAGCTTTTCGACGCCAAGTCGGTCATCAAGACTCATACCACCGACTGTGCCACATTCAAGGGTGGCCTCTTCGGTGAGCTCGGCTATGTCTACAATGGCAAGCCCGTCTATCTACACAAGAGCGTCTTCAAGCAGGGCCCAGCCTCCGAGTTCAATGTCGACAACCTCACCGAACTGCCCAAGGTGGGCATTGTCTATGGCTATGCCAACTGTTCACCGCTGCCTATGCAGGCGTTTGTCAATGCTAAGTTCGACGGCATCGTCTTGGCCGGTGTCGGCGACGGCAACTTCTATAAGGACGTCTTCGATGTGGCGCTCCAGGCACGCAAGCAGGGCATACAGATCGTGCGCTCCAGCCGTGTACCTTACGGCCCTACTAACCTCAACGGTGAGGTCGACGACGCCAAGTATCAGTTTATTGCTTCGCTGAACCTCAATCCGCAAAAGGCACGCGTACTCCTCATGTTAGCCCTTACCAAGACGAAGGACTGGCAGAAGATACAGCAATATTTTGAGGAGTATTAAGAACTTGTGGAAAACTGTGCTGGGGGGGTATATCCCCGTGTATGATCAAAAGAAAAATAAAAACTGCAACACTATGAAAAAAAACATATTTCTTGCCATTGCTATCGGTCTGCCTATAGCGGCCTTTGCCCAAGGTAACAATACGGGTATGGGTGGTGCTGATGGTAACTATGAGAGCCTTGCCCACCGCGTGTTCAATTTGGAGAAGAAAACCGATGCCTTTAATGTTTATTTCAACTATGCTTCGAGTTTTCAGGAACTGGACGACGGTGACCGATGGACTTCATCGTTCAAGAATAAGCAGGCGCGCATAGAAATCAAGGGCAACATCACCGACAAGTTGTCTTACCGCTTCCGTCACCGTCTGAACAAGAACAATACCGCACAGAGTGAGGACAACTTCGCCAAGGCCACTGACATCCTGATGGTGGGCTACCAGCTCACGCCGAAAGTAGGCATCCAGGGCGGTAAGATGTGCCAGAACTGGGGTGGCTTCGAGTTCGACGAAAATCCTATGTATATCTATCAATACTCGGATATGGTGGACAACATGGATAACTTCATGGCGGGAGTGAACCTCTCCATCAAACCCGTACCGACGCAGGAGATAGCCGTCAACGTAACTGACGCCTACAACAACAAGTTCGCCGATGAGTACGGCTCCGGCGCAAAGTCCCTTGAGAAGGGTAGTGGCACGCGCCGCCTCGAGGCTGCCAATCATCCGCTCACTTATATTGCCTTGTGGAGCGGCAGCTTCTTCGGCGACAGGCTGCAGACGCGTTGGTCTTACGGCATCCAGACACAGGCCAGGCATAAATACAGCCGCATGGTAGTGCTCGGACAGAAGCTCAACCTCCCCACTGTGCAGTGGTATGTCGACTACATGGGGGCCTTCGACGGCCTTGACCGGTTACGCATCGCCTCCTCGGAAGGGACTTCCTTCCTGAATGCCAATGGTGCCAACTACTTTAGTGATGTGCACTATAACTCTCTGATAACCAAACTCAACTGGCAGTTCGCTCCGCAGTGGAACCTGATGCTGAAAGGCACCTATGAGACGGCCAGCGTGTCGGGGCAGGAAGAGTGGAAAAACTATCGCAAGTCGATGATGTATCTGGCCAGTGTGGAGTATTATCCCGTGAAGTCGCAAGACTTCCGTGTCTTCCTCGCTTATCTTGGCAGGCACTACAACTACAGTGACAAGGTAGCGAAATATGGACTTGACGACCACAGCACCAACCGCATTGAGCTGGGCTTTATGTACCGTATCAAAGCATTCTGATGATAAATATCAAACATAAAACAATTATGGAAGAGAAGAATTATCGTATCGAGTCCGACCTGTTAGGCGAGCTCAAAGTGCCCGCGGCGGCTTATTACGGCGTCCAGACACAGCGCGCGCTGAACAACTATCACATCTCTCGTAAGCGCATGCGCGACTATCCTGACTACGTCGTCGCCATCGCCTACGTCAAGCTCGCCGCCATCCAGACCAACCATGCCTTAGGTGTTATCAACGACGAGATCAGCGGTGCCATTGAGCAGGCCTGCAAGGAGCTCATCGACGGCAAGCTGCACGACCAGTTTCCCGTCGACATGATGCAGGGCGGTGCCGGCACCTCAGTCAACATGAATGCCAATGAGGTCATTGCCAATCGCGCCTTGGAGATCATGGGCCACAAGAAAGGCGAATACCAGTACTGCTACCCCAACGACCACGTCAACTGCGGACAGTCGACCAACGATGTTTACCCCACGACGATCCGTCTGGCTGTCATCCGCCTCAACAAGCAGCTTGTGGCCAGCCTCACGGGGCTCATCAGCTCCTTGCGCTACAAGGCTGACGAGTTCAAGGAAGCCATCAAGATGGGGCGCACGCAGTTGCAGGATGCCGTGCCGATGACCTTCGGACAGGAGTTCAACGCCTACGCTGACAACCTCGAAGAGGAGCTGCTCAACCTGGAACGCAACGTCAAGCTGCTGCACGAGATCAATATGGGCGGCACGGCCATTGGAACAGGCCTCAATGCCGTGCCGGGCTTTGCCAAGCTTTGCGCCGCCAACCTCAGCCGTCTCACCGGTGAGAACTTCATTTCCTCACCCGACCTCGTGGAGGCTACACCGGATACGGGTGCCTACGTGAGTTACTCCTCGGCCCTGAAGCGTCTCGCTGTGAAGCTCTCCAAGTTCTGCAACGACCTTCGTCTCATGGCCTCCGGACCGCGCTGTGGGCTGCACGAGATCAACCTCCCCGCCATGGCTCCTGGCTCCAGTATTATGCCGGGAAAGGTGAATCCCGTCATTCCTGAGGTCGTCAATCAGACTTGCTTCAAGGTCATCGGCAACGACACCACCATCACTTTCGCCGCCGAAGCCGGACAATTGGAGCTTAACGTCATGGAGCCTGTCATCACCGAGTGTCTCTTTGAAAGCGAGATATGGCTCAGCAATGCCCTTGACACTCTCACCGAGAAGTGCGTGCTCGGCATTACCGTCAACAAGGAGCATTGTATTGACATGGTGAAGCACTCCATCGGCATCGTCACAGCCCTCAATCCCTACATTGGTTACAAGAACAGTACCAAGGTGGCCAAGGAGGCCTTCGACGCCGGCAAGTCGGTTTATGATGTCGTTTTAGAGAAAGAACTGATGACAAAGGAAGAGCTTGACAACGCACTCGATCCAAAGAACATGCTTCAGGGGCACAAGTTCTCTTACAAGGATCGTGATCCGGAGAAGTAATCAGCGGTAGCGAGCCTTTCCGTCTCTTTCTTTATATGAGAAAGAGGCGGAGAGACCCCGTCACAGAGCCTCTCAAATAGTATAAACAGCAGGGGCGGCCCCTGTGGCCGTTCGCAGTCGTGAGGTAAAGCGTCTATCCTGACTGCGGGTGGTCACAGGGACCGCCTTTTCATTGATACCGGCCACAACCGGCATCAAGATGTATGGTATGTGCCTGCTAACCTTTTGAAGAAAGAAACGACGAAGACATGGGCAATGCGTCAACGGCGTAAAGGCGATGCGTCAACGGCGTAAAGGCAATGCGTCAACGGCGTAAAGGCAATGCGTCAACGGCGTAAAGGCAACGCGTCAACGGCGTAAAGGCAACGCGTCAACGGCGTAAAGGCAACGCGTCAACGGTGTAAAGGCAACGCGTCAACGGCGTAAAGGCAACGGCCGTCTTGAGAGCTTGAGTCTCTATTAACGATTGTTGCGTTTACTTCAAGATAAATATCCCTTTATCAGATGGATGAAATGTTAAAAATTTAGCATCAGAATATTTTTGGGCCATGATGTAGAATCCGGTGCTGCGGAGACGATTCCAACAAACATAGCCCCTTTGGACTGACCCATAAAGGTGTTTTCGTGGAAATTGAGTTGAAGTAACTTCAAAGGATGCCGTGAAAATGCAAAATTATTGCTAACTTTGCCAACAGAATACTCTAACGCAATTATGGGAAAAGTAATACTCACCGGCGACCGTCCCACTGGCCGCCTCCACCTTGGACACTATGTAGGAAGCCTGCGCCGCCGCGTAGAGCTTCAAAATCAGGGAGATTTTGATCGCATGTTTGTCTTCATGGCCGACGTGCAGGCTCTTACTGATAACGCCTCCAATCCTGACAAGATACGCGAGAACATCGTCAATGTGGCACTCGACTATCTTTCTGCGGGTCTCGACCCAGACAAGTGCACGCTTTACGTGCAGAGTCGTATTCCCGAACTCGCCGAATTGACCACCTATCTGATGAATATCGTTTCCGTGAGCCGTGTGCAGCGCAACCCCACGGTAAAGACAGAGGTGAAGCTTCGTGGCTTCGAGAACGACTCCATCCCATTGGGATTCTTCTGCTATCCCGTCTCGCAGGCTGCGGATATCGCTGCTTTCAAGGCCACGACAGTGCCTGCCGGAGAGGATCAAGAGCCAATGCTGGAGCTTACACGTGAGCTGGTCAACCGTTTCAACAATATCTATGCGCCCGTGCTTGTGGAGCCGCAAATCATGCTGCCGGAGAACGCAACGGCGCGACGTCTGCCTGGCACCGACGGCAAGGAGAAGATGTCGAAGAGCCTTGGTAACTGTATCTATCTTTCCGATGACGCCGATACGGTGTGGAAACAAGTGAAGGGTATGTACACTGACCCTGCACATCTCAATGTCTCTGACCCTGGGCATGTGGAGGGTAACGCTGTGTTCACCTATCTTGATGCGTTTACCACCGATCAGGATTTTGCTGATTTCTGGCCGGAGTTTAATAATCTTGATGAACTCAAAGCGGCGTATGAGCACGGCGGAATCGGTGATATGAAGTGCAAGAAATTGCTCAACAATGTCATCAATCGTATGCTTGACCCCATCCGTGCACGCCGTGCAGAGTATGAGAAAGATATTCCTGAGATTTTCAATATTCTTAGAAAGGGCTCTGAGAATGCCCGTGAGGTGGCCGCACAGACCATGGACGAGGTGCGTAGGGCGATGCGCATCGACTATTTTGAGGATGAGGAGCTGATTAAAGAACAGACGGAAAAGTTTAGGAATAAATAAGAAGTCTTGGAGTCAAAGGAAGTGTTGGAGTTCTGAATTCCCAAGAACTCTTGAGCTTCCCAAGACGGATTGTTCTTATAAATAATGATGCAAGACTACGAAATCATGGCGCCGGTAGGTAGCCGCGAGTCGCTCGCAGCTGCCATTCAGGCGGGAGCCGACTCCGTTTACTTTGGTGTCGGACAGCTCAACATGCGGTCACACTCAGCCAATCATTTTGATCTCAACGACCTCGATTATATTGTCGCTTCCTGTCGGGAGTACGGCATCAAGACCTATCTCACCGTCAACACCATTATCTATGATGAGGATGTAGAGGCTATGCACACTATCGTTGACGCTGCTGTAAAGGCAGGTGTGTCGGCTGTCATTGCATCCGATGTGGCGGTGATGGCTTATTGCCGCAAGAAAGGCATGGAGGTGCACCTCTCCACACAGCTTAATATAAGCAATGTGGAGGCGTTGAAGTTTTATGCTCAGTTTGCCGATGTCAGTGTATTGGCACGTGAGCTTAACATGACGCAGGTGAGGCATATCCACGACGAGATCGTGCGGCAACATATCTGCGGTCCGTCGGGCAGTCCTATTCGCATTGAGATGTTCTGCCATGGTGCCCTTTGTATGGCTGTGTCGGGCAAGTGTTATATGAGTCTGCATGCTGCCAACCGCTCCGCTAACCGTGGACGGTGCGTACAGATATGCCGGCGTAGCTATACAGTGACCGACAATGAGACTGGCAATCAGCTTGAGATAGACAACAAGTACATCATGAGTCCGAAGGACTTGAAGACTATCCGTTTTATCGACAAGATGATGCAAGCAGGCGTTCGGGTATTCAAGATAGAGGGTCGCGCTCGCGGCCCTGAATATGTCTATACGGTCGTGACCTGCTACAAGGAGGCTATCCGTAGCGTGCTTGATGGCACATTCACCGAAGAGAAGAAGGCTGCGTGGGATAATCGTCTCGCCACCGTCTTCAACCGAGGCTTCTGGGATGGCTATTATCAAGGGCAGACGATGGGCGAATGGAACAATCAGTATGGCTCACTCGCTACGGAGAAAAAGACGCTCGTGGGCAGGGTGAATAAGTATTTCAGTCGCCTCAGTGTTGGGGAGATTGCTGTTCAGGCCAGCACCTTTAAGAAAGGCGACCGCCTGCTCATCACTGGGCCGACGACAGGAGCCATGTATCTCAACGCCACGGAGATTCACGATGACAATGGCACAATTGAGGAGACCGTACAGCACACGTTCGTCTCGGTGCCCGTGCCGAACAAAGTGAGACCCAATGACAAGGTGTTCAGAATAGATAAGATATGAAATCAATTAATGAATTGCAGGACGAGGTCATTGCGGAGTTTAGTGACTTCGATGACTGGATGGACAGATACCAGATGCTCATCGACTTAGGCAACGACCTCGATGCGCTAAGCGACAAATACAAGACAGAGCAGAATCTCATCGATGGCTGTCAAAGTCGAGTGTGGCTGCAGTGCGACGATGTGGATGGCAGGCTCGTGTTTACTGCCGACAGTGACGCGTTGATAGTGAAAGGCATCATCGCTTTGCTCATTCAAGTGCTCAGCGGCCACACACCGAGGGAAATACTTGATGCCGACCTTTATTTTATCGATAGGATTGGCTTGCGTGAGCATCTCTCGCCCACCCGCAGCAACGGACTGTTGGCGATGGTGAAGCAGATCAAGGCTTACGCGCTCGCCTATGAGGCAAAAGAGCATGAGAAAGCTTAAGACCGCAGAGATGCACCGGCTGAGCATCGAAGAGTTTAAGGCAGCGAAGAAATTGCCACTCATCGTAGTGCTCGACAATGTGCGTTCGCTCTATAATGTGGGTAGTGTCTTTCGCTCTGCCGATGCTTTCCGTGTGGAAGCGATATGGCTTTGTGGCGTGACGGGATGCCCGCCTAACGCTGAGATCCATAAGACAGCACTCGGAGGTGAGGACAGTGTGGCTTGGCGGTATTTCAAGGATACGGACGAGGCTGTGCGTGAGCTGCATGCTGAAGGCCGCTTCGTGTGGAGTGTGGAGCAGGTAGAAGGCTCAACGAAACTTCAGCAACTCAAGTTGTCGCCAGATGTGTCTGCTGCAGTCATTCTTGGTAATGAGGTGAAAGGCGTGCAGCAAAGTGTTGTCGACATGAGTGACGGCTGTCTGGAGATACCACAGTTTGGCACTAAGCACAGCCTGAACGTGAGCACCACGGCCGGCATTGTGATATGGGAATTTGCAAGACGCTTTTTATGAAATACGATATTTGTAGCATCGGGTACATCACCCGCGACAAGATTGTCACACCGGATAATACTGTTTATATGGCAGGTGGTACCGCTTTTTATATGACTTATGGCATGAGTCATTTGCCGCGGAAGGTAAGTTATCAACTTGTCACCAAGGTTGGCAATGAGAGTCGCGAGGATATTGGGAAAATCAGGTCATTGGGTTTTGATACCCTCTGCTATCCGAGTCGCCACACCGTTTTCTTTGAGAATATCTATGGTGTCAACTCCAATGACCGTCGGCAACGGGTGCGGGCTAAGGCAGATCCCTTCACATTGGAAGACGTGAAGAATCTTAATGCCAAGGTCTTTCATCTTGGTTCGCTTCTTTCAGATGACTTCTCTCCGGAGGTTGTGGAGTATCTTTCCACAAAGGGTACAATATCTATAGATGTGCAGGGCTATCTGCGTGAGGTTGTCGGAGAGAAGGTATATGCCGTTGATTGGAAAGACAAGGAGCGCGTGCTGCATTGCACTGGTATCTTGAAGCTTAACGAAAGCGAGATGGTAGCAATTGCAGGGAGCCGTGACACCCATGAAGTTGGTCAGAAACTTGGTGCGTACGGTGTGAAGGAAGTCGTCATGACGTTAGGAAGCTACGGAACTGTGATCTATGCAGGCGGCTATTTCTATGATATCCCTGCTTTCAAGCCGCGTAAGGTAGTCGATGTCACGGGTTGTGGTGATACCTTTTCCACCGGTTATCTTTGGTGCCGCGCCCAAGACATGGATATTGAATCGTCTGGACGCTTTGCTGCGGCAATGTGCACACTCAAGTTAGAACATTCCGGTCCTTTTAGTGGCAGCATAGAGGATATTCTACAAATTGAATTTTAAGGAAGGAAGTCAGCTCCTTCCTTTTTTTTATTTCATGGCCTTATTTCTTTGTCTTGTTGCCTGATAAACTCGAAGAGTTCGCGGAAAATTGGTGAGGCTGAGAGCGTTTGTTCGTTGCCTGTGAGGATGAGTTGCTTTCTTGCTCTCGTAAGGGCGACATTGAGTTTGCGGTCGATGGTGTGGCCGTCTTCGGTAAAGGTGTTGGCTGTGAGAAAGTCCAGCTGATAGGCCTGCTGGATAGTGAACGAATAGACAATGACATCGCGCTGCGATCCCTGATAGCGCTCTACAGTGTCGATGCTGATGTCATCAAGAGCCTTGATACCGGTTTTCTCTATCTCTTTTCTGATCATTGCGATCTGATTGCGGTAAGGTACAATGACCCCTATGGTCTTTTCTGGATGAAATGAAGATCCATAAAAACGGTGGATGCGTCGGAGCATGTCAGCCACGATACGTGCTTCCTCAATATTCACTTTGTCGGAAATTTCTGGCTGGCGGCAGTCGGCCGACGGGAAAAAGAGCATGCGATGTGTTTTCAGCAGATCGTCGACAGCATCCTGTGAAGGCAGTGTGTAGCCAATATCTGTGGCCTGTTGGTGAGGCAGGGGCACACAGCTGAGATGCTCACGAAAATAGAACTCGCGGTTGGGAAATGCTGCTATCTCCGGATGCATGCGGCCCTGACGGTGTAGTGTGCCGATGAATTGTGTACGTCCGGCTAACAGCTCTTGTCGGATAAGCCTCTCAAATAGCGAGCTCTTACAGTCTGTGAGGCCGATACTGTTGAGTAATGGATCCTTGATTGCGCTGTCGTTGTCATTCTGCTGCACCACAGCGGGCAGTTGCTTATAGTCGCCGATAAGAACGAACCGGTCGATGTCGCAAGTAGCGTCGGATGACTGATGTACAGCGGTGGCGGCACTACGATGGCTGGCCAGTAACCCGATGAGGTTGGGCTCCAGAATTTGTGAGGCCTCGTCGACGATGGCCAGCGAGAAATGTTTGAGTGAGAACAGGTAAGCACGCGACTGGATCATGGACGTAGTGCCCACGATTATCTTGGCGTCAATGATGAGCCTCCGCATGCCTGCGAGTGTAGGTCTCTCACCCACTTTGTTCTGCAATAGGTGAGGTACGTAACTCTCGGCGCATGACAGTTCACTGCCGATACGCAGGAAATCGATGCTGTTGTCGACGAGCATTCCACAGATCTCATCCACCGCGCGGTTGGTGTAAGCCATGAGTAACAAGCCATCGTTCGGGGATGGCAAGGCACTCAATGCCTCGCGAACCATAAACTGTAGGGCCATTGAGGTCTTTCCTGTGCCAGGAGGGCCCACGAGCAGGAAGTAGTCGCGCGCCTGTTTGGCCTTGCGGATGATATCGTCGATGCTTTCGTTATAGCTCCTTGACAGTTTCAGGCTGTTGTCAGTGCGGGGAGCACGCTGTCCGAGCAGTAAGTCTTTGCGGTCTTTTGGCGCGGTGATGAGCTGATAAAGGGAACTCAGAGCCGCACTGCCGCCCACGTCGCTGCAGCCATGTTCAATGCACCACACTTTTTCCTTGTTCTGCACAAGATAAGTTGTCGCCAGTGGATTCATCAGCCTGACCACTACACGGTCAGTACGGATCTCCTGTAATCCGCCCTTGAAAAGAATAGCATGACGCGCGTCGGGCTCTGTACCGGGTGTGTAGGTGTAAAGATAAATCATGTCACCACGACGGAAATTTGGCAGGAAATCTTCGCCTTGATCGGGCACGGTAAATGCCAGCGTATCACATACCCCATGTGCGGCCTTGTTCTGTGAGATCGTGTCTGAGTCCAACACCGTTGGGTTCATGAGATTTGTGTAGACGTTGCCGGTTTCCTTTTTCTCCGCTAACGGCATATTCCAGAGGTTGGCCGCACAACTGCCGGTGCCTTCCACCACGCCCACACGCGACATGATGTTCTCGCGGATGACAAACTGCGACATTCGGCAGAAATAGGCACGTTCCAAGGGTGTGAGCGACTGCAGTGGTGTGATCAATGAGAGGAGTTGCGGTCGGAGATAGGTTTCATAGAAGCGGCCGGTGGCATGGGCCGTGTTGAGCGTGCGTTCGGTGAGCATGGGCAAGACGTGTCCTACACCCTTCTCAGCCATCTGAAACTCCAGGGCAATGGCCTCATTGCGGAAACGTAGGGCCTCGTAGACCAGTTTCAATAGCGATGTCACACTGAGAAGGCCGTTGGGCAACGGATATTTGGAATAGAGCAGGCGGATATCAGAATGCTGTACGCCGAAGTTTTCATAGAGAATGCCGAAATAGAGCAGTACCTGTACGTAGTGCTTCTCCACCACCTTGGAGCCATGTCTGTTGACCCCGAAGCCTTCCAGGAAGATGTTGCGGCCCGACTTCTGCTCAATCAGCAGGCGCATATCCGTCGTCATGAGATCCACACGTCCCTGCAGTCCGAGCTTCTCGCAGACAAATGTCGGTTCCAGGACAGCTTTGTCCAAATTGTAATATTGGCGAAGCTCGTTGACGATCGCCACCAGATTGGAAGCCTGACGCGCGGCATCAGCCTTGAACTGCCGGCCGTCGAAATCGGCACAAGAGGCATATTCGAGTGCCTTGTCGCGGAAGTTCTTCACCAGCGTACGCGCAGCGGAGAAATGCGGATCGTTGATGATGTCGTCGAGGCATGCGCCGGCATAGTTGCCAAGAAGAATGGCCTGGGAGTTGGCGCGCTCCCTGATACGGCTGAGAAAATAAAGGAGTGGGTGGTGTCCATAGTCCTCAAAGCAAGAAGCGATGACGGAGATGTCCATCAGGCAGTCGGGTTCGACGATGATGAGCCGCGGTGTGAGGATGTCTCCCTCGGCTTGACAATCGAGGAGATTAAGGTGCATGCCAGGCTGCAGGATGCCGTAGAGGTATTCCATGCGGGCATGCTGTATCGACTGGGTGTAGCGCACTGTCTTCTCGGTGTCGTTTCCATCCTCGTCGACGATAACGGTGATTGTGTGCTTATCAAATGTCTTGACAATGCAGCGCTTATCGGGTGTATTTCTTCTCAGCCGGTCTGTTACCGGTTTGATGTCGTGGGGCAGAAGCGATGTGAGCGCCCTCGGAATACCCGTCCTGTATACGCGGCTGATGAGTCGCGCCACGGCTGCCGCGTCATAGCACAGGGCGCGCAAGGCCTCTGTTTCGGTGCCTTCTATCGACGGGCGGTTGCTGTCGCGCCTGGCCTGACGCAGTGCGCCGGCCTCGTTGTCGTGAATGTGGAACAAGTGTATTACACTCTCTAACTGGGCGTTAAGGTCACCGAAGCCGAAGCGGGTGTCTTTCAAGCCTTCCGCGCAGACAATGACCAGGGTTTCGTGCAAGAGACGTAAGCGCAGCGAGATATTGAGCGACTTCCTACTCACTGCGGCAAGGATATTGTCGTAGAGGCCGTTAGCCGTCTCGCTCATGGTTTCTGCACTTGCTGCTTTTCCCACTCGATGAGTCTTTTCTTCAGTTTGCATCCCCAATGATATTCTCCGACAGTGCCGTCTGCATGAACGACGCGGTGGCAGGGAATGAGCATTGCCACTGGATTCTGCCCTATGGCAGTGGCCACGGCACGCACAGCCTTGGGCTTCCCAATGCGCTTAGCTACTTCTTGATAGCTCACGGTGGTACCGATGGGGATGTTGCGGAGTTCGTGCCATACGCGCTTTTGGAAGTCGGTGCCCTTCACGTCGAGGGGCACGGGATGGTCGTAGCCTTCGAAGATGGCGCGCTCCACTGTCTCGGCCATCGTATTGCTTTGTGTGGTGGGCGTGTATTCGCCCCAGCGCTGAGCCAGCTCGTGGATCGTCTCCAGGCGGTTGTGGTCAAGAAACTGCAGGTCGCACACGCCGTCCCAGGTACGTGCCACGATAATAGTGCCGAAAGGACTCTCGGCAAAACCGTATTCTACTTTGTTACTGATAGCCATATCACTGTTTTTTCGGCAAATTTAGATAAAATTCCCGAGTTATAAGCCAGTTGAGATAAAAAACCGAATA
>ERZ772881.1494-NODE-1494-length-20480-cov-4.478237_pt1 | contig 20480 bp, 17 predicted proteins | sample MGYA00580581_ERZ772881 | MGnify/ENA primary metagenome ERZ772881 (study PRJEB29015, sample SAMEA2737668) | human gut metagenome | biome: human gut; feature: human-associated habitat; material: faeces | place: China | collected 2012 ...
TGACACCTCCTGACGATGATCCTCAGCTCGTTTTTGAGAGCCTCAACTCTACCGGTCTCGAGTTAAATGAGGGCGATAAGATCCGCAACTTTGTTCTGATGGGACTTGACATCGAAGAGCAAGAGCGCTTCTATGACAGCTACTGGAACCCCATTGAAAAAAATGCCGGCTATAATAAGCAAAACAATTCGTATGATGTAAGCCCATTTATCCGCGACTACCTGAGCATCAAACAGAAGAAGATCACCGGGATGAAGGATATCTACACCGAGTTTAAGGCATATGCCGAAAAGATGCCCGGTGAAATGGAATCTATCATGAAAGATCTCCTAGGCTATGCTAAGCGGTATAACAAGCTCCTGCTTGGACATCCGAGTTTTCCTGCGAAGCTGAAGGCGTCTCTTTTCCGCTTGAATCGTTTTGAAAGCAGCGTCACAAGACCGTTTCTGATGGAAGTAATGAGGCTGCAGGAAAGCAGCCTCTTGAACTTGGATGAGGTTGCCGAGATTTGCAGAATCGTAGAATCCTACCTCTTGCGCCGTATCATTTGTGACCTGCCTTCTAATACACTTGCAAAGGTATTCCTTACAATGAGTTCCGATATCAAGCGATTTGACGGTACCTACAGCAATTTCATTGAAAAAATGAAATATGTACTGACCTCCAAAAAGGAAAAGGCCGCATTCCCTGATAACGAGACTTTTGCAGATTGTCTGCGAACCAAGAATATCTACGCTATGCTCCCACGTTACAAAGCGTATCTGTTTGAACGCCTGGAAAACGGTGACAGCAATGAGTATAAGGACGTCTACGGGCGCCTCGATAGCGGTGAGTACACAATTGAACATATTATGCCTCAGAAATTGACCCCCGCTTGGACTAGTGAGCTTGGGCAAGATGCAGAGAATATACATGGAGAATGGCTGCACACGTTGGCGAATCTGACCCTTACAGCCTATAACTCGAAATATAGCAATGCTCCCTTTAGCGAGAAAAAAACAATGGAGGATGGGTATCTACAGAGTGGTATCAGAATGACTCAATGGGTCGCACAGAAAGAACACTGGGGTCTTCCTGAACTTGAAGAACGCTGTAAATACCTTACACAGCAAGCTGTGTCTCTGTGGTCCTATGCTGATAGCAGCTATACTCCGCCTCAGAAGCAGTATGAGGAAGTGTCGCTGGATGATGATATTACGCTTACCGGTCATAGCATCGTGAAGTACCGCTTCCGTGGTATTGAGCATGAAACAACTTCGTGGGTAGAAATGTACACTGAGGTTCTAAAAGAACTGCATAATGGAAATAAGGCATATCTCAATTACCTTGCCGATGCCGATGATAGTGTAGATCTGTCGATCCAGGTTACCAGATCACCAGATGAATTCTCCAGCAGTGTAAAAATTGATGACGATATTTATATCTGGACTGGTACCGCGACTCAGTATAAAGTCAATCTACTGCGGAAGTTCTTCGAACAGTATAAGCAGGATCCGTCCGATCTCGTATTCTTCCTCGATGATAGTAGAGGCATTGGTTCAGATGAGGAGATCGAACGCTACAAGATTCGTCGGAAGTATTGGGAGAGTGTCCTTCCATCACTTCAAGAGGCAACGGGTACTTTCTTAAATATCAGCCCATCTAAGAATAACTCTATCATGGGAGCCACGGCACGTAGTGGTGTTTACCTTTGCTGCGTAGCGAACTATGACTCTGCCCGTGTCGAAGTATTTATTGATCAGGGTGATTATCAAAAGAATCGGGCGATCTATAATCACCTTGAGCAAAACCGGGATGCAATTGAGGCTGCATACGGAAAAAGCCTGCATTGGATCTGCCAAGACGATGTTAGAGCCTGCAAAGTCTACGATGAGATTAAAGAGGTCAGCATCAAAAATGAGGAAGACTGGCCAGTAATGAGCGCTTTCCATATTCAACGAGCAAAGGCCTTGTTTGCTGCGACAAAGCAGTTTCTGGGATAATTCTTATAAGAAAGCTGCGGGAAGTGCACTAAAGAAGGTAATACGATATGTCACAATAATAGGTTATCCATTTGTCTGCAGTTTTGCTGGTGATGACATTATTGAGCTGGATTCTACAACAGATGAAATCAAGATGCCACCCTTTCGGATGGCATCTTTTTTATCACCTTTAATCAGCGCAAGCCGGTTTAATCTTTTAGCTCAAACTCGAAAGAGAGCGCATCACCAAGTCGATGTCTTTGTTTTCAAGTTCCTGAATGATGTGCAGATAGGTTTTTTGCGTAGTGGTCATACTCGAATGTCCAAGACGGCGGGCAACGCTCGCAATGGAAACGCCCGTAAATAACAGCAAAGAGGCGTGTGTATGTCGTAATCCGTGGACAGAGATGATAGGGATGTTACAGGCTTTGCAATGCCTGCCGAGAATGTCGTTCACCGTCGAATTGTAGACAGTGGAGTTGACAAAGATGGGCTTATCTTCGGGAAGGTGCTTTACCAATTCAGAAAATTGAATGACAGTTTGCCAGTCAATTTGAATTTTCCGCACAGACGACTTGTTCTTCGTAGGCTGGAAGCCGCCCTTTCCCTTGTAGTCCCAAGTCTTGCTTATGGACAGTGTTTGATGGGCAAAGTCGAAGTCTTTGGGGGTAAGAGCCAGTGCTTCAGAAAAGCGCATCCCTGTCTTTGCTACCAACAGGATAAAATAGTCCCAATTCACCTTATCCTTCAGGTCAAGCGAGATCAGCAGCGTGTGTAGCTCAAATTGATTGAGATACTTGATTTTCTTAGCAACCGGTGGCTTCCCCTTGATGATTGCCTTGCGAGTAGGATCTCTTTCAATCAAGCCCTCATCAACAGCATCAAGAATTGCTCCCTTGAGCTGGTGGTGAAAATCCATCGTGGTTTGGCGCTCGTGGAACTCAGCATAGTCGTTCAACAGCTGCTGATAAGCTATCCGGTTCATATCACATACTCTCAGGTTCGGGACGAGCTTAACGAGCCATTTCTGCGTCATTAGGTACTTATCCATCGTCACCTTTCTGATTGCGCCCTTCTTATACACCGTAATCCATTTTGCATAATATTCACAGAACAAGTCTGTTCGTTTGGTTTCTGTTAGCATCAGAAGTCCTCCATTTCATTAAAAATGGCTTACGCTGATGAAGGGTGATAAGGTTGTCAAGGGTATCAAACAGCTTTCCGATTTTGCGCTGTTCCTCAAGCAAAGGAAGAGATACTTCTCCCATACAGAGCTTGTCGTAATAGAAGTACAGACGAACGCCACCCTCTTGCAACTGCATAATCAACTTTTGAAAATCAGGTGATTTGAACCAGTGCCATAAGAGCCTATCGTCAACATCTTCGGAGGTCTTGAAAACCTCATATAGAGAGCTAACTATCACATTTTTCCCGATATTTTGGTATCCGATTGAACCAACATTTATTCTTGCCGGGTTATAAGCAAATGAGTTCGGAGAAACGATATAATACATTCTTTTATCTGCTTCTCTCATCGTCCCTCCATTCTCGAACTTCTCATCTTGTGGTACAAATCCGTGTTCGTTGGTAATTGAATAGCTCTCTAATGGAAGGTTGTCCTTATTCTTTTCGCCAGCGGGAAAAGTAATATCTGAGAACTTACGCTGTTCCCAAGAAAAAGCAAGAGAGCCAAGGAAACACCTTGGCTCTCTTGTTAAGACCGCATATTTTTTCGTTTTTCGGCTTGCTTTAGCGTTGATGGCACTCATTACGGCATATCAACCTCAAATCCACCGGTAAGAATGAACTGCCGCAAAAGCTGATCCGTTTTCATATTGACCTTGGGCGGAATCAACTTGGTTTGTTCATATGCTTCAAAGAACGCTTTTGCTTTGGACTTATCGACGCTCTTTTTCAGCTCGTCAAACCTGCCAAACTCATTGATAGTCGCTTCATTCAGGTTAAGCCCCATCATATTCCTGAGTTTATCCTCATCAAGACCGAAGATGGTTGCAAAACGGTGAATTTGGTCATCTTTTGCTCTAAATTGATACTCCGTGATGTAGTCACGAAGCGTTTTCCCGTCCTCGGCAATGACATCGCCTCGCTCAATGTCGTGCAGAAAGATATTTGCGTATTTCTGCTCCTCTTGCGTTAGGGCAGCAAAAGTCTTGTGAAGTTCTGCCTTTGCTTGCTCAATAGATTCCTCGGAAGAACCTTCCTGTCGAATCAATTTGAGGTACTTATCGAAACGACTGTTCATATAATCGGCATCAATAACCCCTGTGTCAATTTCAGTCAGGTATCCAACAAGATCGTATGGTATATCTATGTCTTGTGATCCGGGATCATCGGGAGAAGCAGCGGAAAGCTCTTTATAACGCTGTGCCAAAATCAAAAATGCGTTCTCATCGAACTCCATTGTAATTTCAATCGAATTACCGCTTTCCTCGTCCTTGAATGAGTAGGTGTGTTTGTCCCACCTAAATCCTTGGATTTTAGCAGCTTCAAGGTATCCGTTGAAATCTCTAAACAGCGAGGCGAACTTAGCTCTTACGGTTCCGTCCGCAGGCAGCTTTTCAAAGTCAGGGATACCAGCATTCTTGAACAAATAGGCAATATCATCAAACACAGCGTTGAGCTTTCCGAGGTTGTAAGACAGTTTTTCAACGAACAGACCTATCGGTCTATCGCCGGAATAGAGCTTAACAGCTTTGCTCACATTCTGCTCCATCGTATGCGGCTTGCGATAATATCTGATGATGCCAAAAGGCTTATCGGGTCCGAAAAGTCTGTTGGTTCTGGAAAATGCCTGAATGATGTTCTCATACTCCAGTATCTTGTCCATATACAGCGTGTTGACCCACTTAGAGTCAAAGCCGGTAAGCATCTGATCCACTACAATCAGGAGGTCGAGCTGCTTCTCAGGCTCTCTTTCGACCCGCTTATATTGCTCTTTGTGGGCAAGGCGTAGAGAAAGGTCTTTTTTGAAGCGAGCGTGTGTAGCAATCGAAAAATCCTGACCAAACATCATATTATAGTCAGTAAGGATTTCGATTAAGCCTTGCTCTTTATAGAAAGCAATCGGCTGCCCTCTGTATTCTTTGTAGTCACCATCTTCATTGCTGATATTGGGGTCAAAAAGGCAACTGATCCTAAGTTTCGGCATTGCAGCCTTCAGCAGTCGATAGTAGTCTATTGCTTCGGGGATACTGCTCGTTGCAAAGATTGCGTGGAATTTCCCGTTGTGACTCAAAGTAAGCCAGTTTTCTTGAATATCCTCAACAACCTTGCTTTGATGCTCCGAGGAAAGGTACTGAGTTTTTGGAAGATAATCTTCAATGCCCTTGACCCACTTTCCGTCATCGCCCAAGAAGCCCGCCATCTTGACGGTGGCGGAGTCCATATACTCATAGAATATTTGTGCCTTTTTGGGATCGCTGATTGCTTCTTCTTCGGTTGCTGCTTTTGCTTTTTCCAAAGCAACCACCTTGCGGACATCCTTATCACGGAAAGTCAGGACTTTATAAGGATCAAATCCAAGCACATTCTTATCCCTGATACCATCAGCAATGCTATATCTATGGAGTTCATTGCCAAAAACATCTGTTTGGGCATTGTTTTTCTTTGCATTCTCCTCAAACACCGGTGTGCCGGTAAAGCCAAAGAAGATGGCATTGGGAAATGTTTCCTTGATGATGGATAGCATATCTCCAAAAGTTGAACGATGAGCCTCGTCAACAATAAAAACAAGCCGTTTGCCGTTGATTATTTCAATGTCGCTTGCATTAAGTCCTCCGTCCTCATCTCGGATATTGCTCATCTTCTGAATAGAGGTAACAATTAGGGTATCTGCCGTTGCGTTGCTTTTCAGCTTAGTCAAAAGGACATATGTGTTCTCTGTTGCCTGCACGGTTTCGTTCTCGTCCGCAAATGCCCGATATTCCTTGAGCGACTGCGTTCCTAACTCAATACGGTCGGTAAGGAAAATAACCTTATCAGCATCATTGGAGTTTGCAATCAACTGAGCCGACTTAAAGCTCGTCATCGTCTTACCTGAGCCGGTGGTATGCCAAATGTAGCCGCCACGCTGCTTACCGCTATCCCACTTCGTTTTAGACACAACATCGGAAATTGCGCTGGCTGCGTAATACTGGTAGCTTCGCATTACCTTCAGAACACCGTCAGCATTGTCGGCAACAGTATAAAAACCAATGAGCTGGTGCGCCATAGGGATGGACAGCAGCGAGGAGGCGATAGCTTTCCAATCGTTGATAGGTTCGTTATTGAAGTCAGCCCAATGGAAATAGTAATCCGTATTGAACTTTCCGTCAGGTCCGGGATTCGCAAAATAACGAGTTTCTTCAGGGTTCATTGCAACAAACACCTGAACGAGCGAGAACAATCCGGTAAAAACGCCCTCATATGAGTATTTCTCAATCTGATTATATGCTTGACTGACGGGGACACCGCTGCGCTTCAGCTCGATATGTATGACAGGCATACCATTGATGAGCAGCATCAAATCGCCACGACGGTCATTTAGCATTTTTGACTTGCTCGGAAAAACTGGTTGCTGTACGATCTGATACCGGCTCTGTCCAGCGGCGATTTCTCTGCGATCATATATTTTCAAGCTGATTTCAGTGCCAAAATGGAGCTTATCATCAGGGTTATCACGCTTGATGGACACAGTTTTTCCGTTGATAAAGCCATTGAGTTTTAACGGGGTTCTTAGTTCCGTGATCTGCTCAATAATCTGCTGCATTTCGCCATCCGTAAGAGGATAGTTATTCAAGCGGTCAATTCCACGATTGTTATCATACAGGATCTTTGCCCAATTTCGGATGAGGTCTTGCTCGGTCGGGTTCTTGATAACTTCCTTTTCCCAACCTTTATCCGCCAAGACTTTAATCAGGGCTTCCTCAAAGTCCGCTTCTTTTTGGAATGTCATTCGATTTCCTCCTTCCTGCGATATTGATGTCACACGAACATCTTTTCAAGCATAGATTTCTTGATATTTTGGAGCTTTTCCAACTCACGCTGATGAAGGGTGATAAGGTTGTCGAGGTTTTCAAAGAATAGCCCTATGCGCTTTTGCTCAGGAACAGATGGCATACAAATAACAGTGTTTAGTATGTTATCGTTATAAAGCCTTTTTATGGTGCTACCCTCAATACCAGCCCACTTTACTACTGAGTAAAAACACTTCAAAAATGGATTTGAGAGCCTTTCATCGTGGTTAAGCCACACGATATTTGAATCCTGAAAATACTCATTATTCCCGGCAAATTCAACGGTTCTGCCGATACTGCCCGACGCTGAAATCAAAATATCTCCCTTTTGGGGATAAGGATATTTTGATTTGTATTCTTCAAAAAGCTCTCTGGAAATAAACGCATCAGGATCAGCGCCAAATGTTCCAATTTTATAAAAAGGTATATCTCCAGTTTCTGATGTCTGTTCCTTGAAAATGCGGCGGCACATTGAAACCGAGCCTATTTCACCAAGCTTACGCTGTTCCCAAGCGTCTGAGAATCCTTTGAAGCGAATTGCGGGAGCATCTGATTTTTTCGTCATTCTGCACTACCTCCCAGCAATTTCTTCAACTCATTAAGTCCCAGCATATCATACTCATTACCCTCAAGGTCATCGATCATTCCCGAAAGCGTTGCTTCGGTTTCGCTGATCTGCTGTTCGACCTCGAAGAAAGTTGTAGCATACTTGTTTTGAAGGGCTTGAATTTTGCTCACCAAGCTGTCGATTACGGTATCAGGCAGTTTGTGAATGCTCTCAATGAGAGGAGCAATCCACTTCTTTTCGAGCAAATCCAAAGCCTGCTCATCGCTCAGACTTTCAATCGTATCCTTTGTTTTTGCCTGCAACGCAGCACTCTTTGCCTTGATCTCCGCCTTGATTTCTTTCTCGCTCTTGATCAAAGGCTCAACCTTTTCTAAGAGTGTACGAAGCGCAACGCTTTCAGGAGAACGGTCTTTCTTCAGTTCCTTAATCTTTTTGGATACTTCTTTCGGAACGAAAGCATCGCCTTCCTCGGTGAGAACATCGTTGCAGCTCTCTTTATCCTCCTCTGTCATTTCATCAAGGATAGACTCATACTCAGAAGGGATTTCCGCCAAACGGCTTTCCAAACCGTGAAGCTCGTCCGTTTCTGCGGAGAGCAAAGTCGCCTGAACCAAGTCGAACGGGATAATATGACCTACCCAGCCCTCTTGAACTTCCTGATCTTTACCGTCCTTTTTCTTGATGACAAGGTTCGGATCGACTTCCTTTGTCGCAGAAAAGCCCTCGGTCTGCAAGACCTCAAGATCAATAGAAATCCCAGTCCAATCGTCGTCAAGGAGTTGGAACGCCGCATATTTGTCGATAAGCGGAATATCCTTCAGACGCTCAAAAATATCAGCGCTCAGAACGGTTTCAGCCTTAGAGATTTCAATGCTTTCCATCCGGTCGATAAGTTCTTCTTTCAGGAACGCCGGGAAAGTAGAAAAGGCGGCATTAAAAGCATCTTCAAATCCGACCACATCGGGGTGGCTCTTGATGGCACTCTTAATGTCATCGACAGACACATTCACATAGGGGATGCCACTCTCTGTAAACAGAGCCTTTTTCAGTGCCGGGAACGCCGTCCAAAATTCGCCCAGCTCTTCAATTTCTGCCGTCGGGATACCGCCAAACATAGACGCATAGACATCCCAATGCTCGGCTGCTTCAGATGAGTCCACATAGCGAGGAATGTTCAGGTTATAATCATTGCTGCGAATTTCTTCACGACTTACAACTCGTGAAAACTTCAGGACGCTTTCACGCTTGATAAAGGTGTCTGCTATGCGTTTAATGTCAGACGCACGGAGCTTGTTATTTTTACCCTCTTTGATAAATCCCTTGGATGCGTCGATGATAAGAACATCGGTGTTCTCACGCTTTTGGCGCAGCACCATAATAATGGTGGGGATCCCTGTCCCGAAGAAGATATTTGCAGGCAGCCCGATAATGGCGTCGATATGGTTATTCTCAATCAGGTTTTTTCTGATTTCACCTTCCTCACCGCCACGGAACAGTACGCCGTGGGGAAGAACAATTGTCATAATGCCGTCCGGTTTGATATGGAACAGGTCGTGAAGTAGGAAAGCATAGTCGGCTTTTCCTTTGGGAGCAAGTCCAAAACGAGCATAACGAGGATCTCCCTCTTTATTAGACGGATCCCAAGCCTGCGAATACGGCGGATTGGACACGACCGCATCCACATAGAGAGGGTTATAGGTATTGACCGGATCATTTTCATCAAAGTACGGCCAATCCTCCTCGAGAGTATCGCCGTTACGAGTGATAATGTTAGCGGGATCAATGCCTCTCATAACCAAATTCATTCGGGTCAGGTTATAAGTGTTCTCTTTCAACTCCTGAGCGTAATACTGAATATTGTTGTCGTCGCTCATATACTTCGCAACGCTTTGACCAATATTGATAAGCAGTGAGCCCGAACCGCTTGTCGGGTCGTAGATTTTGATTTCGCTTTTACCCTTCAAATGACTCGCAACGATCTCGGACATCAGAAGCGATACCTCGTGTGGGGTGTAGAACTCGCCAGCTTTCTTTCCAGCATTTGCTGCAAAGTTACTGATAAGATATTCGTAGATGAAACCGAGAACATCGTAGTCCTGCTTGCCATCCATAGGAATATCTTTTATCAGCGTCAGCAGCCCACTAATTGCTTTCGTTTGTGAACCGGAGCTATCGCCAAGTTTGGAAAGGCCTGTTTGCAGGGTATCAAATACTTTTTCAAATACCCTTTTATGCGAATTAGAAATTAGTCGGCTAAATGCAGAAAGAGCATCACGGACATTTGAAACATCAAAGTCCTTACCCATCGTGAGCCAAGTGGAGAAAAGATCCTTATAGGCAATAAAGTAGCCTATGTTTTTTTGGATCCATTCAACTGTTTCGGCATCTTCCTCCGATACGGTTTTCAGGAGTTCATTATCATAGTCGTTCTCCTTCAAGAACTTAACTTCCTTATCGGAAAGATACTTGTAAAAAATAAAGCCTAGTATGTAATCCTTATATTCATTTGCTTCAATTTTGGAACGCATTTGATTTGCGGAAGCCCATATTTTCTGAGCAAGTTGTTGCTTATTCATTCTGTGACCCCATCCTTTTTCTTTTTCTAAGGGCAACATACTACCCCCTATTATGATACACACAACTAGTGTCCCATAAAACGGACTTACTTTTCGTCAGAAACAAACTCCATAATATCGTCAGTTGTACAATTCAAAGCGGAGCAGATTTTTCCCAACACTTCAGTGCTGACATTTTCATCACGACTAAGCTTATTCATTGCGTATTTTGTGAGCCCTGCAGCTTCCTGCAAATCTCTTTTCTTCATATCTCGATCAAGCAGAATGTGCCAGAGTTTTTTATAGCTTACAGCCATCATAACATTCCTTTCTCTCGGTCCGCGAGTAAGTACTAAAATACATTTTATATTATAGCATATAATCCCGGAATAGCAACTATAAATCCCGAAATATCAAACTTAATTCCTATATTTCACACCTGTGTAAGCTCGACTGTAACCGAATAGCTTGGGAACAGCGTAAGTTCGGCGAAGTGTTTATGTCATTGCAAAATAATACGCTCTCTCGTGCGGAGCTGAATGATGAGTTTGGTGCAGCACAGAACATACATTATGGAGATGTGCTCATCAAGTACGATGAAATTTTAGACGTTTCAAAAGAGCCACTTTCGTATATTGAAAAGCAGTCGATTGCAGATAAATTCAAGACTTCTTATTTGCAAAATGGAGATGTCATCATAGCTGATACTGCTGAAGATGAAACTGTCGGGAAATGCACAGAAATAGAGGGCTTGACGGATCAGAAAGTTATCTCCGGATTGCACACGATGCCGGTAAGACCGAATAGAAAATTTGCTTCTGGATTTCTTGGATTTTACCTTAACTCGACCGCGTATCACGACCAGTTAAAACCGCTCATGCAGGGTATAAAAGTTACTTCGATTTCCAAGGGCGCTATGCAGGACACGGTTGTCAAATTTCCTTTGGATTTGAAGGAACAGGAACAGATTGGCATATACTTTGGCGGCCTCGACCACCTTATCACCCTTCATCAACGACAGCCATTTTTGCATTCACCTCCGGATATTTCTCTGATTGTCCAACTGACACCCCCTTTTTATACATTCTCTTGGGAACAGCGTAAGTTGGGAGATATTGCTGACATTGTGGGTGGTGGAACCCCAAGTACAGGAAATCAGAGCTATTGGGACGGTGATATTGATTGGTATGCACCTGCTGAAATTGCGGATCAAATCTATGCAAATTTGAGTCAGAAAAAGATAACCGGCTTGGGTTATGAGAATAGTTCAGCCAAAATGCTTCCTCCCGGTACAGTTCTGTTTACATCTCGTGCGGGGATCGGGAAAACAGCTATTTTAACCCGAAAAGGCTGCACTAATCAGGGATTTCAGTCCATTGTCCCACATCGTGGAGAGCTTGACTCTTACTTCATTTTTTCTCGAACCGGAGAATTAAAACGATATGGAGAGCTTGTTGGGGCTGGATCAACTTTCGTCGAGGTTTCAGGAAAGCAAATGGCTGTAATGGAGCTGATGATGCCGCCAACGATGCGAGAACAACAGACTATTGGAGGTTTCTTTCAGCAGCTCGACCACCTTATCACCCTTCATCAGCGACAGACAATTGTATATGCGGTAATTCGCAGTATACGAAAAGTAATTTTAGCCGAAAGACAGTATTTTGCTCCACCGATGGTACGAAAATTCCCCTGATCACTCTCTGCGAATAGTTTGCTATACTGTTCTAAAAGCATTAATGCGATTGTAATGCGAGCATCGGGAAAGGGTGACGTTTTATGGAGAAGAATTGCACCATAATGTCCATTGTTTTTTGAAATATCTCACTAATTTGTTTATGGCATTTTGAAACACATATTTGATTTCAATCGACCAAAAATGCCATCAGCCAAAAAGTATGCCTTTTGGTGCATAGAGGGCCAGCTCTAATGGGGCTGGCCCTCTGTTGACTTACTGGAGTTGCATCCAAATAAGGAAGAAGTAGAAATTGGCAGTAAAAAAGTTGATATTGCCATTTCATCCTGCGCTCGGTATAATAGTAATATGTCAGAGATATCCATGCATGAGAAGATGTTCGTTTATGGAGGAACGAGGAAATGGGAATGACTGTTATCTGTTTTCACAACAATAACGAAGAGAATGGATACCTTAGCAACTGGTATCTTTCCACATTTACGCACAATGGTATCACCTTTTCCTCAATGGAGCAGTATATGATGTACCGCAAGGCACTTTCCTTTGGCGATGAAAAGGTTGCCACACAGATTCTTGCTACGGATAATGCTGCCGAGATAAAGGCTCTTGGACGGCTTGTATCCGGCTATGATGAGAGCCTATGGAACGGTATTCGACAAATCGTCGTCTATGAGGGGCTTTTCGCAAAGTTTACGCAGAACCCTGATCTAAGGGAGAGACTGAAAGATACTGGAAATGCATTTCTTGCTGAGTGTGCTGTAAATGATCGGATTTGGGGCATTGGTTTATCCATGCGTGATCCAAGCAGACTTGACCGGGCAAAATGGCAAGGCCAAAATCTACTTGGTTATGCCCTTATGATGGTGCGTGAAAAACTCTAAGAGGGTCTTGTCATTTCATTCCATAGGCACCTAAACAATTATACAGAAAACAAAATAACATCAAGGAGAAAAACTATGAATAAAACCGAACTGATTGCCGCAATGGCTGAAGCGAGTGGCCTTTCCAAGAAGGATTGCGAGGCTGCTCTCGCTGCATTTATCACGACTACTGAGAGCGCTTTGAAGGCTGGCAACAAAGTGCAGCTGGTGGGCTTCGGCTCTTTCGAGGTCAAAGAACGTGCTGCCCGTACTGGCAAGAATCCTGCAACAGGTGAGCAGATTGATATCCCTGCATCTAAGGCACCTGCGTTCAAAGCAGGAAAGGCTTTCAAAGACGCCATCCAGTAATTTGAAAACCCATAGAGAGGCACTTACGGTATTGATCCGTAAGTGCTTCTTTTGTAGCTAATCTCATAACGCCCCAACGCAACTGCCGTTTAATTGCGGCAAATTCGCCACAAATAAAATGCAGTTTCTGCTTTCTATTGCTGATAATTTGTACGAACCTGTTGTTGGTTACCAAACCTCCTCGTAAGTATTGATATAGATTATTTCACAGGAGGTATGCAAAATGAAAAGTTGCCAGTATAAGAGTTCCGATGAGCTACCCCTTATTCTCAATGTTCAAGAGGTGTCCAATTTCCTCGGCCTCGGGCTGTCTCAGGTCTATGAGCTTGTGAAGCGCATCGACTTTCCTGCCTTCAAAGTTGGAAGTCGTATCTTCGTGCCGAAAGACAAATTCCTTACCTGGCTAAATGTGCAAACAGAAGAGAAGGACTCTCTCTTCTATACGGAGTGACAAGGATGGACGATAGTAAGATGCCGCGAATCCGGCGCAAAGAAGATCTTCCAGATGTGATGACGATGCCGCTCGTTGCAAAGACCCTCGGATGCAGTCTTACGGTTGCATATAGACTTCTAAAGAGAGATGACTTTCCCCATACGGTAAGTGGTCAAAGGGTCTATATTGACAAAGGAAAATTTCTCTCGTGGCTTGATGCTCAGACGCAAATGGAAAAGAGAGATCATTATGGCTGGTAGGCAAAGAGCGAATGGCGAAGGCAGCATTCGAGAGAGATACCCCGGCTGTTGGGAAGGTCGATATACTGCCGGCTACGATATTCTAACGGGAAAGCGTATTCAAAAGGGCGTTTTTGCTAAGACACGAAAAGAATGCGCAGCGAAGCTGGCACGAGCCATCCAACAGGATACAGGGCCTTATTATCGCAAGGGCAAAGGATATGATTCACAGCCCCTTTCTACATGGATTCGGCTTTGGTTTGATTCCTACACAAAGCCAAATCTTCGCCCCAGCTCAGCAGATGGTTATAGGAGCATGATCGAGAACCACATCATCCCGGTTTTGGGTCATATCCAGCTTTCAAAGCTCAGCTCAATCCAGATTCAGCGCTTCTATAATGATCTGCACACACAGGGCCGCTTAGACAACCATGGAAATCGGAAATATGAGCCATTGTCCGCAAGCACCGTGAAGCACATTCATGCGGTATTGAGCGGCGCTCTGAAACAGGCAGTTAAGGAGCGGATTATTCCCTTCAACCCTTGCGATAACTGCAAAATTCCAAAGCGTGAAAAGAAAGAAATGCACGTCCTGCCGCAGGACAAGATAGGTGCATATCTGGATGAGGCAAAGCGACTTGGGGTCTATGCGCTTTTCTATTTGGAATTGACAAGTGGGCTTCGACGGGGAGAATTACTTGGCCTGGAGTGGGCCGACTTGAATCCGGAAACACGAATGCTGACGGTTAACAAGCAGCTCACTCGTTCTGGGGGAGAGTTGTGCATTTCTGTACCGAAGACTGAGAATTCGATTCGAACAATAGCTCTTCCGGAGAATACTGTTGCTTTGCTCATAGATGAGCACAACAAGCATCCGGATAGTCCCCTCATGTTTTGGTGTCCAAGAACTAATGGTTACTGGAGTCCGGACTCTCTTCGACATTTACACAAACAAATGCTCGCCGCTGCCGGAGTGGATGAAAGCGTTCGCTTTCATGATTTGAGACATACATTTTCGACCTTAGCAATTCAGAGCGGCGTAGATGCAAAAACGGTCGCTGGCATGCTCGGCCACTATAGTGCCGCATTCACGCTGGACACTTACACGCATGTGACAGAACAAATGAAGCGAGGCGCGGCTGAAAAGATCGGCGTTTTTATGAACGCAAGTGTCAATGTGCAGGTTAATGTCGTTCACTCACCGAGTGCGGTAGTGCGTGGTGATTATGAATCGGATCTGGCTAACTGCCTAAACCCGTCGAATTCGACGGATTTAGATCCAACATCACAGTAGACATTGAACAAGGAAAAGGGACTCTGAAATCAGCAATTTCAGAGTCCCTTTTTTCGTTGGTCCGAGTGACTGGAATCGAACCAGCGGCCTCTTGAACCCCATTCTTTCTCCTCGATTATTCGTTGCGAAAAATAAGGAAATCATACAATTATTCAGAGCTTTTGCAATTGTTAGAATTGTATTTATTTCGTATTCTCCATATATTCCGCTCGCATTCCGCCTTTATTCCGCTTCCGTGGCGGGAGAGGAACGGGCGACGACGCGACCATCCTTAGAGCGTATCCTCTTACGCCCCCTCAGCAATAGGCGTGCAAAGTCTTTACTCCTTGTCGCACTTCTCAATCGAACACTCATGCGCTTTTGCCTTTTTCATCGTAGTTGATTCCAACTAACAAAATACTGCCGGTCCCGTCAAGCCGCCCTTGTTATAATACTATGACATTGCATCAAGGGGGAGCATATCAAAACCAGATGGAGGATTTCTCGCATCTTAATGAACCAACCCGCCGGTCGAGCCCGCGGGTTGGTGGAAAATACTCTTGTTAGTTGTACTTTCTCCGCTTCAAGCCTTCCGTGTCGGTCGTACCGGCTCAATACAGCCTGCATTCGCTGATGAGCCGGTCGATCTGCGCAATACGTTCGGAACAGCGGGGATCATTTCTGCTGCTTAATGCGAGGAGGATAATTTCAGATATGCTCAGCGGAGCCACATAGGAGTTGGTGAAGCCCAATCCGCCTACCTGCACAACAAGAACAATATCAGACATGTTGGCGAGGGGCGATGTGTAACGGTCCGTGAAGAGAATGACCTTCGCTCCGGCCTGATGGGCAATTTTGAGCAAAGAGAAATTGATCTCAGAGTAGCGGGGGAAGCTATAGAGAATGATGCAATCCTCCGCCGTTATATCGGAAATCGCCTCAATAGCAGATGCTTCCGCGTGTATCAGCGGAATCACATCCGAAACCATGAGGTGCAGCTTGCTGGTCATATAAACAGCGCAGCTTGCGGCGCCGCGGAATCCGCTGACATAGTGCTTATGCGACGACAAGATGATGTCTACAGCCTTTTCTACCGTTTCCTCGGTGAGCTTGGCAAAGCTGTTTTCGAGGTTGCTGATTGTGTATTTTCCAACATCGGAGATCAGGCTCTCTTTTCTGAGATTGTTTTTAAACTGCACATATTTCTCGCCCGGAGAAAGCTCCTGCGCAGCCTGCACGAGCGTATATCGATCAGCCAGCCGCTCTGTCATAGACGAGCGAAAATCCGAATACCCGCGAAAGCCGAGCCGTCGGATAAAGCGAATGATCGAGGTGTCGCTCCCGCCGATGTCCTCGGCAAGGGCTGTTGAGGTGCGCAAGCCGATGATATCAAGATGCTCAAGAATATAATCGGCTATTTGCGACTCTGTTTTTGACAGTGTCATTCCCTGAATTTTTGCAATTAAATCTTCCATAACATTCCCCTTTGCTTAAGAAAATTATACAACGCAAACACGGCGGGGGCAATCCTTTCTTTTGACGCAGACCGAGCATAGCACAAGGAACGCGCTTATGCCGGCGCGTTCCTTGTGCTATAAAAGGGAGAGATGTGTGAATCGTTATTGCAGAGCAGCAAGAGCCTTTTCGATGCGATCCATTCCTTCCTCCAGATTCTTCATGGAATTGGAGTAGGAGATGCGGATCTTTCCGGCAACGTTGTACGCCTCACCGGGGACCGTAGAAACCAGCGCCTCGTCAAGAAGATACTGGCAAAGATCCATCGCATTTTCGATTTTGCGCTCACCGACAGACTTGCCAAGGTATTCCTGCACATCGGGATAGAGATAAAACGCACCCATTGCGTCGGGGCAGACAATGCCCGGCACGGCGTTGAGCCGCTTGACCATGTACTCCTTGCGGCGAGCGAATTCCTTTACCATATCGTGAAGATCATACTGCGGCCCCTGAAGTGCCGCAACAGCCGCCTTCTGAGAGATCGCGCTGGTCGCGGAAGTGGTCTGGCTCTGAACCTTCATTATGCCTTTGATAATGTCTGCGCGCGCGGCAGCATAGCCGATTCTCCAGCCGGTCATGGCATAGGACTTAGAGAAGCCGTTGACGGTGATCACATGATCACGGACCTCTCTGGAGATCGAGGCCACGCTAAAGTGCTTTGCGCCGCCGTAGACCAGCTTTTCATAAATCTCGTCCGCCACGATGAAAAAGTCGTGCTCAACAGCGAGCGCTGCCAGCTGACGCAGGGATTCCTCACTGTATACAGCGCCGGTGGGATTATTGGGCGTGCAGATGATGATCGCCTTGGTGCGGGGGGTGATGGCAGCCTTGATCGCATCGATGTCGAGCATGTAATCGCCCTCATGCACGGGGACGAAAACCGGGGTCGCACCGGCAAGCTTGATCATTTCGGTGTAGCTCACCCAGCACGGAATGGGAAGCAGGACCTCATCGCCTGGGCCTGCGATGACCATCATGGCGCTGGAGATCGCCTGCTTGGCCCCAACTGCCGTTGTGATCTCGCCAATGGTATACTCAATATTGTTATCCTCTTTGAGTTTCTTCACGATTGCTTGACGAAGCTCGAGAATGCCGTTTCCAGGGGTATATTTCGTGAAGTTTTCAGCGATCGCCTTGATTCCGGCGACTTTGATGTAGTCGGGAGTCCCAAAATCCGGTTCACCCACATTGAAGGAAATAATATCCTTTCCCTGCTGCTTGAGTTCAGCGACCTTGGCAATTAGCGCCGAGGTGGGAGAGCCGCTCAGGGTTTTCATGCGTTCTGCAAGAGTAGTAGCCATTTGTAAATCCTTTCTGTTCTACCGATGGAAATTATTCCGCGTTGATTGCACCGAAGTCACCGGTCTTTTCATTAAACGCCTTGGCATTCCAGATCTTTTCGTTCTTTGCAACAAAAAGAGTGCCGAGCACATCGCCGGAAACATTGAGGGTCGTGTGAGACATATCGATCAGCTTGTACATACCGGCGATCGGCCCCATCAGATCCATGGGGAGATTCAGAAGGTTCAGGAAGATCGCGCCGGTCACAATGCCGCCGCCGGGGATGCCGGGAGCTGCGATGGACATGAGCGTAGAGATGGAGATGACCATGGCAATCTGACCGACAGAAAGTGTGAGACCGTAAATCTCTGCCACAAAGAAGGCAAGGATCGTCTTGTAGATTGCTGCACCGCAGAGATTGATGGTCGCGCCCAGAGGGATGGAGAAGGATGTGAGGTCGAAGGGAAGCCCCATGCGATTGGTGGTGACATCCATTGTGATTGGGATCGTGCCCGCAGAGGAGTTTGTTGCGACCGTGTTGATCCAGATAGGAACCATCGCCTTGCACATCCTGCCGTAGCGGATGCCCGTATAGTATTTGATGAAGATGCTGAAAGCGAACCATGCAAGCAGGCAGGAGATATAATCCGTGAGGACGAACTTTGCAAGGTTTCCAAACAACTGCGCGCCATAAACAGCGGTGGTATTGGCCATCAAGGCAAAAACACCGATGGGAGAGTAGATCATGATAATGTCAAGCATCTTATAAATGACGTTGGCACTTTGATTCATGAATTCCGTGACTACCTTGGCCTTCTCGCCGACGATGACGAGGGCGATGGCAAGAATCATTGTAAAGAACACCATCTGCATAATATCCTGATTTGCCATGGAAGAGACGATGTTCGTCGGGATCATACCAAGCAGGAAGCCGCCGAAACTGGGCGTCGTGAGGTTTGAGGGGTCGTATGCAGTCAGAACACTGGTGTCAAAGCCGGCACCGGGATGGGTGATGGAAACGACCGCGATACCGATAAAGCAAGAAACGGCCGTCATTACAACATAAGTAGCAACAATCTTCATGCCGACTCGCTTGAGACGATTCACATCGCCGATGGCGGAAATGCCGCTGACAAGGCTGAAGAAAATAACAGGAACGATCAACATCTTGATCAGGTTCATAAATGCCGTGCCGAAAGGTAGGACCCACACAGAGAAGTCCTTAAAAAGAAGACCGGCAATAATACCCAGAACAAAACCGATCACGGTGCGATGCGGCAAATACTTTTTGCCTATAAGCTTTTCTTTCATTTTCTTTCCTCCGTTTATCAATTTGAATTAGGCAGCTCTCGTTCATGTGCGGTGTATTCAGCGATTTGGTTTATCCCCCCCCAATCTTTGTTCTTTCTCGTTGTAAAGGATGCAAGCCGCTATGCCCAGTAGCCCGAGTCAATAAACTCTGTTTCCTTCGCTTCCAGCTTTTTCATGACCCATGCACGGTTTTGCGTGCCGTTGCGGCACGCCTCGACCTTTTTCTGATCCTGTGCGCTGAACATCTTAGCAGCCTCCAGTACGGCGGGGGCATCCTTGAGCGGAATGACGATGATACCGTCCATGTCCGCGACAATGATATCACCGGGATTTACGCTGATGCCACCGCAGGCAATGGGGATATTGATCTCTCCGGGGCCTTCCTTGTGCGGCCCACCTGGAGTAGACCCGGTGGCATAGACCGGCAAGGGCATCTTGCTTAAAGCATCCGTATCACGAACGGGACCATCAAGAACAAGACCGCCTAACTTGCGCTGGTACTGTGCGTATGTAAACATGACCTCGCCCATAAGCGCTCGGGTATCGTCCTCATCGTTGGATACCACAATGATATCGCCGGGCAGCGCCATATCCAATGCCTGATGAATAAACAGGTTGTCGCCCGCGCGGGTCTTTACCGTCAATGCAGGTCCGACCATGATCTTGTCCGCCCCGCTCATGAGCTTAATGCGGGGATTCATCGCGCAGGACCGGCCCATCGTGTCAGCAATATTTGCAGCGGGGATACGGGAGAATTCATCCAACAGCCCCTGTTCGGGCATAGGACGCTTCATAAATACACGATTTCCAATAGACATATGTTTGCTCCTTCTTAAAAAATGAAATAAGAAAACAAATAAAGCCGTGCTTTGATGAGCAAAGTGTATCGTATATATGTTTATTTGTCAACATCATATTGAGAAAAATAATATTATTCGTCGTAAGCTGGAAATCCATTGTTCCTTTTTTGTGCATTTATGCCGAAAGCAACGACCGAATGCTCAAAAGGAATGTCGTTAAACGCGGCCTTGTTTGGAGCCTGACTGCAATCACATTCATATCGTACCATCTACAAATAACAAGCAAAAGCACAAATCGGAGCTGAGAACAGCTCCGATTTGTGCTTTTGCGTAGACATATTCTCGTTGCCTGCTTGGATTCGGTTTTAGCCGGCGCTTCGCAGGTAGCGCGCCAGCATCGTCGCGACCTGAGCGCTCCGCGGGCGCGGCAGGGGCGGCAAGGTCACCACCGACGCCGTTGAGGATGCCGTTCTGCGTCGCCCAGAGCAGCGCGCTCCGCGCGTACTCGCTCACAGCGTTCGCGCTGTTGAAGTTCAGTGCGCCGCTGACCGCGGGAGCGCCCGCGAAGCGGTAGAGCATCGCCGCAAGCTGCTCGCGGGTGATCGTG
>ERZ772881.1499-NODE-1499-length-20407-cov-17.827683_pt1 | contig 20407 bp, 12 predicted proteins | sample MGYA00580581_ERZ772881 | MGnify/ENA primary metagenome ERZ772881 (study PRJEB29015, sample SAMEA2737668) | human gut metagenome | biome: human gut; feature: human-associated habitat; material: faeces | place: China | collected 2012 ...
ACGATCTGATGCTCTCCTGCGGCGATCTGAAGGCGGAGTATCTGTCATTTCTGGCGACACTTGGCCGCGCGCCGCTTTATTATGTGCGCGGCAATCACGACGGCAATTATGACCGCCGCCCGCCGGAGGGCTGCGACTGCATTGAGGACAAGCTGATCATCTTTAACGGCCTGCGCATCGCCGGGCTTGGCGGCAGCCGCCTGTACTCAGGCGGAAAGGACCAGTATTCCGAGCGTGAGATGAAAAACCGCATCTGGAAGCTCGGCTGGCAGATCCGCCGGGCGGGCGGCGTGGACATCGTGCTGGCGCACGCCCCGGTGCGGGGCTTCGGCGACGGGGACGATTACGCGCACATGGGCTTTGAGGCGTTTTTGCCGCTGCTCGACCGGTATAAGCCCCGCTATCTCATCCACGGCCATGTGCACATGGAATATGGCCGCGATATCGCCCGCGTGCTCCGGCGCGGGGACACGACGATCATCAACGCCTATGAGCGCTATACGCTGGAGGTATAATATATGGAATATCCAAAGGTCTGCCTGCGGCGCGGCGAGGAAAGCGGCGTTCTGAAGGGGCAGAGACTGATCTATGACAATGAGCTGGACTGGGCGGACGATATCTGCACGGACGGATGCGTCGTAGACGTGCTGGACAGCCGGCAGCGCTTTGCCGCGCGCGGGTTTTTCAATTCGAACTCCCGGCTGGCCGTCCGCGTTCTGACGCGGGACGAGGCAGAGCCGATCGACCGCGCGTTTTTTGCCCGCCGGATCGAGGCGGCGTGGCACACGCGGCAGGCGCTGGGCTTTTCCGATTCCTGCCGCGTCGTCTTCGGTGAATCCGACGGGCTGCCGGGACTGACGGTCGATAAATTCGCGGACTGCCTGTCCTTCCAGATCGCCTGTCTGGGACTGGAGCAATGGAAACCGGAGCTGATTTCGATTCTGGCAGAGCTGTTCGCCCCGCGCGGCATTTATGAGCGCGACGATCTGCCTGTGCGTGAAAAGGAGGGCCTTCCGCTCATCAAGACGTGCGTTTACGGCGAAGTCCCCGAGGAGCTTGTGATCCGGGAGCATGACGCGCATATGCTCGTCTCCATTGCAAACGGCCAGAAGACCGGGCACTTTCTCGACCAGCAGGAAAACCGGGGCCGGTTAAAGCCCTACGCGCCCGGACAGAACGTGCTCGACCTGTGCTGCTGCACGGGCGGATTTTCCATCCACGCCGCACTCTACGGCGCGAAAAGCGTCGAGGCGGTCGACGTGTCCGAGGACGCGCTGGCGCTCGTGCGGCGCAACGCAGCGCTCAACGGCGTGGAGGATGTCGTCACGACCACCTGCGCCAATGTCTTTGATCTCGCGCGGCAGTACGTGCGCGAGGGACGGCAGTACGGCCTTGTCGTCTGCGACCCGCCCGCGTTTGCCAAAAGCCGCAAGGCGCTGGAAAACGCGTACCGGGGCTATAAAGAACTCAACCTGCAGTGCATGAAGCTTGTCAGGCCCGGCGGGTATCTTGTCTCGTGCTCGTGCAGCCAGTTCATGACGCCGGAGCTGTTTCTCAAAATGCTCCGCGAGGCCGCGCAGGACGCGGGCCGCGACGCAAGGCTGCTTGAACCGCTCATCCAGTCCCGCGACCACCCCGCAAGTCTCGCCTCCGAGCAGTCGCTGTACCTCAAGGGAGATATTTTGCAGATTTTATAAGTGAATATGCAGGCAAAAGCCGCTCCCATCACGTGCGGGTTGGAGCGGCTTTTTTATTCTGGCGCGAGCCCGTCCTGCCGGCAGAAGGCCAGCGCGGTGTCGACGCTGCCGATGCGGTATCCGGCGCAGGCATAGCGGACACGGCGCGGGCCGCTGCACAGCAGCAGAAGCGGCAGCCTGTCCGGCTCCACATAGGCGCTGCGCGCCGCAGGCTCCGCAGAGTCCGCCGTGAACCAGACCTCCGCCCGCGCAAGGGCGGCAAGCGCGGCCTGCAGCTTTTCGTTTTGAAGCGCCTGTCTGCCGCGCAGGAAAAAGATCAGACGCAGCGGCAGCCGTGCAAGCTGCGCCCGGCTGCTCAGCAGCTCGTTCAGCAGATGCTCCGTCGGTTCCCGCCCCTCCTCCAGCCACATCAGAAGAGACTGTGTCCGTGTCAGCTCCGCCGCTGCGGCCTGATGGCCGTCCGGCGCTTCGGCCTGAAAATCGGCCAGTGTGAAATCCACGGCCTGCTCCGCAAGCGAGACTGCCTGCTTTTGCAGCTGCACGCAGGCTTCCTGTTCCGCCTCCAGCCGCAGCTCCATGCGCATGGCGTGCAGGTCGCCGTTTGGGAGGCGGCTGTCCGTGATCACACGGTAAACGCCCGGGGATAGCGAAAGCGTCAGCCGGGCGCCGTCCCATTGGCCGGGAACCGCCATCGGCTGCCACGCGCCATTCTCAAACGCCGAGAGGCCGAAATCCGCCCCCGGCTGCCACGTCTGGCCCGGCTGCTTCTGAAGCTGCAATCGCGCGTTGGCCGTCCGGCCAGCCTCCGGCGAGAAAAACTGCCCGTCAAGCGCATACTCCGCCGCGCCGCCGGCAGGGTTCAGCCGCGCCGGGATGCCGAGCGTGCGGCAGACCGCGACGAACAACAGCCGCTGGGACGGCAGATCCGCGCAGCGCAGGCGCATTGCCCCGGCGGGCAGCGTCACGAGCTGCCGGTATTCCGTCTGCGGCGCCTGCCGGATCGTTTCGCGGATCCAGCGCCAGAGCGCGTCCGGCGCTTCGCGAAATTCCCGCTTCCGCGCCTCCGGGAAGCTGTCCGCCAGCGTCCTTCGCCAGCAGGACAGCGGTTCTGTCCCGATGCGCGGGCAGAGAAGATATTGCATGGAAAATTCGTCCGACGGCGAAACGCCGCCGCCCGCGTCCAGCGCCTCGCGCAGAACGGCGGGCCGGACATCGCGCAGGTCCTTCTCCCCCAGCGTCTGCAAAAGCGCAAGCTTCAGCGGCGCGGGATACGCCGGATCCTCCAGCAGCTCTGCCAGCGCTGCAAAGTTCCCGCAGGCTGCGCGCAAAATCGCCTCCGCCTGCGCACCGTACCCGAACTGCTCCCGCAGCGCACGTATCCGCGCCGCGTCATACGCCGCTTCCAGCCGGAGGCGGCGCTTTTCATCTGCCGCAGCCTGCTTTTCCGTCGCTGCCGCCCGCTGTGCGGGCGTTGGGGCACTTCTCTCAGGCAGGCGCTCCTTCGGCGCATGGAGTGTAAAGCTCGTCCAGCGACCGGCGGGTGCTTCCGGCTCTGCCAGTGTCAGCTCCAGCGGCTCCTCCTGTGAGGCCGGGCAGAGCGTCTCCCGGCAGAGGCCGTTTTTCCGGGCCTGCACGATCAGATCGCCGTATCCGCAGCGCAGCCGCGCCATTCCGTCCGCATCCGTCCGAATGACCGCAGCCGGAAAGACCTCCGACGCGTTGAGAATGCCGAACGTGACCTCCGCACCGGCGGCGGGCCGCCCGTCCTTCTCCCGCACCCGCACTGCCAGCAGGCGCACGGGCGCATAGCGGGCGGTCTGGTTCAGGAACGTCACCGCGCCGTCGACCGAAATGATCTCCTCGTCCGCCGCAGGCGTTCCAAAGCAGCGGCTGTGCACAAGCAGAGCGCGGCTCGCCGCGCCGGTGAACCAGCCGCGATCCAGCGTTTCCTCCGGCTCGCATGCGCCGAGAAAGTGCCACGCGCCGCCGCAGTACGCCTCGACCCACGCGTGATTGTCGTCGCAGTGCGCCCAGCGCGGCGTATAGACCTGCCGGGCCGGGATCCCGGCTGCGCGCAGCACGTTGACCGCGAACGTGGATTCTTCCCCGCAGCGGCCAAAGCCGGAGCGCCATGCACCGAGGGCGCTGATCGTCCGCTCGTCCGTCGCGCGGTAGCAGACCTGCTCCGCGTTCCATTCATTGATCGCCAGAATGGCCTCGCGCGCGGAAAGCCCTTCGATCCGCCCCCGAATCTGCGTGTAGAAAAAGCCTCGGCAGTCGCAAAGCTCCTCCTCGTTTACGCGCGGATGGAGCACGTAATTCAGAAACAACGGCTCCGGCAGTTCCCGCGCGAGGGGCGACTGCTCCCGCAGGCGCAGCGCGTGCTCCGCGCAGGCGCGGAACAGGGAAAATTCATAATTGGCCCAGTCGCTGACGGGGCTTGCGGAATAGCACCATCTGGTCAGCAGTGCGCAGTCCGGCGAAAGCGCCGAAAGCTGCCGCTCCAGCCAGCTTTGTGCCCCGTCGCCTATCGCCGCGAAGCGAAGCGCGAGGCGCTGCTCCATCCGCTGCTGTTCGCCGTCTGACAGTCTCATTGTCCCGCTCCCGCCGCAAGACTGTGGACGATCTGTGCGCAGGCGCGGAATTCCTCCTCGTCCGTCTGCCAGAGCTCATACTCCGAAAGCGACGGCAGGCCCATCGCCACAGTCTGCTTCCGGTAGCGCATTCCGCTGTCCAGCACGCCCTTGCGGCCGGTCGTGTGGAAGACCACGATGCCGGTTTTGTCGTGGATCTCCTGAATGTTCCATTTTTTTACGCCGCAGCCCGCCATGATATCGATCCTGTCGTCCGCTTTTTCAAAAAGCTCCCGCAGCAGCTCCGCACCGGTCAGCGGATCCTTCTGCTGCCCGGAGGTGAGGATCGTCTTACAGCCCAGACGGATGGCGTCCTCCATGGCCGCAAACGGGTCGCGCGTCATATCGAACGCGCGGTGCAGCGTCACGTCCATATTGCCCGCGCAGTTCATCAGCCGCCGCATTGCGTCCAGATCCAGATCGCCGTCCGGCGTCAGCGCGCCGATCACAACGCCGTTCGCGCCAAGCTCACGGTACGTCCGGATCTCCTCGCACATCTGCTCCAGCTCTTCTTTGCTGTAAAGAAAATCTCCGAAGCGGGGACGGATCAGGATATTGGTCTTGACTGGGATATCGCGCTGCACCTGCCGGAACAACGCCGTGGACGGCGTGGTGCCGCCAATGACAAGATGCGCGCACAGCTCCAGACGGTCCGCGCCGCCGCGATACGCCGCCCGGCAGGAGGCGTAGGAATCTACGCAGGCTTCGATCAGGGGTGTGTTCATGCAGGTACCTCCTCAGATGTTTCAAACAGAATTTGTGCCAGATGATAGAGCGTACTCACGGCGGTGCCGGTCGCGCCGGGGACCTGATGCTGCCAGACAATGCCCGTGTTGTCCGCCGTCCCGGCGATGTCCAGATGCAGCCAGGGACGTCCCGCCGTGAATTTTTTCAGGAACAGGCCCGCCGTGATCGCGCCGCAGCCGTCCTTGCTGGTGTTGCGGACATCGGCATAGTCGCTCTCGATCAGCGTCTCGTATTCCGCGTCGTCCGGCATCCGCCAGAATTTCTCGCCGGAGCGCTCCGCCGCGCACAAGAGGCAATCGTAAAAGCCGTTATCGCTTGCCATCACGCCGGTCGTCACGAAACCGAGCATCGCACAGATCGCGCCGGTCAGCGTGGCAATATCCACAAGATGCGTGCAGCCCTCCCGCTCTGCGGCCCACGCAAGGCCGTCGGCGAGGATCAGCCGCCCCTCCGCGTCCGAATTCAGAATTTCGATCGTTTTGCCGGAAAAGCTGGTGATGACGTCGCCCGGAACCATGCTCGAATCGGAGATCCGGTTCTCGCAGACCGGCACGACGACCGTGACATTGACCGGCACGCCGTTCGCCGCCAGCGCCCGCAGCGCTGCGGCAGCCGCCGCTCCACCCGCCATATCGCCCTTGATCCCCGCCATCGACGAAGCAGGCTTCAGGCAGTAGCCGCCTGTATCCACCGTCACGCCCTTGCCGACAAGACCGAGCCGCCTGCCGCAGTCCGGTGCGCCGGTATAGCGCAGCACGACCATCGCCGGGGCGTATGCACTGCTGTCGCCAACGGTCAGAAGTCCCCGCAGGCCGAGCCGCTCCAGCGCCTGCCGGTCATAGAGCTCTGCCTCAATTGGCAGACCATCCGCCATGTCCTTCAGCCTTTGCGCCAGCATCTCGGGTCTGAGCAGATTCGCCGGGCAGTTCACCAGATCACGCGTTTCCATGATCGACCGCGCCAGCTGCCATGCCTTCTGCACCTGCTCGCCTTCCGCGTCCGCGCCGGGAAAGCTGCACGCCAGCTCCGGCTCCCAGCGGCCAGACAGCGCGAATTTTTTCCGGTACGCGCCGCCGCAGACGCCCTCTGCCGCAGCAAAAAGGCCGTTCTGCCCAAGCTCTGACGCGGGGCCGAGGTCAAAGGCGCAGGCGGTGCAGTTCAGCTCCAGCGCCGTTTTGACCGCCTTGCCGTAAAGCTCCTTGCAGGCCAGCACGTCCCGGCGCTCCCCGCGTCCGACGCGGATGGTATACGTTCCGTCCTCGTGAGATACATATCTTGTTTTCAGATACGCCTCGTCCGTAAACACGGCGTTCGCCCGGCACTGCCGTTCGATTTGTTTTTCCATATGCAGCCTCCTGCTTTGTCTGTTCTGTCCTCTATTATGCAGGATGCGCCCGGCAAAATCAAGCGCCGGAGAAGGCTTCTGCCCTCTCCGGCGCTGTTTGCGTTCGGGTTTATTTCCACCCGAAGGTGACCATGCCGTAAATATAGATGAAGATGATCGCAGCCGGAACGAGATAGCGGAAGATGGGCTTCATCCAGGCCTTGACCTTCCAGCCCTTGCCCGCGTTGGCCTCGGCGAGGAAATTATCCCAGCCCCAGCCGAATTTATTGCAGCAGTAGAGCGCGAAGACGAGCGAGCCGAGCGGCAGGATGTTGTTGGAGACGAGGAAGTCCCAGAAATCGAGCCATGCGCTGCCGTCCGCAAACGGCTGGAACTTGAACACGCTGTAGCCCAGCGCCGTGGTCAGGGCAAGCACGAACACGCCCGCACCGCAGACCAGACAGCCAAGAGGCCGCTTCCAGCCGGTCATTTCGCGCACCATGGCGAGAATGTTCTCGCAGACGGCCAGAACCGTGGACATGGCGGCGAAGACCATGAACAGGAAGAACAGCGAGCCCCACCAGCGGCCGCCCGCCATGTGGTTGAAGACGGTAGCCATGGTGTCGAACAGCAGGCTCGGGCCAGCGTTGACCTCCAGCCCGTAGGTATAGCAGGCCGGGAACATAATGAGGCCCGCGACGATGGCGACAAACGTATCGAGCACGATGACGTTCGCCGATTCGCCGAGCAGCGACTGCTCTTTTCCGATATAGCTGCCGAAGATCGCCATGGAGCCCATGCCGACGGACAGCGTGAAGAACGCCTGATTCATCGCGCCGACGATGACCGGGCCGGTGATCTTGGAGAAATCGGGGACGAGATAGAATTTCAGACCCTCTGCCGCGCCGGAGAGCGTTGCGCTGTGGACCGCCAGCACGACCATCAGCACCATCAGAAGCGTCATCATATATTTCGTGATGCGCTCCAGACCGCCCTGGAGATTAAAGCACAGAATGCCGAAGGCCACAATGACCGTCACGGCCAGATACGTCACATTGACGCCGGGATTGGTGATCATGGTGACGAAGCCGAGGTCTTCCGTCCGGCCGGTCAGGAATCTGACGAAGTAATAGATGATCCAGCCGGTGACGACGGTATAGAACGCCATGAGGGCAATATTGCCGAAGAAGGCGACATAGCCGTGCAGGTGCCACTTCTGGCCCTTGCGTTCGAGCTTCTGATACATGTGGATGGGGCTGGCCTGCGCCGCGCGGCCCACGGCGAACTCCATCGTCATGACCGGCAGGCCCAGAAGCAGCAGGCAGAGGATATAGATGAGGACGAAGCCGCCTCCGCCGTACTGGCCGCACATCCACGGGAATTTCCATACGTTTCCGCAGCCGATGGCGCAGCCTGCCGACAGCAGGATGAAGCCCAGCCGGGAACCCAAGCGTTCTCTTTCCATTTGAGTCTCTCTTTCCGTTTTTCGTTTTAATAGGCAAATGCTTTAAATTGCTACTTTGAAGTTATAGCAGACTTGGGCTGGAAAGTCAAGGCTATGCGCGCGATTTGCGTACATTTGCCGTTCAGAAACGGACAGATTGCAAACGGCACGGCGCATATTCCCACGCTTTCGTCAAAATGCCGTCGGCGCTTGACAAGCGGGAAAAGCTGTGCTAAAAGTAAATCTTCCGGTATCTGAACCGGGCAGAAAAGAGGTTTTTCCTATGGATTGCGCACAGCGCGCCGAGCGGCGCAGGGTGTTTCTTGCCGGTGTCCGCGACGGCGTTCCCATTGGGCTTGGGTATCTGGCCGTGGCGTTTTCTCTCGGCATCGCGGCCCGGAACGCCGGACTGAACGCGTTTCAGGGCTTTCTCATCAGCCTGCTCAATAACGCCTCCGCGGGCGAATACGCAGCCTTCACGGTCATTGCCGCGGACAGCGGCTTTCTGGAAATGGCGCTCATCACGCTCATTACCAACGCGCGTTACCTGCTCATGAGCTGCTCGCTCAGCCAGAAATTTTCGCCCGATACGCCGCTGTACCACCGGCTGCTCGTCGGCTACGACGTGACGGACGAGCTGTTCGGCATCGCCATTGCGCGGCCCGGTTATCTCGACCCGTTCTATTCCTACGGCGCGTTCCTGCCTGCCATCCCCGGCTGGGCCATCGGCACGGCGCTGGGCGTCACGGCCGGGAGCATCCTGCCCGCGCGTCTGGTCAGCGCGCTTTCCGTCGCGCTGTTCGGGATGTTTTTGGCGATCATCATTCCGCCGTCGAAGAAAAACCCGGTCGTGCTCGGCTGTGTGGCGGTGAGCTTCGCGGCAAGCTGGCTGTGCACCGTTCTGCCATACGTCAAGACGCTGTCCGAGGGCACGCGGACGATTTTGCTGACGATTTTAATTGCGTCGGCAGCGGCGCTGCTCTTCCCGGTGAAGGACGCGCCGGAGCAGAAGGAGGGAAGTCAGGATGAACGGTAAAATTTATCTGTATATTCTGGTCTGCGCCGCCGTGTCGTTCCTCATCCGGGAGCTGCCGCTGACGCTCATCCGCAGGCCCATCAAAAGCCGCTTCCTGCGCTCGTTTTTGTTCTACGTGCCGTATGTGACGCTGGCCGTCATGACCTTCCCGTCCATTGTAAACGCCACAAGCTCCCCCATCGCGGGCCTTGCCGCGCTGGTGCTGGGCATCGCCGCCGCATGGCTCGGCGCAAATCTGCTTCAGGTCGCCGTCGGCTGCTGCGCGGTCGTGCTGGTACTGGAGTTTTTCCTGATATAAGCGCATAAACGCCGCGCCCGGCCGGGCGCGGCGTTCTGTGCGTTTTGGGCAGCTTCAGCGGTCGATCCCCACGAGAAGCACGGAAATATTGTCCTTCCCGCCGCGCTGCATCGCCAGCTGGTACAGTGCGGCGGCGCAGGCCGGCGCTGCTGTCTGGCTGCGCAGGAGCGCGCAGAGGTCTTCCTCCTCCAGCATATCGGTCAGTCCGTCGCTGCAGAGCAGGAAGCGCTCGCCGGGCCTCACGGGAAGCTGGACCGTATGCGGCTGTATGATCAGCTCGTCCGGGAAAATTCCGAGGTGCTGCGTCAGCCGGTGGCGCTCCGGATGGGTTTTCGCCTCCGCAGGCTCGATGATGCCGAGCGCGATCAGGCGCTGCACCGCCGTATGGTCCTCGCTCAGCCGCGACAGGCAGCCGTCCCGGTACAGATAGCACCGGCTGTCGCCGATATTGGCGGCATACGCCTCGCCGTCTGCGAGAAGCAGCGTCGTCAGTGTCGCGCCGGAGCGCTTTCCGATTTTCCCGATCTGGTCGCAGATGGCGCGGTTTCCCGCGTCATACGCCTGCAAAACCGCCTCCGGCGACCAGCATTTTTTCGGTGGAAGCGCCTCCAGCGCGGCCTGCGCGGCCTGCGCCCCCTGCGCCTGCCCGCCCATTCCGTCTGCCACGGCGAAAAGGCCCTGCTTTCTCCCGGTTCCGTCCGTCTGCGCGTACCCGCCGCCGCAGATCGTGCCGTTCAGATAGATCCGATCCTGATTTTCCGTTCGCACCCGCCCTGTCGCGCAGACGGCGGCATAGCTGTATTTCATCCGTTGATCCATCCTTCCTTCTGCAGCTGCTGGATCAGACTTTGCAGCTGCTGATAGTATGTCGCGTCGTCGTCGCTGCGCAGCAGCTGCCCGGCTGTCTCGTAGGCCTCGACGGCGGCGGAATAGTCGCGCGCGGACTGTTCCTTCCGGTTTTCCAGCGTGATATACAGCATGGCGCGGAACGCGTAGGGTTCATAATCCTTCGGATACTGCGCGGCATAGGCGTCCAGCGTCTGCTCCGCCAGATCGTATTCCTGTAATTCATAATAGATCGTATACAGGTTGCTGTAGAGATAGCTTTTCGTCACGCCAAGCTCCAGCACGCGGTTGAAGCACTCCCCGGCCTTGCGCAGGTAGCTCTGCGGAACGGAGGGGTCGGTGTGGTACGCCTCGAAATAGGCCAGCGCCAGCATCTCCCAGATCGTCGAGTCATAGCGCAGGCCGTAGGTTTCGATCCCGTTCGCCAGAACCTCGACGGCCTTTGTCGCGGGGTTTCCGATCGGGGAGCTTCCCGTCCGGACCAGCGCCGCGCAATCGCGGTAGACCTCCGCCAAGGAGCGCAGCGCCCGCTTTTGCAGCGCGATATCCTGCGTCTGATTCAGCACCGCCTGAAAGCCGCTTTCCGCGTCCAGATATTCCTTTTTCGCGTAGTCGATCTCCGCCTGTACGTAGTCAGTCACGTCGCCGCTTGCGCCTGCCGCGTACATCTGCGACAGGATCTCGCCCGCCGCATCGATATCGCCCAGCCGTCCGAGGGAAACCGCGTAATCGCGCTGGGCATTGACGGTGATATCGCCTCCGGCGGTGCTCAGCCGGAAGAACGAGGCCGCGGCGGCATAGTCATCGCATTCAAAATACGCCGCGCCCAGAATTTCGCTCAGCTGGCTCTGCGCCTCGATATCGTAGGCCTTTCCAAGCCCCAGCTCGTCCTCGATATAGGAAATGCAGCGTTCATAGTCCTGCGCGCAGTAGAGCGCGTAGGCGTAGGAAATATAAGGTGCAGACTCCTCCGGGTAGAGCGCCTGCGCCTGCTCGAAGCATCCCAGCGCCTGCTCCGGGTCCGTTTCGCACAGCTGCGTCCCCTGCTCCATCAGAGCCTCGTACTGATTCTGCTGCTCCTGTACCTGTGCCTGCTGCGCGGCGGCAAGCTGCGCCTGCTTTTCCTGCCGCGTGTGCAAAAGCAGCAGACTGCCCGCCGCGATCGCCGCACCGGCGACAAGCACCAGCACCCATACAAGCCCCCGGTGGGCTTTCTTTTTTTCCTTCCGCACGGGAGCCGGACTGCCCCCGCCGGAGGCGTCGAAGACGCCCTGCGTTCTGTTTGTGCCGGATGTGCGCTGCGGCCGGTCAGAAAACACTGCATTCGTTTTGCCCGCAGTTCCCGCCGCACCGGAGGACTTCCCCGACACGTAGCGGCTCGGGTCGATCTGCAGCTCGTCGCCATTCGGGTAGATGAGCGCCGCGTCCTGCGCCTCGTAGGAGATCGCTTCCAGCTCCTGACGCAGCTGCTGGGGGCTGGAATAGCGGTCCTTCGGGTCAAACGCGCAGGCCTTCAGGACGATCTCGCCGAGGCGGCCTTCGCCGTAAAATGGTCTTGGCAGCGGTTCGCCGGACACGCGTCTGGCCAGCGCCTGCTCACGGTTGTCATAGGTAATTGCCTCCGGCGGCTGCGGGAGGAACGGGCCGCGATTCTTGTTCAGCATCCGGTACAGCACCAGTCCGAGCGAATACGTGTCGACGCTGAAGCCATATTTCTTTCCAATGTAGACCTCCGGGGCCATGTAACTATACGTGCCCTTCTTGGACAGGCCGGAGGTCGTGCGTTCGATCGTCCGCGCGATGCCGAAATCGCCGAGCTTATACTCCCCGTTGTCGGAAATAAAAATGTTTTCCGGCTTGATGTCGCGGTGGATGATATTGTACCGCTGGCAAAGCTCCAGCGCCTTGCAGATATCGATACCGAGCCTGATAATGTCCCGCCGCGCCATCGGGTGCTGATAGACATACGGCAGCAGCGGGTGTAGCAGCTCCATGCGGATGAGAATGTCCCAGCCGATGCCGTCAGGGTGCCGGAGGACGGCGTGATCCTCATAGCTGACAATGTTGCCAGTGCCCTTGAGGCGCGACATAATGGCGCACTCTCGGCCGATGTCCTCCACGACGCTGTAAAAATACTGCTTTGCCTGCGGCGGCGTCATGCCCTCGTCCAGCACGCTCTGCAGCTCCGCCCTGCTCTGCGGGACGGTAATGACCTTCAGCGCGGCTTTGTAAACGCCGCCGAAGTCCTCCCGCTGGATCTCATAGACCGTCCCATAGCTCCCCTGCCCTAGCTCCCGGCAGATTTTCCATTTGTCAAACACAATGGAGCCGATCTCATATGTAGACATAGTTTGTTCTCCGTTTCTTTTTTCAGTTGTCTCCGCAAATGCAAACAGCTGCTGCATTCCATCGTGCGCTCCTCCGCCAGACAAAATCCAGCCGCTCCTCAGAGCCATACCCTATCGGGCTTGCCTTATCAAATACGCTTTATCTCCGTCTGCACCGGTGACGAAGGAATCCAGATTCAAACTGCCATCTTCAGGGTTGTACACGTATTTTGTTGGGTCGGCAACAGTATGGAATTCATACAGAAAATAATCGATCAACTCATTATTTTGATTATAAGTTCCTTCCCAGGCAATGTTTCCTATAGCATCATATTCATATATTCTGTATGCAAGCAGTTCGTTGTTCTGCCCGTATTGATACTCTACCGTATAATAATCCCCATTGTATTTATACAGACTATTTGTGTTAAGTGTTCCATCTGCATTATATACTTTTGATGTTACTGTATTTCCCTGCTGGTCAAATTCGTTCACGGTATATCTAATCAGTTTCCCATCCTCATAGTATTCTTTTTGCACTCTATTTCCTGCTGCGTCAAAGCTATATACGTTATATCGTGCCAGCCTCCACTCTCTCTCGATTTTGAGATAACATTCTAATTTAGTCATATTTCCTGTACCATCATAGGTGCACAGATTGCGTGCGAAAGCTCCTTCCAGATCACCTTCCTCCTCCTTGACTATATTCCCTGCATCATCATATTCACATTGGTAATAGAGGTAATGAGCAAGGGCTCCATCTACAGTAGTCTCGGATATTTGTTCAATAAGGTTTCCAGAGGAATCATACGCATATGTCAGGTTCAACAGGATATTATCAAACTTATCATACACCGTACATTCTGACAAGTTTCCTTTCGAATCATACGAATATACAGAATACCAGACGAGCGCATCAGTTTTGTCGTAGCGGCATACCTCGATTACATTTCCTTCCTCATCATACTGAAACAGCGCATACTGCCGCAGTTCCCCGTTCTCATCGTAGTAATCCTCTCTGTTTTCATTTGCAACGCCACTATCTGTTTGAGCTGTCACCTCATTGTCATAATCATACGGTGTTCCGTCAGCGTTGTATCCTACCCAGTTCCCTGCATCATCTTGATTCCAGTAGGATTGCAGCATTCCATTTTCATAATATTCTTGTTTCGTCATATTTTTATCAGCATCATAGTAGCAGACCTCCGTTAGCTCCCCATTTTCATCGTATTGATACCAGTTGTATCCGATAAAATTACCGTTTTCGTATTTTCTCTCAATCGCGTCGTACAAATTTCCAGTTTCATCATAGTGCTCCGTCCAACTTTCTTCACCATTATGTATCTCTACAAATGAAAGTATACCGTTTTCATCATAATACTCTTCCCGCACAGTATTGCCGTCAGAATCATACTCCTTCACTCCCATTATCAGATTACTGTCTCGATCTCGATTGTACATCTCATATCGTTTTAGATATCCTGACACATCGTATTCCTCTATGTACCAAAGTGCATCATTTTCCTCATCGTAGCACTTGATCTCTACAAGATTTCCGGACAAATCAAAGAAGTGTTCCTCTGTAAACGTCCCAGGCCATCCTTCTTTTTCGATGTTCTCTATTCTGATCTTATACCCCGTCATCATTCCCTTTTCATAGTTTCTTTCCAGCGTTCCGGCTTCCTCATATTCCCACAGCGCTTTAGGGACAGCGTATTTGCCCAGAACTGCTGCGATGGGACGGTCGAGGAATGCGGGGATCGGTGCGCCGCGCCAGTGCAGGAGGGCTGTCACGGCCACGGCCAGCACCACCAGTGCGGCTGCGCCGCCCGCGATCCCGGCGGCGATCCGCAGATCGCAGCGCCTCTTCCGCTTCTTTTTTGTGCCTGCGCCTTTCGGCTCTTCCGAACCAAAGGCGGACTGTGTTCGTTCTTCACTGGTTGCCTCGGCCTTTGTGTGGTAATCGCCGGTAAAGACGCCCTGCGTTGCACTCGCTGATTTGGACGTGCTAGTGCCGAATGCCGCCGCATATCGCGCGGAAGCATACGACTCACGATCCATCGTCAGCTCGTCGCCGTCGGGGTAGATAACGGCTGCGTCCGTCTGGGTGTACAGGATGGCTTCCAGCTCCTGCCGAAGCTGCTGGGGGCTGGAATAGCGGTCCTTGGGGTCAAATGCGCAGGCCTTTAAGACAATTTCGCCGAGGCGGCCTTCGCCGTAGAACGGGCGCGGCAGCGGTTCGCCGGACATCCGTCTGGCCAGCGCCTGCTCGCGGCTGCTGAACGTGATCGCCTCCGGCGGCTGCGGGAGGAACGGGCCGCGATTTTTATTGAGCATCCGGTACAGCACCAGTCCGAGCGAATACGTATCAACGCTGAAGCCGTATTCCTTCCCGGCATAAACCTCCGGGGCCATGTAACTATACGTGCCCTTCTTGGACAGGCCGGAGCTTGTCCGTTCGATCGTGCGCGCGATGCCGAAATCGCCGAGCTTATAATCCCCGTTGTCGGAAATAAAAATGTTTTCCGGCTTGATATCGCGGTGGATGATGTTGTACCGTTGACAAAGCTCCAACGCTTTGCAGATATCGATGCCGAGCCTGATGATATCCCGCCGCGCCATCGGGTGCTCGTAGACATACGGCAGCAGCGGGTGCAGCAGTTCCATGCGGATGAGAATGTCCCAGCCGATACCATCCGGATGTTCGAGCACCCGCAAATCTTCGCAGCTTACAATGTTCGCCGTGCCCTTGAGCTTGAACATGATGGAAAACTCATGCACAAGTTCCTCTACGATTCCGTGAAAGTATGCCTCAGCCTGTGGTGTGCTCATGCCTTCGGAAAGGATGCTCCCGATTTCCGCCTTACTTTGCGGTACGGTGATGACCTTCAGCGCCGCCCGGTACGTCTGCCCGAACTCGCTGCGCTCGATTTCAAATACTTTTCCATAGCTGCCTTCGCCCAGCAGCCTTATAATTTTCCAGCCGTCTAAAACGACAGATCCCATTGAAAATTCCATATCATTTTCCTCATAATGTCTCGCTCACCATTTGTTTGGCGCACCGGCCTTGCGGTGCTTTGGATGTCCTACCGCGCAGTCGGAATCCGGATGTTCGCCCATTCGGACACATCGCACTGGCCATCCCGGTTCCAGCCCACAGCCACGACCGTGCCGTCTGCTTTCAGGCCGACGGTGTGATCGTCTCCTGCCGCAACAGCGACAATGTCTCTCCAGCCGGACACATCGCACTGACCGCTCCCATTGTCACCCACTGCCGCGGCCGTGCCGTCTGCCTTCAGGCCGACGGTGTGATGGTCTCCTGCCGCAACGGCGACAATGTCCGTCCAGCCGGACACTTCGCACTGACCATACTCATTGTATCCCACCGCCGCGACCGTGCCGTCTGATTTCAAGCCGACGGTGTGAAAGCGTCCTGCCGCAACGGCGACAATGTCTGTCCAATCGGACACATCGCACTGACCATCCAAATTAAGCCCCACCGCCACGACCGTGCCGTCTGCCCTCAGGCCGACGGTGTGATAGTCTCCTGCCGCAACGGCGACAATGTCTGTCCAGCCGGAGACATCGCATACACCATTCCAGTTTCTACCCACCGCCACGACCGTGCCGTCTGCCCTCAAGCCGACGGTGTGCTCAGTTCCTGCTGCAACGGCGACAATGTCTCTCCAGCCGGACACATCGCACTGACCTTCCTCATTGGCACCCACTGTCACGACCGTGCCGTCTGCCCTCAAGCCGGCGGTGTGAACATCTCCTGCCGCAACGGCGACAATGTCTGCCCAGCCGGACACATCGCACTGACCATAATAATTCCACCCCGCCGCCGCGACCGTGCCGTCTGCCCTCAGGCCGACGGTGTGAAGAGCTCCTGCCGCAATGGTGTTTGGAGTCCCCGCCACGGCTGTGCCGTCTGCTTTCAGGTCGGCGGTGTGATCATCTCCTGCCGCAACGGCGACAATGCCTCTCCAGCCGGACACATCACACTGACCATACTCATTGTCACCCGCCGCCACGACCGTGCCGTCTGCTTTCAGGCCCACGGTGTGATAGCCTCCTGCCGCAACGACGACAACGTCTCTCCAGCCGGACACATCGCACTGACCGTCCTCATTGGCACCCACTGTCACAACCGTGCCGTCTGCCCTCAAGCCGACGGTGTGAAAACCTCCTGCTGCAACGGCGACAATGTCTGTCCAGCCGAAAGCATCGCACTGACCATCCACATTGTAACCCACAGCCATGACCGTGCCGTCTGCCCTCAAGCCGACGGTGTGACTGCCTCCTGCTGCAACGGCGACAATGTCTCTCCAGCCGCCCACATCGCACCGACCAAACTGCATGGTACCCACCGCCACGACCGTGCCGTCTGCTTTCAGGCCAACTGCGTGATAGCCTCCTGCTGAAGCGGCGACAATGTCTCTCCAATCGGACACTTCGCATTGACCATAATAATTGCTGCCCACTGCCACAACTGTTCCGTCTGCTTTCAGACCGACAGTGTAGAAGCCTTCTGCCGCAACAGCGACAATGTCTCTCCAGCCGGACACATCGCACTGACCGTCCTCGTTCTCTCCAACAGCAATGACCGTTCCATCTGCTTTCAGGCCGACGGTGTGGTGGATTCCTGCTGCAACGGCGACAATGTCTGTCCAATCGGACACATCGCACTGACCATACTCATTGTAACCCACCGCCACGACCGTTCCGTTGGCTCTCAAGCCGACGGTGTGCGCCCATCCTGCTGCAACGGCGACAATCGGTACGCTGCGCTTTTCCTCTGCGCGAGCTGCCAGCGCACGGTCACCTGTGGCTGCTGCACCATCGAGCAGTGTCCGCAGCGCCGCCTCGTCATCGCCAGCCAATTCGTATGCTGTGGCAAGTCTATCATAAATCTTCGGCTGTTTCGGGTCAATCTCAATCGCCGCGGTGAACGCAAGGATGGCCTCCTCATAGTTCCCCTCGGACAGGTAGCGCACACCGAGGTCGTATTTCGTCTGCCAGCCGGGCGCTTCGTCCGCCCGGTCAGCTTCCGGTGCTTTGCTGCACGCGGCAAGCGTCAGCAGAAGAAGAGCTGCCAGAAGGATGCAAAAGAAGCGTTTCATGTTGGTTTCTCCTCTTTTCTGTTTTTTTACTGCCCGCGCAGCGCGGCGCACATCTCCGAAGGGCTGCTCCACGGCGCAGGGATAAAGCCGATTGGCGTCGACAGCTGGTAGCATACATATGCAGATGCCTGAAAGCTCCCTTGTATGCGAGCGTATTCATCCATCAGCCGCTCATAATCCGGGTCATTTCCACTGATTATCGTACCGTCCAGCTCGTATCTGGTCAAATAGCTCCAGTCACCATACGTTTTTTCAAGCACCCACCCATCATCCAGATAATCCTGCATGGTAGCTTCCTGCCCTTGCATCATTTCCGGGTCATTGCCGCTGTAAATATCCTTCGACGCATACCACAGATGGTGCTGCAGCTCCAGCTGATATTCAGACACCGTATAATAGATACCGCCCTCCGACCCGCCAACAGCCAGAGACAAGCCATCATGCACGTAAATCCCCGGCTTTCCTTCAAAGGTTCCAAATTGGATATCCGAGCCCCAGGCTCTTGCCTCTTCTCCAAACGGATACCGCTCCGCCGTTTTCCCGTTGAAGGTCCAGACCTGATATGGCAGAAGATGCTCGCCCAAAACCGGCCACCCCATGTTATACAGGTTTTGACTTCCCGCATAGCACGTCACCAGCAGCGGGTACCCGTCGCCGGGATCAAACAGCGCTGCTTGCAGGCTGTAGCTCTCACCTGCGTCCGTTTTCATCTCCGGCAGCTGTTCGAGCACGGCGGCGTAGGCCTCAGACGCTTCGCGGCTCATGCGGCAGTTTGATATGTCGCCGAAATATACGACGTTGCTCAGCTGCGAGGGCCAGTCGGGCGCTTCCGGTTCTGCCGGTTCTTCCGGTTCATCCAGCGCTTCCGGCTGTTCGGACTGCTCGGTCTGTTCGGACTGCTCGGTCTGTTCGGGCTGTTCGGGCTGTTCGGTCTGTGCGTCAAGCTCCTGCCGCTTTTTCCCGGCGAGGTCGGCCAGCTCGCGGTCGCCGGTCGCTTCTGCGCCGGTTTCGAGCGTGCGCAGCGCGGCGTCCTCGTCGCCGGTCTTTTCATATGCTTCGGCCAGCTTGCGGTACGCGTCGGCGTTTTTGGGGTCAATTTCAATCGCCGCCTCAAAGGCCAGAATGGCCTCTTCATAATTCCCCTCGGACAGATAGCGCACGCCGAGGTCATATTGGGTCTGCCAATCGGGCGCTCCGTCTGCCGGATCAGCTTCCGGTGCTTTGCTGCATGCGGCAAGCGTCAGCAGCAGAAGCGCCGCCAAAAGAATACTAAACAGCTTTTTCATATGTAGTTCCCTCGATTTCTATCAAAAATACATACGTACTCGAGTCCTACTCTCATAATACTCCACAAAATCATCGCAGATATAGGTGCAATACGGCGTTGGAACTGTGCCGAGGCATACCTTCTCTCCACTTTCAACGTTATATCGCCAGACCTCGCATTCAGCCGCTTCTGCATTCCGAGTATCATCGCTGACACAGAAATAGACCATGTTCCCGCGTATAAAAAACACCGCTGTTTCGTACGGTTTGGCCGTCAGTTTCGCAACGAGCTCGCCGCGCGGCGTCATCAGCACAAGATTATCCTCGCTAACGCCATACGATCCGACCAGATACTTTCCTGCAGCTTCATACGGATAATCCACATTTTGCAGTTCAAATAGCTTCCCCGTCCGCGTGTCGAAGCTGAGCTCGTGGTATATTGCGTCCGGAATCCAATATACAATACAGCCGTCTGCATAGATCGTGTAAGTCTCAGATGCTTCACGATCCATTTTATAAAAGGCATTCTTCTTGTCTTCATCCCGGAAGGTGATGCAGATCGTTGCAGCCGACTGGCCCGTCTTTGTATCCATGATCGCATAGCCGCCGCACGGCCCCTCGTCATAGCCATAGCAGTAGTCGGCCTCTTCCCGCGTCAGCTCCGGCCGGAATTCTAGCTGATACCGTTCCATCGCCGCGTCCCGCTCTATCGCATCCAGCGCGTGCTTCTGCACCCACTGCTCCTGTTCCGCAAGCTCCCATTCGAGCCAGTCCCGCCGCAGGTGTGTTGTCGATGGATTTTCAGCATACGGGTCGCTGCCAAGGGCAATATGGTCGCAGCGGTAAAGCCAGATGGCCTGCCGCGCGGATGTGCCGCAGAGAATTTTATCCGGCTCCCCCTGCATTAGGCAATCCGTAGCACCTCGTATCACATGTGGTAAACCGGCTGTCCTCATTTCTTCCATCAAGCCAGCAATGCCGGTGTTAAAAAAATAGTAATCGTCCTTCTGCCATGTCTCGATCACACGCGGCTCGTCGGAAAGCGAGAAAGCCGTGATATCTGCGCCATCTGCGGAAGCCTCAAATCTGCTGATCATATTGCAGACCTCCAGACACCAGACGCTGCGCGATTCGTCCCAATATAGCACGACCTCGGACTGCGCGTTATAGATATCCATCGTCGGCAGCCGTAGCTCGCCTGTCACAACCACGCCGTTCTCTGCAAAAAGGCCGTAATAGAGCACCCACTGCCACACTCGCGTCTCATAGTCCGCATAATTGCCGTAGAGCGCGTAGCACTCCGGACCATTTGCCCCGTCGACGACCACGCTACGGTACAAAACATACGTATTTGCCGGGTCATCCACCATCGGGCTGAAACCCGGGTCGTAGGCGGATACACCGAAGCCGCCCGCATAAGAGACATATTCCGTGCAGTTCGCCCCGACCCCTTGCGGGAACCAGCCGCTGAGCTGCTCGATTTGTTCGTCTCGCGTCGATTTTGCCGATGTTTCTGCGTCAGACGTTTCCGGTTCGTCGAGCGCCTGCCGCTTTTTCTCAGCGAGGTCGGCCAGCTCGCGGTCGCCGGTCGCTTCTGCGCCGGTTTCGAGTGTGCGCAGCGCGGCGTCCTCGTCGCCGGTCTTTTCATATGCTTCGGCCAGCTTGC
>ERZ772881.1502-NODE-1502-length-20390-cov-3.417261_pt1 | contig 20390 bp, 19 predicted proteins | sample MGYA00580581_ERZ772881 | MGnify/ENA primary metagenome ERZ772881 (study PRJEB29015, sample SAMEA2737668) | human gut metagenome | biome: human gut; feature: human-associated habitat; material: faeces | place: China | collected 2012 ...
CACCCATATATTTATTACCATAATATTGGAAAATTTTCAAGGTTTGTAAAAACTAATAATTATAAAAAATAGAAATGATTTCAAATAAAAATTATTAATTAAATTATACAACTATTATTCCTATATCATGTTTTATGTAAAACGTCAATAGATTTAATTCAAAATTTTTTATAACCTTACTTATTCATGTTACTATTTCATTGTTTAGATTTATTTTTTCTATTTCTTTTAAACCTTGTTTAACACTGCCTAATTCCGTCCTAGCTGTGGCCAAAGTGTGACATTTTCACATGGAAACGCAAGAAAAAATCACCTATTAAAATCCAGCAACTGCTTCATTTTATTGTCTTTGCAGAGTCTAGTATCAAATCATTGGTATTAGGGTTATGAGAAAATATTTTAACTTTAGTCAATTGTATTTTTAATATTCTTTTACCAACACTCGTTTTTTACAGTATAATCTTATATATCAAATCCATCATATTATTTTTTTCAAAAAGGCAAAGCGAAAAGACTGAGCAAAATTAAGCTCAGCCTTTTAATATTTAGTTTATTTTTTAGCTCCAGTAAAAACTTCCATTTTATCTTACGATTATATCAGAAAATTTTGGGCAACTTTCCACAAATTATTCTATATATTCGTTTAATTATTTAGTTTTGGAATTATTTATAATTTCAGTATATAATTTTCATTTCAATTTTTATATATTAAAGTCATCAAATTCTAAGTCTGCAAATTCTATGTTTTCTATATTTTTTACATTATTTTCTTCGTCTAATGTCAACTTGAATACTTCTGGTGAATTTAGTCTTTTGTTAAAGATGATTTTTCCATTGTAGCTTAGTGTTATTTCTTTGTTTGGAGTTACGTTTTCTACTTTGCACCATTTCATGAGTAGAAAGGTCATGGCATTTCCATGTGTAAAAATTGCAATCCTTTTGCCTTTATTTTTCTCTACAATTTCATTGAATACTGATTCCATTCTTTCTCTTACATCTTTTTGACTTTCTCCGCCTTCTGTTTTGAAGTTTTCGTTTTTGAATTGTCTTGTGTACCAATCTGGATATTCTTTGTCATTTGGTTTTCCGGTTCTTCTTTCGTCTAGTCTTTCATCAAGGTTTGCCTTAAGATTTTGTTTCTCCATTAAATATTTTGCTGTTTGCAACGTTCTTACACAGTTGCTTGCGTACACTACATCTATGTTTTGCAGTTCTTTTTCGTTGCTCAACTTTTCTGCTCTTATTTCTCCTGTAACGCTTAGTATTATTTTCTCACTTTTTATTAGGCTTCCCTGAGTCGTATTGTAACTTTCTATGTTGTTTTTCATGTTAAGTCTTACTGAATGTCTTATTAGGTATACTGTTGTTTCCATTTTTTTCTCTCCTATTATTTTTTCAACATTATATCACTTTTTCTAAAATTGTATAACCATTTTGCTATATAAATACCAAATTACGTTATCTATGTTTTCTGATATTTTGTTTTCTTTTATAATTTGCTCTACTTCTTTTTCTGTTATTACACTTTTATATACTTTTATTTTTGCATTTGTTAAAATTAATTTTTTGTAATCTTCGTCTATAATGTTTAGTAATTTTTCTCGATTATCAGTAAAATCTATTTTCATGTCTTCATAGTATCTGCAGATTAATTGCATATATAATTCTGATTTTCTTATTTCTTGTTTGTGTGCTTCTAAGAATTGTACTAATCTTTCATAATCAATTTTTTGTGCTCCTTTATTAAAATCATATAATGCATATAGTAAATATGTTAATATTGATTTTTCTTCTTGCTTAATAAATTTTTCGTAATATTCGTTAATTTTTTCATCTAATAGTTCTGTTGTCCTATAATTTTTGGCATCCCAACGCAATGCTTCTTCATATTTTGGGCTTATTACTCTAGATTTTTTCATAAAACTTGGAATATTAAGAGCTCCTGAGCATTTAGTGCTTCCTTTTACCGAATGAGTATCAGCACTAGCTCCAAATAAATTCGAAGTATTAAACATTCTTTGAGCTGAACCCGAAAAGCTTTCTTCACATTCATAATCCATTGCATCTATTCCTTCAAATGCATCAAACATGAACTTGTTACTTAATGTTGTTTCTTGATATTGAGGTACATCTAGTAGCTTATTTTCTCTTTCATATACTGTTATAAAAGATGTGTATTCAGAATTTATATTGTATTTTACAGCTATGTCTATTATCATTTTCTTGTAATTTTCTATTTTTTCGTAGTCGTATGTATTTTTAATGTAATCTTCTAAACGTTCTATTTCTTGTTTTGCAAATAGCACTTCTAGGTCTACATCAGTGTTAGTTATTTCTTCTTTAGCAATTTTCCATGTGTATTCTTTTCCTAAAATTTTTCCTTTTAATTTTATGTCGTCTTTTATCTCTTCTATTTTTGCAAATACGTTAAAGAATTCGTAGTTAAATAGACTATTTTCTTCTTTTATTTCGTCTACTAATTTATTTTGCCCATAATCTACTTGTATGTTTTCTACCATTGGTGTTTGTATTCTTGCAAATGTTCTTATTATTTTATCATCTATTTTTTCGTTTGGTTGTATTAATTCTGCTTTACCATTACCAGCTTTAGCCAACTGTTTTATAAAATATGAGTTTACATTTGAATCTATTCCGAATGGGAATATTCTACTGTTTTTTCCATGTTCTTTTACAAAATCTATTATTTGTTTTTCGTTTCCAACTTGACCATCAGTAAATAGTAATATTACTTTTTCTGTATTTTCGTATAGCGCAAATTTTATTGGTTTTAGTATTTCTGTACCTCCTGCAGCGCGCAAACTGTTAATATATCTTTCCGCTTCTTGCATATTTTTCTCGTTATATTCTATTGCATGTGCACTCATCACTTCAAATTCATGGTCAAACGCAATTATGTTGAATTTATCTCCTTCGTCTAATTGCTTTAAGCATTCAATTACTGCTCTTTTAGTTTCTTCTAACTTAACACCCATCATCGATCCAGATATATCAATTAAGAATAAATACTCCTTTTCACTATCTTCGTATACATCGTTTATTTCTGGCATGAATGATAGATATAACATGTCTTTACCATCTCTTGTTTTTGATATAATTGCTTTTGATGATAATTCATTTTTTAATTTTATATCTAGTTTAAAGTCTTTTGATAAATCATAATTTTCTACTTTTATGTTTTTTTCGTCTATTATGTTTATTTTATGGCTTGGGCAATTTATGTTTTCTACGTTTAAAGTTTTGTCTATATTTATAGTAAAATCTACTGTATAATTAGTTTTTCCATATATTAATTTGTTTGTAACATTTGATTTATATCTTGGCGTTACAAGTGTTGGTATTAATATTTCTATCTGGTTGTCTATAATTTCGAATTTATCTATGTATTGTATTTTTACAGTTACTTCTTCGTCCTTATCAATTTTTCCAACTGATATTTTAAATATGTTGCCCGTTTCTTGTTCCATTATGTAAGCACTGTTACCTTTAACAATGTTTTGTTGGTATTCTCTTTTTGCTTCGCCCTTTTCTTTGCATTTTCCTTTTAATATTTTATCTCCAACCTTTATTTCAAATCCAACAACTGTTGCAGTTTCTACTATTGGAAATGTGTATCCAACTTCTAAAACTTCTTTTGTATTATTTTTGTACATTTGTTCAATTTCAAATGTTCCAAACTTTCCTATTACATTACCTGTTATTTTTACTTTCTTTAGAGCCAACTCTCTTAAATCTACATTTTTCATTTTTTATTTCCCTTCTATATAATTCTAGTCTTCTAACATTTTTTCTACATATTTTTTTACATTTTCAATAATATGCTTATATTTTTCACCATTTTCTTGTGAATAATTCATTTCAAATATGTCACATACATTTTCTCTAATGTATATTTCTTTACCGCTTCCAGATATTCTGGTTTTTTCACTATTGTACTCTGAAGTTTCTTCTTGCAATTTTAACTTTGGATTTTTTTCAATATCTTCCAAACTATACTCTCTTATTTCTTCTGTCGGATTTTCCAAAATATATTCTCTTATTTTATTTAATGGCATATACTCTGATTGTAATTTTTTTATAAGAAGTAGCCTATTTAAATGTTCATCATTATATACACTGTTTACTCCGCTTCCTTCTGGTGGTAATAATAATCCTTTACTTATGTAGTAGTGTATAGTTCTTTTCGTAACACCTGCCTTTTCTGCTAATTCTGAAACCTTATATTCCATTTTTGTTCATCCTTTCCTGAAACTTGATTATTTTTTTCATCTCTCTGATCATTATTTTAACATCATTACGTAACGATGTCAATATGTATTTATAAAAAAATTTAAGAATGCAAATTATGAAGTGAACCCAAAATGTTAGACAAAAAAAGTTTAACAAGGAGGGTTCATTTTTTATGAGTAAATATTCGAGTGAATTTAAATTAGAGGTTATAAAATATTATTTAGAAAATAATGTTGGATATCAAACAGCAGCCGACCACTTTGGTATAGCATATTCCCCCGTTCTTAGATGGGTTAGAAAATACAAAGAAAATGGATATGTAGGATTAATGAAAAATCAGGGATCAAGTTATAGTGGAAATTTTAAACAAAATGTAGTAGAATACATGCATGAGAACCATTTATCATGTCAAGAAACAGCAATTCATTTTAATTTAGCAGGAGATTATGTAGTTAGTAAATGGGAACGTATATATTATGAGGAAGGACCACAAGGTTTGTATATAGAACGACGTGGAAGGTCGAAAAATATGAGTTCTAAACCAAGAAAGAAAAATTTGAACAATGAAGTTGAAGAAGATTTAATCGCAGAAAATCAAAGGCTTAGAATGGAAAATGAATACTTAAAAAAATTAAATGCCTTAGTTCAGGAAAGAATCAAGCGAGAGAACAAGAAAAAGTAATTGTTGTCGATGAATTAAGGCACAAATATAGCTTGAGAGAATTATTAAAATTAGCAGAAATACCAAGAAGTACATTCTATTATAATCTAAAAAATATGAAGAAAGAAGATAAATATAAGGTAGAAAAAGACGAAATTTTATCTATATTTAATGAAAATAAAGGACGTTATGGTTATAGAAGAATAACATTAGAAATGAGAAATCGTGGCTATATAATAAACCATAAGACAGTTGCAAGATTAATGCAAATAATGGGATTACAAAGCATTCAAAGACCAAAAAGAAGATATAATTCATATCAAGGAATAGGAAAAATAGCAGATAATTTATTAAAAAGAGATTTTAAGGCAGATAAGCCAAACCAAAAATGGGCTACAGATGTAACGGAATTTAAAGTTAATAATGATAAACTTTATTTATCACCAATAGTAGATTTGTTTAACGGTGAAGTAATAAGCTTTAATTTATCTCGACATCCAGTATTTAATCAAGTAGTAGATATGTTAGAAAAAGCATTTGATAAAATACCAGATAATACCAATTTAATATTACATTCTGATCAGGGATGGCAGTATCAAATGAAACAATATCAATATTTATTAGAACAAAAGGGTATTAGGCAAAGTATGTCAAGAAAAGGAAATTGTTTAGATAATGCATGTGCAGAGAACTTTTTTGGAATATTAAAATCAGAGCTCTATTATATAAAAGAAAAAGAGTATAAAAATATAGAAGAATTAGAAAATGATATAATTGAATATATAGAATATTATAATAACAGAAGAATTAAGAGCAAACTAAAAGGAATGTCCCCTGTTCAATACAGAGAACATTCCGAGTTAGTAGCCTAATTTATACTGTCCAACTTTTTGGGTTCAGTACAATTACTGCATTCTTTTTCACTTATATTAATTTTCATTTATTAAATGTACAGGATATTCTCCATTTTTTATAACATTTATAATCTTTTGAGGTTTTAGCGGATATTTTTCTAATTCATCTATTTCAATCCATTCGTAGTGAATATCACTTTCAATTCTGCCTTCCATATTTTTCATTGTGTATTCTATTTTTTTATCTTCTTCATTGCAAAACTCCGCTTTGTATACGAACATAATCTCATGATATTTTATTCCTTTTAGCTCAAAGAAGTTTTCTATTGTTGATATATATCCTGTTATTTCTATTTCTTTGCCTAGTTCTTCTTGTATTTCACGTTTTACTGTGTCTTGTGAGTTTTCTCCTATTCTCACATGTCCGCCCAGCAGGGCATAATGGTTTGCTGTTTCTCCTTTGTGTAATAATATTTTTCCATTGTGTATTATTACTCCTGCTGCTCTTATGTTTAATTTGTAGCTATCTATTTTAATAGCTAGATCTCCTGGTTCGTATGCCATTTTATTTTCTCCTTTTTTATTTTTTCAAATGTATCTTCTTGTAATTTCATTTTATGTAACATTTTTTCCTCCGTTCCCGGATTGTACAGAATTAAGTAATAATCTAGGACAAGCCGAATATAATATTTCTAATCTCTCCAAATTTCTCCATTTATAAATTCAGTTAGTGCCATTATAAATGCTTCTCTTGTTAAATCATATCTTGTAACCACATCTTTTGTAAGATGAGCTATGCCACCTTTTTCATTTTTTAGCCCGTTTCCATTAAATATTTTGTCCATTACGATTCCTAGATCTGTATCTATAATTTCCTTTACATATTTATCTGGTACTGGAAAGGCTGGACCTGTGCCAAAACTCTCATATCCATTTTTATCTTTGATTACAGCTATTTGAATAATGCACCATTTTCCAATTTTATTCGTAATTCCAGATTCAACTCCTATAAAGAAATCCGCTTCTACCTTGTTATCCTCTGCATATTTAATCAAGTTGTTTACTCTATTGCTTGCTCCTTGATAAATCTCATCATTCACAGGCTCATCGCTAACACCTGAGTCCACAGATATTCCTACTACTTCTACATTCTCGTAAAATTTTTCAAATGCCTGCTTTGCACCTTCAACTTTTCCTTTATTGTTTGTTCCTATTAAAACTTTCATAATTAGCTGACTCCTTTCTCTTTCTATAATTCAAATTTATATATTTTTTCTTCACTTATTTTCTTTACAAATATTGCTCCGAATTTTTCGTAATAGTCGTTTAACGTTGTTTTCAAATATATTTCTTTATATGCTCTTTTTCTTGCTTCTTTTAAAATTGCATCATTTAATATTTTGGAATAGCCATGCCCTCTGTATTCTTTTTTCACATACATTGTGGCATACCATGGACTGAGTTCCGGACATTCGTCACAGTCCTCAGGAAATATTGATATGAATCCTAATAGCTTATCATTGTCTAGCAAAATTAATTTACAAAAATCTTCGCCACTTAGTTTGATTTTTATTTTTTCTATTTTTCTTTTTATCCTTGCTACTTTATCTTCCACGGGATTGTCTGCCCATTCCTCGTATTCAAGTGTCGCTACTTCTTTTAAAAATTCCATTTTTTCTAGTATGTTATAAACTTTCAGCATCTTATTTTCCTCTTCTACTATTTCCTAACCCTGATATATTTCGAGTTTTCTACTTACATTCTATTTTTCTTGCTAATTCAAATGCTAAATATGGCACTCTAGCTTTCTTTTCAAAACTTGTTAGCTGTCCTAAGCTTCTTTCTTCCCATTCTACTGCATCTAAATTGTCTCCAGCATAATAAAATGTAAAGTATTTTAATTTTTTATATTCACAAACAGCCGCAATTGATGCGCCTTCCATTTCTACACAAACGGCACCTTTTTGTTTAAACATTTCTAGTTTTTCTTTTGTCTCTCTATAAAATCCGTCAGTCGTCCAAGTTGCTCCTTCTTCGTATTTATATCCGTTTTCGTCTAGCACCTGTTTAAATAAATTTTTGTATTCCTTGTTCATTTCTATGGATTCTGAATCTGGTACGTAATGATAACTTGTTCCCTCATCTCTAAATGCTTTATTTGGAATTATTATAGAGCAGTCCTCTATTTTTTTATCTAGTACTCCACAGTTTCCGAAAATTATAAACATATCTATTCCATTCGCACTCAATTCTTCTATGTCTGCACTTATCCATGGTCCACTTACACCTGCCATAAATAATGTTATTTTTATGTCTTCATATTTCATAATATAGACTGGACGACTGCAGTTAGCACCACTAATAAATCCAACCTTGACACATTCAAATTTCTCTACAATATCGTCTAATAAATATTCTGAAAATACCCCTACCGCTATGTGTGGTAACTTGTAGTTTGCATCTCTAGCTCCGTCTAGTTTTCTTATGCCTGTCGCCTTTATTAGTCCTTCTTCCTTGCTGAATAAAATCATTATGTCACCTCCAATTATTTGTTATATTCGTATTCTTGTATTACTTTTCCATCTTTTAATATTATCTTGTTTTCATCTAATATGATATAGCTGTGTGCTGTGTTGCATTTTGGTAGTGATATTGACCCTGGATTTGCAAATATCAAACCTTCTTTTTCTTCTATAAATCCTTGATGTATATGTCCATAAATCATTATGTCGAAATCGTCATAAGGTATATTTTCTATGTTGTATTTATGTCCATGTGTGAAGTAGAATTTTTTTCCGTTTATCTCCATTAGTATGTGGTCGTTAAATTTGAATTCTGAAATCATTTCGTCAACTTCTGCGTCACAGTTTCCTCTTACTACTAATAGCCTATCTTTCATTGAGTTTAATGTTTCTGCAACTTTCATTGGGTTGTATTCTTGGCTCAAATCGTTTCTTGGGCCGTGGTAATATAAGTCTCCTAATAATATTATTTTTTCTGGGTTTTCTCTTTCTACTATTTCTCTTATTTTGTCGGCATAATATCCCGAACCATGTATATCTGATATAACTAAAGCTTTCATGTTATTTTCCTTTCTATATTTTTGAATTTTTCATATTATACATTTTATTGCAGTAAATTATATAAGTTTGTTTCATCCTAGTTTTATTTTTGTTTTCTATATTATATCATATCTTCATAATATTAAATAGATGTTAAGTATTTAAATTACAACATACTTTTACAATTAAACTAAATTATAACATAAATTCTTGTCATGCAAAAGGCGGGGGATAATATCCCCCGCCTATGCAGTATGTTAGACAGAAACAGTAGCAGCACGTTTTCTCAGAGCTTTGTGCTTTGCCTTTGCTTCCTCATCCGGTGTACATACACTAATTACAGACCCCTTAATTGATTTTTCATCGTGCAGCACCGTAAAAACGTCTCCCACGCTTACTGGCGCAAACCTCTTGAATTTTTCGAGTGGTACATAAACCACCCGAGATTCGCTTGTAAGATAGTCTTTTTTCTGGCTCTCAATGGTCCAGATAAACTCAAGTTCGCATTTAGCGAACAGGTTGTCTTTCTGTCTAATTTCCAAATAGCTAAGCATCTGTGTCCTCCATTTTTTACCAAAAATTTTACTTATTTGTCTACATACCAGCTTGTCTAGCAAACTGTTCTTCAATCGCCTTGACAAGTGTCATAGCGATTCCTCCTTTCATTCATACTCTTTATTATATCATATTATTCTCATTTTGGCAAATTATACCAAAAATTAATCGCATAATCGTGTATTTTTCGTATTTTTTTCTAAAAATTATTCAGAAGTTCATTACACCTCTGAACAATTTTTATTATATATTATCCTGTCTTATTGTTTCTATTATGTTTTGCTTGTTTATTTTGTTTAGTGAATATTTCATTGTTAGTCCTACTATTATAAATACAAATATTACAGAAATTATTATTGCTTGCCATGGTATTATAAATCCAAAGTCTATCGAATTTGTAAATGATTTGAATATTGCATATGAGCCTAAAAGCCCTATTGGAATTCCTATTAGCAATGATTTTGCTCCATACATTATGCTCTCTAATTTTATCATTTTGTTAAATTCTTTTGTTGTCATTCCTATTGATTTTAGGTTTGCAAATTCTTTTGAACGTAGTATCATGTTTGTTGTTATTGTGTTGAATATATTAGTTACACCAATTAGTGTGATTACTGCTATGAATCCATACAAGAATATTGATATGAGTATTATTATCCTTTTTTGTTGTTCTGCATACTCAGCTAAATTTGTTACCATTATGTTTTCAAATTCTTCGCTTTCTTTTTTTAGATCTGTTAGCTTGTTTTCTATTTCTGATGGTTTTTGTGCATCTATGCATAGGTTTCCACTATTTAATTCACTCTTATCTTTAGTAACTACTGGATAATCTTCAGATACAAACAAGTAGCCTCCCTCTGTATAACAACTTTCATATCCCATTGGTCTTTCTGTTGTAATTTTAGAAATCTTAATTTGCTTTTGCTCATCATCCATAGTAGCTTCCATTACTTCTCCTGCCTTCACATTAAAATAATGCTCAACCTTTGATTTTCCTTGCCCTAGATAATGAATCATGTCGTCTCCAAGTATTGCTATATTTGAATAATCTTTCTCGTTCATTCCAAGGCTTTTTACATAAGACTTGAAGTAGTCATTGTTAACCATAACAATTGTCAAACCTAGAGTATTATATTCATATTTTCCAACATCTTCTGGGAAGTCTTCTTCATATATCTGTTTTTTATTTTCTAATTCTTCTTTAGCAAAGTCTGTTCCATATTTGTTTACGTCTATCTCAGCACTAGTCTGGTATGAATAACTGTAACTCTTTATTCCACTCCAAGTTGCAACTTTCTCATACAAAGTTTCATTTCCACCATTTACGGCTATGTTATAGCTCAAATCTGTATAATATGAACCTGTCATCATCTGTCCATAAGTTAAAAATGATGAAAGTGCTATGAATATTGATATACTTACAACTAGCGACACTACTGTTGTTCTGTATTTTTTTCTATTTCTTTTTAAGTTTTTGCTTGCAATTACTCCGCCTATTCCAAATAATTTTTTCGTTAATTTTGATGTTTTTATTTTTCTTGTCTTTATCTTTATATCATCTGTTCCACGTATTGCCTCAATTGGTGGAATTTTAGATGCTTTTATTGCAGGAATTAAGCATGATAAGAATATTGTAACTGTTGAAATTGCTATTGAAATTAATATTGCTGCTACTGGTACATCATATACAAATGATGTGCCTTCCATCATGTCTCCAATTAATAAATTTACTATCCATAATAAAATTATTATTGCAACAATTCCTAATAAGATTCCAAGTGGAATTGCAATTATACCAATATATAATCCTTCTAGTAAAACACTTCTTTTTATTTGTTTTTTAGTTGCTCCAACAGATGCTAGCATTCCATATTGTTTTGTTTTTTCAGATACAGAAATACTAAAACTGTTTCTTATTACAAACACACTGCTTACGATTATTATTACTATAATAACACTTGCAATTCCATATAGAACTCCTAAAGTGCTCTCACTAAGAACTCCTTCGAACCTTAATAAATCTGAATTAACTTCTACTTCAATTTCATTCTTAGTTTCCGCTTCTATTGTGTTTTTTATTTGATTCTTTACATTTTCATATTCTTTTGGATTTTTTAGAGTTACATAGAAGTTGGCTGTTTGTGAGTTTTTTATTGTAGCATCAGCTGTCACTGATTTTTCATTTTCTTCTGCTGATAAAATTTCATTTGAAGCATTTGTATTTAATTTTGTGCCTATTGATGTTATTTTGTCTGTGCCATCTGCATTTTTCTCATCGTTTGAATATGTAACTGCCGTATAGCCTGGTGCTGTATATGGTTCTACACCCGTATTAGGTCTTTTCATTATTCCAACAACAGTGTATTCTTTTTTCTGTCCATCAACAATTTGCTCCTCATAATCTTCGTTGTCTCCGGCTTTTCCAGTCTCTTGATATATATATTCTTTTGACGAACTTGCTAGATATGGATTTTTTTGATTAAGCTTACTGCCGTCCATTAGTTCTCTTGTTCCAACATTTAAAGTAATTTTATCTCCCATATTAATCTTAACTCTACCATTATCAATTAAATGTTGTGGAATAACAATCTCATTCTCATTTTGAGCCATTCGACCTTCTATCAATTTATATGCACCTTTTTCGAAAGCTTTTTCATTCATAGAAACCACATAAATATATGGTTTATCCTCATTTTGAATACTCTCGAATTCACTGTATCCCAGCTCTTTTGTAGTATAATAACTATCAACCGCATTGTTTTGAGTAATATATTTTTGCTGTTCCTGTGGCACATTAGAAAACGAAATATGATAATCTCCGTCAGAATTCTTAATAAGATTTACAAACGTCTGCTGTGCACTTGTAACCAGTCCTGCAACCGCACAAACCAGTGCAGTAGAAAGCATAATTCCAATAATAGTAACAACAGTACGTTTCTTATTAAGCAATAAATTTTTCTTAGTCAACTTATTTAAAACATTCATTATATATTCTCCATCTTTTCACCCAATAGGGACGCCCTTTTTTGGGCGAAATTAACTTTTCGTTTCCAAACAGCTTCCTTTACTGGACAAAATTTATATTATTTTTTTCTTCTTCGCCCAAGAAAGGGGTCCCTATTGGGCGAAATTTTTCTCATCCTTTATTATCTTTCCATCTTCTATTGTTATAACTCTTTCTGCTTCTTTTGCTATTTCTAAGTCGTGAGTAATTATTACAACAGTCTGGTTAAACTTTTTGTTTGATAATTTTAATAATGATATTATTTCATCACTCGCCTTTGAATCTAAGTTTCCTGTTGGCTCATCTGCTAGCATTAATGCTGGATTATTTATCATTGCTCTTCCTATTGATACACGTTGTTGTTGTCCTCCAGATAATTGGTTTGGCAGATGCTTCTCTCTTTTTTCTAACCCTAATGTTTTTATTAGCTCATCTAATCTTTTCTCATCAACTTTTTGTCCGTCTAAGTCACATGGCAATGTTATGTTTTCTCTTACATTCAATATTGGTATTAAATTGTAAAATTGATAGATTAAACCAATTTGTCTCCTTCTAAATATTGCTAAATTATCATCATTTAAAGAATAAATGTCTTTTCCATCAATGAACACTTTGCCTGATGTTGGTCTATCCACTCCGCCTAACAAATGTAACAACGTAGATTTTCCGCTTCCACTAGCTCCAACAATCGCAACAAATTCTCCTTTCTCTATCGAAAAAGAAATGTGGTCAACTGCATTAACCTGATTTTCACCTTTCCCATAAGTTTTAACTAAATCTTCAACTCTTAAAATTTCCATTATATTTTCCTTTCTCGCTTTGGAATAGCAAATTAAATCTCCAAAGCACTCAATCTGAAATTATAATACACTATCAAAGTGACAAATAAATGACATTTTTAAATTTTTGAATATATAAGAAATTTCTGCATATATTAGTGCTGCCTAAAACAGAAAATATCAATATTAGAATAGAGCCAAAATTTAAAAATAGAAACAACTTTGATGAAACTGAATTCGTCAAAGTTGTTTCTATTCTTTCAAGCAGAGAAACTTTACCTACTAAATATTGTAATCATATATTAGAACCCGAAAGTGAACGGATTCTATGAATGTCATATAAAACCCGATTGGTTATTAGTATATCAAATTGATAATTATATTTTAATTTTAACACTTGTTAGAACAAGTACTCGTTCTGATTTATTTTAATTTAAAATATAGTTGTTTTTCCTAGCACTGAACAACCTATTCCAATTCAAATGCCCCTGTATACCATTCCGTCTTGTACTATTTTTCTACAGTCACATCAACTGTCTTTTTATATTCCTTTTTATCCAACAAATCTTTTACTGTAAAAGTATATGAGCCACTTTGCGTTGCTGTATATGTGCCTGATTTCTCACCCTCTGGATTTATTATTTCATATAAATTATATACCCCATTTTCATTTTCAAAACAATATTCCAACGTGCCTTTTAACCATATATCAAGTCCCCCATGACTCTCTACATAATTCCAAAAAAACTCCTCTGAATTTTCCGAAATAATACCATTATCATATTCGTATTTTATTGCCTCTTCAAATGTAGAAAAATCAGTTCCATATTCCTTATTTACAGACAAATGTTCCGTAACAGATATAACATGTTTCTTATCATAGTCCGTCATTTTAGCAATTTGTTCATTACTTATGCTAATCAGTCCATCAACAGATGTTACTTTCAAAACAACTGCCGATTCATTTTTTTCTTGTGTAATTTCTATTTTTACTTCTTTATTGCATTCATCATTTGATTTATTGGTATTTTTCAAAGTTATTAAACCTGCAATAAAAAATATAACAATTATTACTAATATAACAGCACTAGCAATCATTTTAATTTTCTTATCTTTCACGTATATCCCCCCTTTAATTTTTCAGCTCATCAAATCCATATTGCAAAAAACTTCGCCCAAAAAGGGGCGTCCCTATTGGGCGAAGTTTTGGCTGAGTATAATTTATTCAGCATCTTTTAATCGTAAGTATCCAAGTTCAACCCATCTATTATATGCTAGATTTAGATTAAATAACAATTTTGGTTTAGCTCCAGCTCTGTTTTTATCAACAACACAAGCATAATATCTTTCATCTGGATCATCATAATCTTTTAAATTAAAGAATTTATCGTCTACTTCATTTAATGAGTATTCATAATTTTTATAATTTTCTTTGTGTATTTGTTTGAACAAACAAAGTGTATCTAATACTTCTTTTACAGTCCTACTAACGGCTAAATCGTTTATGTTTAAATTAATAGGGTCTGTTGCAGTTTCCGCAAGTTGCAAAGTTGAGCCTATAAACATGTTAAAGTTTTGAGCTAAATTCGATAAAATTGTTGCTGTTTTCTTTAGCTCTTCTCCGTTACCAATGTTTTCAATGTCTGTTTTTAGCGTATCGTAAAATACATATTCAACATGCTCTTTATAATAATAATTCATTATTACTTTCTTTAACTCATCGTTTGTGTGGTCTGTTATGTTTATAAAGTATATTGAATTTGTAACCTGTTTATTAAACCAGTTAGTTACCTTTATTGTTTGCGTAAATTCTGTTGATATTTGTGAAAGTCTCCTTGCGAATTCAGCTTGAGATTCATTTTCCTCTTTCACAACATATCCGTTTTCATCAACTTTTGCTACAGAAGGGTTATCTGGTCTAAATTTAAATTCCAATAATTCGCCTTCTGTTTTATGCAAGTGTTGACCATGCAATTCTTGTATTTCTGGGTTATTTAATATCGTAGTAATTAAGCATAGTTTCATTTTTTCTTCTGACATCTCATTAGAAATTAACAAAACTTTCTTTTTATGCATTAATGCAATATATGCAGCTAGATTAATTGTAAATCTACTCTTACCAGAGTTTGATGGCATCGCAAACGCCATTGTTTCTCCTTGTCTTATTCCCTTAAATACACTAGACAAAATCTTAAATGGAATAGATAAACCATTTGTTAATGTGTTATCTCCTCTAACCAAAAATCCTGTCAAATCGTCATTTAATATAGACCTCTTAAATTTTTCCGTTGCAGTAACCTGTTCAACAGCTCCTTCAACTTCTTCAACAGTCATTTTGTCATACAATTCATAATTTCTTATGTCTGCAATCTCATTTTGTACATGTTTTACAGGATTTTCTCTGCAACATCTTCTAAGTGTAAATAATTTTTTTAGCTCTGTATATGTCTTTTCCATTTTATATTTAGAATTTTCATAATCGACTTGAATTTGATATTTAAATTCAATAAGCTCATCAGTTGTCCTTGCAAAATTAAATCCTTCTTTTGCAATTTCTGGTGCATACTTTTCACCATCTGTAAACAATACTGTTTTATACACATCTAACAATTGTTCATCTAAAAACAAGCAATCTTTATATAGAAAATAATATGCAGAAATCTGTTTTACATCATTTAGAAGCAAACCAATATATCTCTTTTCAAGTTCAGTATCGGCTAATTCAACAGGGTATCCTAGTCCTTCTTCTTGCTTTCTTTCTTTTATCTTTCTTTCCTTTTCCTTAACCTCTGCATAGTCTTCATATTCAACATTGCCAGACATCTGTAAAATTTGCAATTCATCTAAAGCCTCTTGAAATTTACTCTCGCTAAGAAACTTTCTTATCTTTTCCATTCTATCTCTATTTTCATCTGTTACCTTAATTCTATCAAGTAAATCATAAATAACTTGAGCATTTTCTTCGTTCATATGGTTCGTCCTTTCTTGTACTTACTTTGTTTAAATAATATAAATAAATTCAATTTGTTCATTTCAGCATAACACAAACAGAAATAATTTGTTTTCTTAAATTCAGCATGTTGCTCTTGGTCGAAGCTCCTTCCGCCACTCAAAATGCGAGCTATCAGTTGAATTTTGTAAAAACATAAATTATTTCTGTCTTTATTTTTTTATTAGTCTATCATCGTTATTTTTTCAATTACTGGTTGATTATTTTTTGCAACAGTTCCATTATCATCTTCAACTGCTGTTTCGGCACATATTTTATCTACAACTTCCATTCCACTTGTAACAGTTCCAAATGCAGCATATTGTCCATCTAAAAATGTACTATCTTTGTGCACAATAAAGAATTGTGAACTTGCACTGTTTGGCATAGAAGATCTTGCCATAGAAATAGTTCCTCTTACATGAGAAATTGAATTTTTTACTCCATTAGAAGCAAACTCACCTTTAATAGTCTTACTGCTTCCTCCTGTTCCATTTCCAAGAGGGTCTCCTCCCTGAATCATAAATCCAGATATAATTCTATGGAAAGTTAACCCATTATAAAATCCTTCATTTACTAAATTTGCAAAGTTTTCAACTGTTATTGGTGCAACATCTGCATCTAATTCTAATGCTATTGTTCCATAGTTTTTCACAACTATTTCAGCATGATGTTTTCCTGTACTATACATATTATTTTCCTCACTTTCATTGCTTATTTGATTATTTTGTATATTTTCGGCTTTATTCTCTGTGTTATTCTCCTTTGTAGAATTTTCTGTATTAGTTGTTCCTTCTATATTTGTTGAATTTTCTTTCGATTGTTTTTTATTTTGAGAATTGTTGTTTATAATAGCACAAACTCCAATTGCAGCAAGCATTATAACTACAACCACTGCTATAATAATATACGACTTTTTCATGTAAATTCCTCCTTGATTTTTTATAAGTTAGATAAAGTTATTATATCAAAAGAATGTAGAAATTCAAGTGTAAAATGTAAAATTCCATCTTTTACTTTGAACTCACTAATTTATATCTTACATTAAAATAGGAGATAAGATCTTTTAAGTCTTATCCCGTATTTATTATTTTAATGTAATTACATAGCATCCATTTATTAGCTCACTGTTAGCTGTATATCCATTTCTTATATTTACATTTCCAGTATATCCTGCTACTGTTCCCTTCAAAGTTCCATTATTATTGTAACTACTAAAGTAATTAATATAATACCCTTTGTTTCTTTTGTTTTCATACCTTTTTTTTTTACTATTTTTTTTATTATTTTTCAACGGCCTTCTCAATTTTTACGTATTTAATATGTTCTATATTGCTATTCCCGCTTCTCTCCACCATTTTTTCATATACTCTATCTCGCAAATCTTGTTGTCTTTTCTTTAATGGTAGTTCTTCATTTGGATAAAATGGTCCATCTACATATGAAACAAGTTGTATTTTATTATTGTGTCTACCGTAGCTCTGATATGTGTTTGTTATGCAATACGCAGGCGCATTTAATTTTACTGGATACTTGAATGACACTGCTTTGAATGGTCTTATTTTTGTATAGTATGGCCAAATATGGGCCTCTGGATATATTGTTATTGAATTTTTGTTTTTTATTTTTTCTTCTATTGTTGCTAAAAAGTTTTTCATTGCTTTTATGTCTGATGGAATTGGAATTGCACCAAGCATTTCGACTAATGTTCCTGTTCCTCTTAGTGAAATGTTTACTGGATTTACTATTAAAAAGTTTCTTTTAGGATAATCTGCAACACTTGGTATAAATGTATCTGCAAATGGTTGTGTGTGATTTGCGTACATGAAATAACCTTGATTTTTACATTCTTTTAGTTTTTCTTTTCCTACAAATTTATGTCTAAATTTTATTCTTAAATATACCCATTTTATTGGCATACTTAGTACATTCTGAATAAATAATGAACATACATTCCAAATTAAACCTTTTTTATATTTAAACTTTTCGTCTATTACTCTTGATTGTATAGTTGCTGGAGCAAGTTCATCATTTAATTCATCACTATAATACAGTGTTTTTCTCTCCATTTTAGTACTCTCCTTCTTTTCAAAAAACTGTGGAGCAATAATACTTCACAGTTTTTATTTATTGTTTTATATTTATTATTCCATCAGCATTTAACAATGTACATTTTCTTCTCCAGATTGTTCACATGTGTATTTTAGTGGAATTCCATAAAATTTTTCATATACATTTTTCCAGGTTTCAAAGTTTTTCTGTTTCATTATTTCTGTATTTTCTTTTTCGGTTAGTTTTTCGTCTGGATATATTGGTTCTTCCACGTTTATTGTATATTCTTGTATGTTGAATCCATCTTCACCAATAAGTTTACTGTCTTCCATTGTTATAAATATTGGTATTACTGGTACATTATTTCTTGCAGCCAGCTTAAATGCTCCATTTTTTAGTGGCTTTGGTTTTCTGTAATTCCACCACATACTTTGCTCTGGATAGATTAATATATAATCTCCTTTTTGTAATATTGTGTCTACTGCTTTCATAAAGTTTACCATTGTTCTCTTGTTTGAGCTTAATGGTAATGTGTCGCAATTTCTAAAGAAGAAGCCATATAAACCCGGGAAATTTGTGTAATTTCCTTCTCTTATTACTTTGTATAGCCTTTTATCTTTTTCATTTTCAGACATTCTAAACACTTTTTCTACAGTAAAACAGTCAAATGGATTAAAGTGGTTACATGTTATTAATGCTCCCGTTTTTACTTTGTTTAAATTTTCTATTCCATTTACTTGTTTTATTATTAATTTGTTGTTTTTTAGTAAGTTATCTAGAAATCTTTCTCCCATTTCGTTGGCAAATATTCTTTTTATTTTGCTAGACATTTTTTCTCTAAGATAGTCTATGTTTTCTGGTGTTAGTACTATTGTAGGAGGGTCTTCTTCAACATCTACATCAAATTTTCCTTCTCTCTCAAACTCTTCTATCTTCTTTAAAACTTCCAACCTATCTTGTGCTTTCTCTATTTGCCCATCATTTCCTTCTGATGCACTTCCTGGTTCTTGCTTTTCTCTTACTTTTATTGGTTGATTTTTTAGCATTTCTTCAACTATTTCTTCTTCATTTTCTACTGCTTGTAATTTTTCTTGTCTTCTCTTTTCTTTCTCTTGTTTTCTTTCTTGTCTAGCTTTTTTCGAAATTGCTAACAATTTTTTTGTATCCATTAAAACTATCTCCTATTTTCTTCTATCATCGCCAACACAATCAGCTTCCAATTTAGCTAATTCTATAAGTTTTGAGCTATTTGCATCATCTTTTTCTTTGTCTGCATCTGTGTATTTACTCTTCATAGCTCTTATTTCATCATAAAATTCTGTCTTTTTTGCATATTTCCAGAAATATTCTTGATATAATACATCATCAAAGTACCATGGCTTACAACCTAAATTATAATGTACTAAATTAATAGTTCCTTCACGTTTTCCCATTGCTGGCATTCTGTTCCACTCAAACCCTAATAGCTTTACTCTGCCTTTGCACAATCTATTCATGTAATCTTGATCTTGTGCAACTTCAAATTTAATTTTTCCTAACATATATAAGAATTTTTCTTGGAACTTGTATTCTCTTAAAGCTTTTAAATTCATTACAATAATTCCTGCATTGAAATAATTGTTATAATCTATTACTCCAACAACTTTTTCAACATATTCTTGGAATACAGGTATTGCTTGTACTGCACCGTCTGGAATTCCAGCAATTAAATTATCTCCCATATCTGTGTTATATAAATCTGCAATGTCTGCTAAAGTCACAGTATCGCTATCTATGTAAACTACTTTATCATATTCTGGATAAAGTTCTGGTATAAACAATCTAAAATATGTTGTATTTGAAAAATAGTTACGTGTATATAATTTATCTTCAATTTCATGTAGCTTGCTACTCAAATCTACAAATTCTATACTAACATTTTCTGTTTCATATGCTTTTATTTTGTTTTTATTTTCTTCCGATACCTTTGTATATAATATTTTTATCTCGTATTTATTTCCTTTTGATGAGTTTTCTATAACAGATTTTAGTGCTACTCCTAGAAAAGGAATGTATCCATCATCTACTGCCATGAAAACTGGTACTATATTTTTGCTCATTTTAAAATTTTCCTCCTATAAAACTTGTTTTCAACTTTCTCCATTTTTCAGATAATATTTAATTCTATATTTCATTTTTATAAATAT
>ERZ772881.1512-NODE-1512-length-20239-cov-10.405916_pt1 | contig 20239 bp, 17 predicted proteins | sample MGYA00580581_ERZ772881 | MGnify/ENA primary metagenome ERZ772881 (study PRJEB29015, sample SAMEA2737668) | human gut metagenome | biome: human gut; feature: human-associated habitat; material: faeces | place: China | collected 2012 ...
AAAGAAGGAGCTGTTGCCCACGCAACAGCTCCTTCTTCTTTATCTCCACCACCCTGCTTTCTGCTGCATGGGCGGACGTTTTTTGTTCTGATTCTGCTGACGCTGTCTCCGTTCTTCTTCTTTTCTTCTCCGGATCTCTGCTTCCCGTCTCTTCCGGGCTTCCGCTTCCCGTTTCTTCTGGATTTCCTTCTGGCGTTTTTCAAAAGCCTTCTGGTTCCCATTGTCCCGCCGTTCCATCCGAGGTCCTTGCTTGTTCCAGGGAGTGGCCGCTTCGGCTTTGCTGCTGACCATGGCGCTGGCACCCAGCACCAGGGTCACGCCCAGCAGGAAGATGCTGGTCACTTTCTTGAAACGGTCCTTCAGGGTTTCATAAGGTTTGGCCATTGCATAGGTCACGATCTTTGTCATAATGGATTACCTCCTTCAGTCCAGCAGCTGCTGGATGGGATTCAGTTTATGGACCTGTCCATGGAGGACCTGTCCGTTTTGGGCATCTACCAGGAACTGGTAGCGCATGCCGTCTTTTTCACACCGGGCCAGATACACTCCCGGGAAAGCCTTGGCCGCTTTGGCCATTCCCTGCTGGTCCATGGCACCAGGTTGGTTCTGGATTCCCTTCCGGTTTTCCTGCACACCGTTCTGTCCAGGCTGTCCTGCCGGCTGCTGTCCCTGGACATCTCCCTGTCCTGGCCGGTTCTCCTGGCTGCCGGGCTGACCGTACTGGCCAATCTGTCCAGGTTTCCCCTGCCGGTTTTCCTCTTTCCGTCCGGATTCTTCCCGGCGGTCGGACTGTTTCTTGCTGTCTTTTCTTTCCTGTTTCTTTTCCTTCTTGCTGTCCTTCCGGTCTTCTTTCTTTTCTCCCGGCTTCCGGTCATCTAAGGTGATGCTCTGGAAAGTGATGGTGGAAGGATCGGTCCCCAGGGTGCTGGCAATGTTTTCCTTCACTGCATCGGTAGAAACCAGGGTGATATTCTGTTGGGCCGCCATATTCTGGAGCATCCGGGTCTTGGCCTGGGCTTCCTGGATCTTGGCCTCTGCCTTGGCCTTGTGCATGGCGGATTTCCCGCCCCCTGCTACAATGGCCAGAGCCAGGAGACAGCCGGCTCCCTTTTTCAGCCGCTGAGGGGTGATCTGTTTTCTGCCCCAGTTTGCTGCTTCAACCAAACGTGCTTTGCATTGTTCTATCTTTTCTTTTTCCATGTCGAACCCTCCTCAGGACTTTTGTGGTTTCCCTTTGATGGTTCTCAGTATACAAAGGAAAAATGAAGCGGAAATGAAAGGAAGCGGGAGCTCTGTGAACTATTTTTCACAAAACTCCCGCCAACTCTCCGGTTATCTTTCCTGGGGAGGCAGCCAGAGAAAGAAGGTGCTGCCCTTCCCCATCTGGCTTTCCGCCCGTACCTTCCCTTTCATCAGCTTAGCAGCCGCCGCTACAAAGGAAAGGCCCAAGCCCAGGCCCATATTCTGTTTTTTGTTCCGGGAGGGATCTGCCTGGTACAGCCGGTTCCAGATCTTATCCAATTCTCCCGGCGGGATCCCATTGCCGTCATCCTCTACGGCAAGACAGATCCCTTCCTGTGTTTTTTTCAGGGTCACAGCGATCCGGCTCCGGGCAAACTTCAAGGCATTATCCAGATAGTTGCTCAGGATCCTGTGGAGGAGAGGTTCATCCCCCAGCACCTGGAGGCCCGATTCGATCCGTTCCTCCCACTGGAACTTTCCGGATTGGGGCAGCTTCTGGTAATCTTCCAGGGTTTCCCTGATCAGTTTGCTCAGATCCACGGGGACCAGTTCCAGGTTCTTCCGGTTCCCCAGCCGGGACAGTTCCAGCAGCTGGTTGATCAGCTGGCTCATCCGCCGGGACTGTTGGAAGATATGCTGGAATTCCTCCCGGGCTTCTTCCAGGTTGTCCGTATAATCCTTGCCGAACTCGCTTTCCGCCATGATCACCGCTGTAGGGGTCCGCAGCTCATGGGATACATCGGAGGTGAACCGCTTCTCCCGCTCCAGCAGTTCCTCCAGCTGCCCCAGCATCCAGTTGAAGGTCCTCCCCATCTGATGGATCTCATCCCGGCTGTCATCCAGAGGGATCCGCTGGGATAGGTCCCCGGTTTCCCCGATGGCCCGAGCCGCCTCGCTGATGGCCCGGACGGGAGCAAAGCTCCGTTTGATGATCTTGTAGCCTCCCAATGTGACCAGGAGCAGGAACAGGGGCAGAGCGATCAGGGCCCCCACCAGAAGTACCCGGTAATACCGGGAATACACCGTATCTGCCAGATACCCCCGGACAAACCGGCCCGGTCCATGGAACTTCCCTTTACGGATTTCCTCCTTATCCGGACGCAGGGGAAGATCCAAGTAATGGTAGGGAACGCCGTTGATCACCATAGGCTGAGGTCCCCGGCCAAACATCGGTTCTGCTGCCCGAGGCGCATTTTCTGGCTGCGTCCCTTGGAGCAGTTCTCCCTGATCGCTCCAGAGGGCCAGATATACATTGTCGTCGTAGGCCCGGAACTTCCCTTCTTTTTCCATATACCGGTCCCCGGCTTTTTCCACCGCTTTGATCAAGGTCCGGGTGGCTGTCCGTTTCTCATAATCTTCCCCCATCTTCAGGATCACTCCGGTAAAAAGGAGCAGGATGAGGGACAAGAACAGGGTATACCACAGGGTGACCCGGAGAGAGACCGGCAGGTTCTTCAGCTGTTTCAGTCGCCGTTTCAGCCAGCGGCAGTACCGGCTATTCTTTAAGGACATAACCCGCCCCCCTTACCGTGTGGAGCAGTTTGGGTTCGAAATCTTTATCGATCTTCTTCCGCAGGGTCTTGATATACACATCCACCATATTGGAATAGCCTTCATAAGAAAAATCCCAGGCATGTTCCAAGATCTGTTCCCGGGAAAGGACGGTCCCCTGGTTCCGCAGGAGATAATCCAGCACGGAAAATTCCTTGGGAGTCAAGGTGATCTCCTGGCCGTTCCGGGTCACCTGATGGGTCCGGGTATCCAGGATCAGATCCGCCAGGGACAGCTGGGTCCGGGCCGTCTGCTGGGAATTGCTCCGTCGGAGCAGGCTGCGGATCCGGGCCAGCAGTTCATCGAATTCAAAAGGCTTCACCAGATAATCATCTCCGCCACAGTCCAGTCCGGTGACCTTGTCCTGGGTGCTGTCCAGCGCCGTCAAAAACAGCACAGGCACCTGGCTGCCCTGGCTCCGGACTTTCTTCACCAGGGTCAGGCCATCCATTTCCGGCATCATGATATCTACGATCAATAAATCATATTCGGCAGCGTCCAAGTATTCCAAAGCTTCCTTCCCGTTGAAGGCGCAGTCTACGGAATAGGCTTCGATCTTCAGCCGCTTGGCAATGATTTTATTCAAGGTGGGTTCATCTTCCACCACTAAGATCTTCATCCGACATCCCTCCTATACTTCTACATTGTACAGGATAGCAGGGAAAAATGAAAAGGCAATGAAAAGGAAAGTGGGAGGGAAAGGATTTGTTTTTATAGTTAGTGTTAACTAAATTATAGTAAGTCGGATTATATTCGCATTTTACCTTGTTTTTTAACAAAAAAAGAAGTACAATATCTATGGGGAGAAAACAAGAGAAGAAAAAACTTTAAAAGTTTTTTCGAAAAAAGCTTGCATCCTGTCTGGATGTATGCTAGAATAACTCCTGTAAGTAAAGACTAACCGCATTGTCTTTATTTTTTTCAAGGCTAATGGTTAGGATTTCCTAACCATTAGCCACTCCCCTTGTTTATTGTCGATGGAAAACTTGCCTCGGCCGGTTTTTCAACTCATTGTCATAGGAAATGCCGGAATGTGTGCCCCGGAATTTTCAACTCCCTCTCAATGGGAGGAACCGCCACTCCTCAGGTTCCTCCATCCAAACCCTTTTTTATTGTCAACCTTCAAGCAAAAACAGCGGCAGAGAAGCGCAGCTCTGCCGCTGTTTTTGTTGTATAGGTGCTGTTGCATGTGCAGCATCACCCTTCATCTGTCATTTCTTGCTCCCGGCATAGTAATTGATCAGGCAGCCCGCAGCCAGGATGTCTTTCTGGGACGGTTCCACGCTGCCCAGATGCAGGGTGATCTCCGCCGTCTTCTTTCCATCCCGGATGACATAGGCCTTGTAGGTGTCCGTCTCTCCCAGAAGGATTTCCCGCACGTGGGGCACATAGACCAGATCTCCCACGGCCAGTTTTCGAGAATCTTCATAGGAAGCCAGGAAGGGAAGCATCCCCCAGTTCATCACATTGCTCCGGTACCGCTTGGTGGCATATTCCAGGGCGATGTTGGCAGCACCGCCCAGCACCCGCTGGCAGGAAGCTGCCTGTTCCCGGGCAGAGCCGTCACCGGGCTTGTTGGCATAGACCACGGAGCCAAGGGAAGTATCCTTTGCCATCTCTTCCACTGTTTCCGGCAGGGCCAGGGCTTCTTTCACAGTGCGGTAGACGGCTTCCAATTCTCCGCTTTCCGTTCCGTCCTGTCTGGCTTTTTCCAGGCACCGTACTGCTTTGGCCCGCCCCACATATTCCGGCACCTTCCGGCTCAGGGCAAATTCACTGAGGGCATAGGGATCGCTCCGGTAGGAAGAAGTTTCCCCGGAAGGGATCAGTTCATCGGTGGTGGTTACCGGATCATCGATATACGCCGCCACTTTCAGCAGCAGGTTCTCGTTCATAGGTTCAATGGAAGGCCAAGGCTTGATGGAGGGACCATAGACCAGTTCTTCCTTCTTATCCGGCTGGCCGATGCCATCGAACACTTTATGGTCATAAGGCAGGGAATCATAATGGTAGGGCGGGATGGTTTCATCATATTCCACTTCCGTAGCCGGCGTCAGGGCTCCCTGGTTGGCAGCGGTAGCAGCCACGCTCCGGGCATCCATCAGTGCCACAGAGGCGATCTGCCCCTTCCCCGGTTTGCTCCCTTCCCGGTTGGGGAAATTCCGCGTGGTATGACGGATGCTGAAGCCCTTGTTGTTGGGGGTATCTCCAGCCCCGAAGCAAGGACCGCAGAAAGCGGAACGGACCACGGCGCCGGCATCCATCAGATCGGCCAGGGCTCCATTGCGCATCAGTTCCATGTAAATGGGATGGCTGGAAGGATAGACACTGAAGGCGAACCGTTCGCTGCCGATGCTCTTCCCTTTCAGGATATGGGCAGCCGCCACCAAGTTCTCATACAGCCCGCCGGAGCAGCCGGCGATCAGGCCCTGGTCGCAGTGCATCTTCCCATCATAATATTTGTCTGCCAAGCCCAGGGACAGTTCCTTGTTATCCAGCATGCTCACTGCCTGTTCTTCGATTTCCGCCAGCAGGTCTTTGCCGCCTTCATTCAATTCCTTGATGGTATACACATGGCTGGGATGGAAGGGCATGGCAATCATGGATTCCACCTTGTCCAGATCCACCACTACAGCCCCATCATAGTAAGCCAGGTTTTCCGGCTGCATCTCTTTGTAGGCTTCCGGCCGGTGATGGAGTTCCAGATACTCTTTCACCGTAGTATCCGTGGCCCAGATGGTGGTGAGGCAGGTGGTCTCCGTGGTCATCACATCGATGCCGTTCCGGAAATCCATGGACAGTCCGGCGATACCAGGGCCCATGAATTCCATCACCTTGTTCTTCACAAACCCATTCTTGAAGACCGCTTTTTCAATGGCCAGTGCCACATCCTGGGGGCCCACCCCATGCCGGGGTTTCCCTTTCAGATAGATGGCGATGACCTGGGGCCGCCGGACATCATAGGTGTGGCCCAGAAGCTGCTTCACCAGTTCCGGTCCCCCTTCCCCGATGGCCATGGTCCCGAAAGCCCCGTACCGGGTATGGCTGTCAGAACCCAGGATCATCTTTCCGCCACCGGCCATTTTCTCCCGCATGTATTCGTGGATGACGGCCATATGGGGCGGTACGTAAAGGCCCCCGAACCGTTTCACCGCAGACAGGCCGAATACATGGTCATCTTCATTGATGGTCCCCCCTACGGCAGCCAAGCTATTGTGGCAGTTGGTCAGGATGTAGGGAATGGGGAAATGATCCAGCCCGCTGGCGATGGCCGTCTGGATGATCCCTACGTAAGTGATATCATGGCTGGTCAAGGCATCGAATTTCAGATGCAGATCTTCCATCCCTGTTCCCTGCTGATGGGCTTCCAGTACCTGATAGGCCAGGGTCTTCTTGGCACCCTTCCCAGCGTCCGCCTGGATTCCCTGAGCGGCCAATTCGCTGCCTGTAAGCAGCTGTCCGTCTTTGTAATAAACTCCCTCATGGATCAGTTCTACCATTTTGACTCCTCCGTATCGAACCAAATCAGATTTTCTGTATCTTGCTTGTCTCTATAGTAGAATTCTCTGTGAAATAATACAAATACCTCTTTTTTGGTATCTGGTATTGATTTTTTTTATGCCTTTCAGAAGGCTGAAACAGAAAAAACGGCAGCTTCCGCTGCCGCCGTTTTTTCCGTTGCTGGTTTTCTGAGGTTGGAATCTTCCTTTTCAGGAATTGCCCGTGATTCCTTCCTGCAGGGACCAGTCTACCTGTTTTCAGTCCAAAAAACAAATAGGAATTTATTCGGATTTGCGATAAAATAAATCTATCTTTGAAATGAGGAGGCCAGCCATGGACAATAAGGATATCCTGCTGCTGAAAACCCTGTATGAAGAAAAGAACATCACCCATACCGCCAAACGGCTGTTCCTCTCCCAGCCGGCCCTGACCGACCGGCTGAAGCGCCTGGAGGCAGAATTCGGCTGCACTCTTTTTTTGCGCCAGCCCAGAGGCATCCAGTTCACTTCCGAGGGAGAGCTGCTGTACCGGTATTTTCTCCAGGCAGAAGCCTCCTATCAGAAAATCCAGGATACCCTTTCCGATGCCCGGATCCACCCGGCTGGCACCCTGTCCATTGCCTGTTCCAATGTTTTCGCCAAGTACCACATGCCCCGGATCCTCACCCAGTTCCGGAAAACCTATCCCCGGATCGAGATCCACATGAAAAGCGGATTCAGCCATGACCGGTATCGGGATTTCCTGGAAGGCAAATACCACATCTGCATCGTCCGGGGTGAACACAACTGGAACGAAGAGAAACGTCTCCTGTGGCAGGATCCTCTCTGTGCCTTCAGCAAGGATTCCCTGAACATGGACCTCTTGCCCAGCTATCCCTATATCCACTATATGACGGATCCTTTGTTCCAGAACGTGCTGGATGACTGGTGGTACGCCCATTACAAGAAACCGCCCTTTACCATCATCGAAACCGATGCCATGGATACCTGCCTGAAAATGGTCCAGGAAGGGCTGGGATTCACCCTGCTTTCCCGGAGCTGCGGCCAGGACACTCCCCATATCCATCCCACGGTGCTGACCACCGTGGAAGGGAAACCTCTGCTGCGGGAAACCTGGATGTTCTACCGGCACAATTACCATCTCCTGACCAGCGTCAAGGCGTTCGTGGATTTTATGAAGGAGAAGTATTAGGGGCGGCGCAAGTGCCGTCCCAGTCAACAGCCAGCTGTCAACAGCCGCTGATCGCCGACTGTTGACAGCTGACAAAAAAGGACCGTGAAGAAATGTACAATTCATTTCTTCACAGTCCTTTTTTACATATGATGCATCCCGTCCATCTGGTGCATCTGCGCCGGCATGGGCTGCCAGCCGGTAATGGTGGGATCCACCATGCCGAACACCATGGCCACGTGGCTCACCACCAGGAACCCAATCAAAAGACCGAAATGGCGCAGGGTCCGCTGCTGATCCGTGAGATGCTTCCCTGTGATTCCCAGTTCCATGAGAGCAATGGCCCCCAGGGGAACGATTCCCAGCAGATAGGCCACGATGGCCAGCTGGTCCGCCCAGCCCTTCCAGTGAATCCCGGGCACAACGTTCACCAGAAGATACAGCACTACCAGAGCGAAATACACCCCGGCAGCAATTCCCAGCCAGTGATTCCAGGTCTTCCAGCCCGCCGCTTTGCCGTTGTAATAGGTGGTGTAGAATTCCGTGGCCACCAGGGATTCCGCCAGCACCACCGGGATCACCATAAACAGGATCAGGTTCCAGGGCTGGTTGGCCGCCAGCAGATCCATATAATTCGTCATAACCATTGCACATCGCTCCTTTTCAGCAGTTCCTTAAAATCATAGTTGTATTATAGGGATAGAATGTGCAGATGGTGGGAAGAGAATATGAAGAAAATATGAAGGGGCTGCTGCTTATGCAACAACCCCTCTACAATTCCACCACAAACTCCGCCCCACTCTCTTTCCGGTTCCGGGCAGTGATGGTCCCGTCCTGGGCTTCCACGAAGCTTTTGGCCAGAGAGAGCCCGATACCGCTGCCTCCGGAAGCCCGGTTCCGGGATTTGTCTCCCCGGTAGAACTGTTCAAAGATATGGTCCAGGTCTTCCGGCGCAATGCCCGGCCCTTCATCGGCAATGATCAGGCGCACCCGCTTTCCGACCGGTTCCGTCTGCAGCAGGATGGCCGTCCCGGGATGGGTGTACCGGATGGCATTGGTGATCAAATTATAGAGGATCTGGTTCACCCGGTCCGGATCCAGCTGCCGCACCGGAAGAGAAGGTGCCATATTTTTGACGAAATGGAGCCTCTTTTCTTCCAGCAGCGGTTCCAGCAGCTCCGCCGCCCGTTCCGCCTTTTCTCCCAAATCCACCGGCTGGAGATGGAGTTCCAATTGATGCACCTGGGCCAGCGAAAGATCCCGGAGATCCCCCACCAGCCGGGTCAGCCGCATGACTTCTTCCTGCATGGAAAACAATTTCTCCGGCTCCGGTTCTTCCACTCCGTCTAGCATGCTTTCCAGATGCCCCTGGAGCACCGCCAGGGGCGTTTTCAGTTCATGGGCGATATTGGCCAAAAATTCCTGCCGGTTGCTTTCATTGGCAGCCAGCTCGGCGGACATCTGGTTGAACACGGCCGCCAGCTGTCCCACTTCATCCTGGGTCTCCACCGGTACTTCCTGCTTCAGATGACCCTGACGGATCTTTTCCGCCGCCTGGGACAGCTGCCGCAGGGGCCGGGTGATATTCCCGGACAGGAAATAACTCACCACTAGGCCCATTCCGGCAAACAAAAAGCCGATCCACCACAGGGACTTATGATAAGATTCCACAAAGGTCCGTTCTGCGGCTCCCAGCATCATCCGATGGTGCATGCCTCCCATGCCCATACCGCCCCCCATCATCCCCCGGCCCATGCCCCGGCCATACCCGCCGGCAGCCTGACCGCCCTGGCCCGCCAGGGCAGAAGGATCCTGGAGATACTGGAAGAAATGGGTTTCCATCTGCTGGCTGCAGATGTAGATCACCACCAGGGCACAGATCAGGATCAGCAGGAAGGTGCTCACCATCATCTTATTCCGAACACTGTGAAAGCGCATGTTCAGCCTCCGAATTTATAACCGATGCCATAGACCGTCAGGATGTACCGGGGATTCCTGGAATCCGGTTCGATTTTCTTTCGCAGGTTCCGGATATGGGCATCGATGGTCCTTTCATACCCATCAAAAGCAAACCCATGGCTATTTTCCATTAATTGCAGTCTGTTATATACATGTCCAGGGCTTTTCATAAGGACTTCCAGCAAACTGAATTCGATGGGTGTCAATTCAATGGGTTTCCAGGTCCCCGTTCCCGGTTCCTTTTGGAACAGCAGGTGCCGGTCCATATCCAGTTCCAGATCCCCTGCCCGGATCACAGTTTCCGCCAGGCTCTCCTTGCCTTTGCCATACGCCCCGTAGGTCCGCCGAAGCAGCGCCCGGACCCGTGCCACTAGCTCCCGCATGCTGAAAGGCTTGGTCACATAGTCATCCGCCCCCAGTTCCAGCCCCATGAGGCGGTCGAATTCCGCATCCCGGGCCGTCAGCATGATGATGGGCACCGTGCTTTCCTGCCGGATGGTCCGGCACACATCCCGGCCGTCGATCTTGGGCAGCATCAAATCCAGCACCAGCAGCTGAGGCTGATCCTTCCGGAACACCCGCAGGGCTTCCTCCCCGTCCCGAGCCGTCAGGACTGTGAACTGCTCCTTCCGAAAATAATTGGCCAACAGTTCCAGCAGCTTGGGATCATCATCCACCAGCAGTACAGAATAGTTTTCCATAGTTCCCTCCTTGCTGGGAACATTATATAAAAAGGGGGTATTGCTGTGCAACACCCCCTTTTATCAACTCTGCTGCCCCTGCCCCTGACTGTCATCTCCCCAGCAGGGGGGCTGATCCTGGTTCCAACAGCCGCCTCTGCGTCCGCCTCTCCAGTGCCGGCCGTTCTGGTTGTAATAAGGACATCCAACCTGGTTGTCCAACGCTTGTACAACCGGCTGTTTACCGCTTACTGCTTCCGAAGCATGGACTGCTGGTGTGGAAAACAGCCGAGGACCGGCCACGCTCCCTGCTGCAAAGAAAACTGCTGCCATTGCTATTGTCTTGAATTTTGTTGTCATGATGGGTCATCCTTTCTTCCTGTTTCCAGATGGTTTTCTCTTCTTTGTTGTCTTTATTATATCTGCTCTCTATGCAGGAGGTGTTGGGGAATTATGAAGAAAATGTGAAGAGGTGGCTATTTCAGGCTCTCATAGATCCGTGCCAGATTCTCTTCCATCTGCCGGAGGTAGTCCCCTTCCCCTTCTCCCCCTTCCAGGGTATGGATGGGCACTACTTTCGCGCCCACTTCCCGGGCCAGGGATTCGCTGGTCTTAGGACTGACTGCGGCCTCCGTAAAGATGGTACGGACCTGATGGGCTCTGCAGTATTCCACCAGTTTCGCCAACTGCCGGGCATTGGGTTCTCCGGCGGCAAATACCCCTTCCACACTGTTCTGCTCCAGTCCGAAATCCCGGCACAGATACGCAAAAGCCGCATGGCCGGTGACGAATTCTTTCCGGGAAAGGCCCTGGAATTTCCCTTTATAGGTTTCTTCCATCTGCTGCAGACGGCTGATGAATTTTTTTCCATTGGCCTGGTACTCAGCTGCATGGTCCGGGTCTGCCTGGGACAGTCCCTGGACAATGGCCTCCGCTTCCAGCCGGGCGCATGAAGGACTCAGCCAGGCATGGGGATCATATTGGCCATGTTCCCGGATTTCTTCCTGGTCTTCATTGGCAATGGGAACTACCTTTTGGGCAGCTATGATCCGGACCATGTTTTTGTTTTCCGCCGCCCGGACCATTTCCTCCGCCCAGGGTTCCATGCCCAGTCCCTGCTGGACAAACACGCGAGCCCGGCTCAGTGCCTTCATGCTTTTGGTGGTGGGCTGGAACTCATGGGGTTCCGTTCCTTCCGGGATCAAAGAAGTCACTTCCACCCGATCCCCACCGATGGCTTCCGTCATTTCTTTCATGGCATAGAAACTGGCCACCACCGGCAGTTTCCCCTGACCATCTTTCTTCGGAGCCGGCTTTCCGCCGCATCCAGCCAGCAGCATCAAAAGACCCGCCAGCAGCAAAAATAAGATTCTTTTCATCGCTCTGTTTCCTTTCGTTGGGATATTCCCATACTGTGCAAATCTGAACCGCGGGCGACGGGTCCTGCCGTCCCTACGGTTCCGTCTTACACGTTCAAAAAATTTGCCTGCAAATTTTATCCGACCGCCGTTGACTGTTGACAGCTGACCGTTGACCGGGGGCGTCTCAGCACCCCCAATTGCAAACCATTTGCATTTTCGCGAGAGATATCATATCATATAGAATATGTTCCGTCAATAAACGCAAATCATTTGCATTTGCAATTTACAGAAAGAAGAATCGTTATGCTGCAAATTTTCCATCTTTCCTTTGCCTATGAGCAGGGTCCCTACCTGCTCCATGATCTGTCCATGGAAATCCGCGACGGCGACTATGTAGCCATCGTAGGTGAAAACGGCAGCGGCAAAAGCACTTTGGTGAAGCTGATCCTGGGACTCCTCTCCCCCAGCAGCGGCACCATCTCCAGCACCTTCCGCCGGCCGGCCTACGTACCCCAGCCCACGGATATGATCAACAAACAGTTTCCCATCACCGTCCGGGAAGTCCTGGATTATACCCGCCAGGTCCTCCAGATCAAGGACCGGAATGCGGTGGACCGGGCCCTGGACCGGATGCACATCGCTTCCCTCCAGGATCATCTGATCGGGGCCCTTTCCGGCGGCCAGTACCAGAAAGTCATGATTGCCAAAGCCCTCTTGGGCAAACCGGATCTGATGATCTTCGACGAACCTTCCACCGGCATGGACCTGAAGAGCCAGGACGACCTATATCCCCTGATCCACCATCTCAATGAAGAACGGGGGATCACCGTCATCACCGTGGAACACAATCTCCGGTATGCCGCCCACAACGCTTCCAGCTTCTTCCATGTAGTCCGGGGCCAGGGCCATTTTTGCACCCCCCACGAATATATCCAGGAATACCTGGCCGAAAATGGAGGTGACTGCGCCCATGTTTGATTATGCCTTCATGCGGAATGCCTTCCTGATTTCCTTACTGATTTCCCTGATCTGTCCCCTGATTGGCACCTTCCTGGTGCTCCGCCGTTATTCCATGATCGGGGATGCCCTGAGCCATGCGTCCCTGGCCGGAGTGGCCACCGGCCTCTTGTTCCATGCCAACCCCATCATCAGTGCCTTCTGCCTCACTTCCTTCTTCGGCCTGCTGATTGAAGTGCTCCGTGAGAAATTCCGCCGGTATGCGGAACTGACCCTGGTCATCGTCCTTTCCCTTTCCGTAGGAATCGCCATCACCATCATCAGTTCCGGCCTGGTCCACGCCAATGTGGATTCTTTCCTGTTCGGCAGCATCCTGACCGTCAGCCAGGGAGAAGTGACCACAGTGGCCATCCTGACGGTGGTTTCCCTGCTGACCATTTTCGGTCTTTTCCCCCAGCTGGTCCTCCTTTCCTTTGATGAAGACGGGGCCCGGATCCTGGGAGTCAAAGCCCGGGCCATCAATTACATCTTTTCCATCCTGGTGGCTGCCACCATCTCCGTCTCCATCCGGATCGTAGGGATCTTGGTGATCAGCTCTCTGATTGCCCTGCCCGTAGCCACTGCTCTCCAACTCCGCCAGGGATTCAAGAAGACCATGGCGCTGGCCGTCTTTTTCAGTTTCCTGGACGTCATGGCCGGTCTCCTCGCCTCCTATTACATCGGTGCCGCTCCGGGAGGGATCACGGCCATTGTCTCTGTGCTGCTGCTTCTCCTGGTGATTTTCTTCCAATCCTGCAGCCAGAAACGGGAGGTGCCCCATGCCCAGTCCTGAACCACCCCTCAATGCGGAACATCTGATCCGGCAAAGCGGCCTGAAATGCACCCGCTCCCGGCTCCAGGTGCTGGAAATGCTCCTGACACAGCGGGAAGTGCTCACGGCCGATGAAATCTATGAAAAACTGCTCCAGACCGGAGCCCACCTGAATTTCTCCACGGTCTACCGGATCCTGGAAAATTTCACGGAAAAGAAACTAACGGAAAAAGTCCTGCTGCCCCAAAGCCGGAAATACGGATTCCTGCTCTACACCCTCAGCCATACCCATCACCTGATCTGCCTGGGCTGCCACAAAGTGGTGAACATCGACGGCTGCCCCCTCCACGGTTTCGAAGAAGACCTGGCCCAAAAGACCCATTTTGAAATTGTGGGCCATTATCTGGAGCTGTATGGGTATTGTGAGGAGTGCAGGAAAAAAAAGGGGCTGACGTATGACAAATGGGTTGCTGCGCGTATGTGGCTTTCACACGTGCAACAACCCATTTGTCTTTATTTTTTTATTCTTCCTTCCCCTTCGTAAACCGATTGGCCGCCACAGTGATGCAGAAAGCACAGAAGGCGGACAGGAACATGCAAAGGGCAAAGCCCAGTACATTGTTGGACAGGGTGGGCGCCACGATGCTGGGCACATAAGCCGTCCCCCGCACATTGAAGTAGCCCACGGCCACGCCGCCTACGCCGGCAGCAATGATGGCGCCGGCCATCACTACTTTATTGGAAAACATGAAGGGATACGCCGCTTCTACAAAGGTCCCGAAAGCCATGTTGATGAACAGTCCCGGGATGGCCAGGGCCCGGTCGTCTTTCCGCCGGGGAGCCAGGATGTTGGCAGCCATGATCCCGGCAGAGACCATCACCAGCCCCACCATATCGATGGCGCCCAGGAAGGAGTTCCCGGTCTTTTCCATTTCCAAAAGGATGATGGGCAGGATGGCTGCATGGTACATGCCTCCCATGATTGCCGGCCAGATCAGGAGCCCGGCCAGGCCCCCGCAGAGCACCGGATGGATGGAGAAGGCCCAGTCGATCACATAGCGGATCCCGTTGCCCACCGCTTCCGCCAGAGGAGCAATGAACAGATAGATCAACAGGCCGGCCGCCAGCCCGGCAATGCCTCCGGCCACGATATTGGCCGTGGTGGCAGGGAAGTTCAGCTTCAGACATTTGAGCAGCAAGGACTGGACCAGGATCCCGGCGATGATGCCCCCGATGATGCCCCCGATGAGCCCGCCCTTGACGGACAGGATCCCGGTGACCACCCCGGCTACGATGGCTACATCCCCCATGCCGGAAACCTGTTTGGCAGCCACCGTGGCTACGATCACCGGCAGGGCGTCGATCATCACATTGAAGATCTTTTCAAAGTAGTCCAGTCCAGGCACCTTGCTGAGGATCAATGTCAGCGCCATGGCGATGAACCCGGGCAGGGAGGCCATCAGGATTCCCCGGACGCTGATCCGTGCCAGGAGGCTGGTCTTTTCTCCCGGCCCTTCCGTGGTCACGCCTCCATTCATGGCCGGACGATAGCTCAAGTTCCAAAACTTGGCCAGGGCGAATACATTGGCAATGGCCCGGGTCCGGTTTGTAGTACCGGTAGTCCCGGAAACGGCCACCACATTGAGCCCCATGGATTGGGCCAGGGCCATGGAGGTCCCGCCGGTACCGGTGGCAGCCAGCTTCTTTTGCTCGGTGTAGTCCACCTTGATGATGTAGCCGTCGATCAGCATCTTGCGGGCGTAAGCGCCGAAGTTGTGCGTCCCCAACTGGCGCATTTTGTGCTGGATGAGTTTCAGCTCCTGCTCGTTGAGGCAGATTTCCTTGCGGATGGGTCGCGTGCGATCTGGCATGTATTACTTCCCCCTCAGTTCCAGACAGAACTCATCATCGCCTTCCTTCCGGATTTGCAGGTAATCCGTGTCGGCAAGTTCTGTTAAAACAACGGAAATCCTTTCCTCCGGCATGTTCAGCTGACAGGCCAACTCCGACAGCTCAACGCCTTCATCGCCAAGGGCGTAGAGGATTGCGGCGAAGCCTTTTGCCTCAACAGAAAGGTGCGTGTCTTGCAGCAGTTCTGTGGGGACAGCGGTCATGTGGGTACGGTTGTGGTAAGTGATCATAATGTTTCTCCTTTCAATTTTGAAAAACTTTGTTTGAAGGGCGGCTTGGAAGCGAAGCTGTTTGCCTTTCACTTTACAACGGACAATTTTCAAGAGAAAAACAGGGGTCGAGAGAAAATTATTTTCCCCTTCTATATAACCAACGGACAAAATAAATCAGAGTGTCACGATTTTGTCTCACGGACGTTTTCCTCTCTACCTTTTAACGGACATTTTTCCTCAAAAACTTGGTACCCCCTTTCAAAAAACTTTTCTTGCTCCTGATTCCCCCTCTACTTAGCTAAGAGAATCAGAGACCGGTTTTGTCCCAGATTTTCAAAAAAGTTTCGGGGACGGAGAGACAAGCCCCGCATTCTGCTTCAAATTGCCCTTTCTACTTTCCAACGGACAAAATGATGCGGCCTGTCACGGTTTCGTCACACAGAGGGCAAAAAAAGAAGCGCCTGCCACTACGACAAGCGCTTTGGTTTTGCATCAATTATTCGAGCAAATCCTCTATATCTCTTTGATCGTATTCAGTTTTTTGCATCAGCCGACAGACACCGTCCGCCTCATCCCGCTGCTGTAAGAGCTGGGCGAACGCCCGATAGAGTGCGGCCTGCCGCCGCTCGATCACGCCGCGATTCTGCTGCATGGCATCCGCTGCTTTGCGGATGGACAGCCCCTCGGAAAAACGTTTCCGGAAGAGATCGGCGTAGTCGTTGAGCACCGTTTTGAGCGACTGCTGGGCAAACGCAAGATCCTCACACATGGCCTGATATGCTTCGCGGTTGGATATGCCGATGTACTGCTTCCGCTCCCGGATGAGCTTGTATCGTCGCAGATCCATCCGGTAGTTTTCGCAGATGTCCTTGGCGTATTCATAGTAGGTTCTGCTGCAACGGATGGCGCGCTCTGCGTACTCGTCATCAACGTAAGTGAAGGGCTTACTCTTGGGCTCCGGAAAGCCGTCCTCATACACTTCGCGGACGGTGCCTTCGTCGATCTCGCGCCGGGTTTGACGGACGTATTTATCCCGCAGCACACCATCCACCTCGACCTGTTCGCAGAAGGACGTGTACCGGATGAGGTAGTAATGCTCGTTGTCTTCTTTGGAAAAGCTGGCATCCTTGCAGACCACGATGGACTCGCCGGTGTCGATGTCCTTGAGCACCCGGACAACGAAGATGGGCTTTCCGTCGTATCGCGTGTAAAACCCGGCAAATACCCGTTTGAGCGCCATGAATAAGCCCTCCTTCCGCTGATTTTCTTACAGTATAGCACAGATTTCGGCGGAGAGAAAGAGCAGCGTTGGGGCGGAGAAAACTGGGATTTGAGAGAACAGCAAGCACAGCCGCTGTCCGGACACACGGCGATTTTGGGATAATCCCAAGCCCTTATGATATTGACGGTGATCGGAAAACGATAGTGAGCATTAGTGCCAAAATTAGCGAGCAGAAAATGGGATATGGATACCGAAAGTGAGAATTAGAGTTGCTTCATAGGTGGAAGAGTTGTATAATAAAGTCAATATCTGCGGTTGCAAGTCCAGCAGTAATAGCTGTTTTGCACAACATCCCATAATCCTTACGTATCGCCAAAAAGCAATTTGGCAAGAAAAAGGAGATATACTGATGCTACATCCCGGTCTTTATGAACAAGTCATCAACAATGCCTTGACGGGCGAGCTTGCGGAGATTCCGGAGACCCGCAAGTCTGTTGCGCCCATTGACAAGGCGGAAGCCTCCAAGGTGCTGGCGCAGTATCTGGCAGATGTGGTTCAAAAGGGCTTGGATAACGTGCTGGACAACGGCGGGGATGTTTCTGCCCAGATCGGGCTGACCAACCAGATCGTTGAGCTCATTCAAAATACGACGCAAGAAGCTGACTTTGCCGCGCTGGGCGTTGACCGGCGGGCAGAGCAGCTTCTTGCGCTTTTACGGGAGACCGACCCGCGGCTGGCAGTAGGAAAAACGGCGGCGGACATAGAGCGCCCAGAGACATCCATCGCACAAAGCTCACTTTTCACCGGGGCTGTGCATGAGCCGCAGATGTTTACTGAGCTCAAAAAGGAAATCGTCTCGGCCGACCGGATCGACATGCTGGTGTCCTTCATCAAATGGAGCGGCCTGCGGCTTATCATGGACGAGCTGCGGGAATTCACGCAAAACGGCGGCGAGCTCCGCATCATCACCACCTCCTATATGGGCGCTACCGATGTAAAAGCCATTGAGGAGCTTCGAAAGCTGCCCAATACGCAGATCAAGGTCAGCTACAACACCAAAACGACCCGGCTCCACGCAAAGGCATATATCTTTTACCGAGAAACCGGCTTCACGACGGCTTATGTGGGCTCGTCCAATCTGTCCAATGCCGCATTGACCAGCGGCCTTGAATGGAACACCAAGGTAACGAAACGCGACTTACCCGAAACTATCGACAAGATCGCCGCTACCTTCGAGTATTACTGGAATGACCGCGAATTTGAATACTACGTGGAGGATCAGCGAGAGCGCTTGGCACGGGCATTGAAGGCGGAAAAATATTTCGACACCAACAATGCTGACGTCTACACCATGGACATCAACCCCTATTCCTACCAGCAGGAGATTTTGGACAAGCTGGAGGCAGAGCGCACTGTTCGTGGCTATACGCGCAATCTGGTGGTGGCGGCCACCGGTACCGGCAAGACAGTCATTTCTGCACTGGACTACAAGCGCTTCCGCAAGCAGAATCCGGATCGACCCTGCCGCCTGCTATTTGTGGCGCACCGGGAGGAAATCCTCAAGCAGAGCTTGTACACCTTCCGCGCTGTGCTCAAGGACGCAAACTTTGGTGAGCTGTTTGTGGGTAACTATAAGCCGGAGAGCATCGACAATCTGTTTTTGTCCATCCAGACTTTCAACTCGCAGAGCTTCACGGAAAAGACGAGTCCCGATTTTTACGATTACATCATCGTGGACGAATTCCACCATGCCGCCGCGCCGACTTACCAGAATCTTTTGTCCTACTACCAGCCGCGCATCCTGCTGGGCTTGACCGCTACTCCGGAACGTATGGACGGCAAGAGTATCCTGCCGTACTTCCATAACCGCATTGCGGCGGAAATTCGTTTGCCCGAAGCCATCGACCGGAAGCTGCTCTGCCCGTTCCAGTACTTTGGCGTTACCGATACCGTGGATTTGGATGCGCTGAAATGGTCTGCCGGTGGCTATCAAAAGAGCGAACTGGAACAGGTCTACACCTTCAGTGGTGCTATCGCAAACCGACGCGCCGACCACGTAATAACTTCACTGCTGAAATATGTCACGGACATTAATGACGTGAAGGGCCTTGGCTTCTGCGTAACGGTAGATCACGCAGAATTTATGTGCCGCTACTTCAATGAGCACAATATCCCGTCCATGTGCCTCACCGGGCAATCTTCGGACGAGGAAAGAGCGGCGACCAAGCGGCGCTTGGTGTCCGGCGAGGTACGGTTCATCTTCGTCGTGGACATCTACAACGAGGGCGTGGATATTCCGGAAGTCAATACGGTTCTGTTCCTGCGACCCACGGAGTCGTTGACAATCTTCTTGCAGCAGCTGGGACGTGGTCTGCGTCTATCTGAGGATAAAGAATGCCTGACCGTGCTGGACTTCATCGGTCAGGCAAATCGAAAATACAATTTTGAAGATAAGTTTGCGGCGTTGCTGTCGAATACCACCCGCAGCGTGAGCCGGGAGATCAAGGACGGCTTTGTGTCCGTCCCCAAGGGCTGCTATATCCAGCTGGAAAAGAAAGCGGCAAAGTACATACTGGATAACATTCGTGCCTCCTATGGCAATACGGCTGGGTTGGTGACCCGTGTGGCATCTTTCACAGAAGACAGCGGGCTGGAGTTGACGCTCAAAAATTTCTTGGATTACTACCATCTTGACCCGCGGGCGATCTACAAGTTTTCCTCCTTCTCTCGCATTTGTGCCAGAGCGGATGCCATCGAGGACTTTTCAGAACCGCTGGAAGATGTTTTGACCAAAGCGTTTGCAAAGCTCGCCGTGGTTGATTCCCGCCGCTGGATTTCGTTCCTGTTGGATGTTCTTCCGCGTTTGGACAACCTTGATTTTGCAGCGCTTCCGGATGCGGAAAAGCGGATGATGCAGATGTTTTACATCACCGTCTGGGGTAAGGCTGTGGAGGACTGGGACGACGAAGAGGTGCTTAGTAACCTCTATGCCCTGTCTGACAGCACAGTTCTGCTCGGTGAGCTCCTGGAGCTGCTGCGCTATCGCTTCGAGCAGATCGACTTTATCGACGAGCCGGTGGAGCTGGGCTTTGACTGTCCTCTGGATTTGCATTGCACCTATACCCGCGACCAGCTCTTGGTGGCGCTGGACTTTATGACGCCGTCCACCGTTCGTGAGGGCGTGAAGTGGCTGCAGGAGAAAAGCATCGATGTGTTCTTTGTGACGCTGAACAAGGCGGACAAGGACTATTCGCCAACCACCATGTACAACGATTATTCCATCAATGAGAGCTTGTTCCATTGGCAGAGCCAGAGCACCACGGCGGAGAATTCGCCCACCGGTCAGCGCTATATCCACCACAAGGAACGCGGCAGCAAGGTGCTGCTGTTTGTCCGTGAGTTTAAGTCGGACCGTATGACCGGCGGTGCGGAAGCGTACACCTATCTGGGTGCGGCGAACTACGTGAAGCACACGGGCAGCAGGCCGATGAATATCACCTGGCAGCTGGACCGCCCAATCCCGGCGAAGTTTTTGAAGAAAACGAATAAGTTGGTTGTGGGGTAACTCAGCCAGCCGCCTGTAATATACTTAAGCAGTTGCTATTTAGTTTATAGAATGAACGGGCTTCAATCGGATACCAATTAGTTGTTATAACTTGCGT
>ERZ772881.1514-NODE-1514-length-20215-cov-64.929167_pt1 | contig 20215 bp, 19 predicted proteins | sample MGYA00580581_ERZ772881 | MGnify/ENA primary metagenome ERZ772881 (study PRJEB29015, sample SAMEA2737668) | human gut metagenome | biome: human gut; feature: human-associated habitat; material: faeces | place: China | collected 2012 ...
CTGCACATTGACCCGCAGTCCCGCCTGCACAAGCTGCTGCGGGTGGTGGTCACGTTTGCACTGTTCAACTCTACGCTGGTGCTCTTCCGCGCCTACCGCCTGATGGACGCCGTGCGCATCCTCATCAGCATGGCGACTGTGCATAATTTTGAGATTTTTACCGATGGTTCGCTGTTTGCCTGCGGCATTGATGCGTTCAACTTTGCGCTGCTGGGCGTCTATGCGCTGGTCATGCTTGCCGCCGATGTCTGCAAGTATAAGCAGATAAAAGTACGTTCTGTCATCGAAAAGCAGCACTGGCTCTGCCAGGTGGCGGTTGTGGTGCTGGGTGTGCTGGCTGTGCTGCTGCTGGGCGTCTACGGCCCCGGCTTCGAGGCATCCAACTTTATCTATTCGCAGTTCTAAGAAGGGGAGCAGAAACTATGGCTAAAAAATTGGCAGCGGTGCTGCTCTGCGTGGTGCTGATCTTCGTTGGCGTGCTGGCGCTGGGGCACCTGACCCGGCCCTTGGGCGACGATGTAGCCACCGCCAACGTCGAAAATTTCCACAAACTGCCGGAAAATTCCATCGACGTCATTGTCTACGGCTCCAGCCATGCCTGGCGCAATGTCAATGTCGACGAAATGTACGATAAGTACGGCATCGGTGCGTACAACTACGCCGCGAACTGGCAGCATCTGGACACGACCTGGCTGTTTGTGCATGATTCGCTGGCGACCCAGACGCCGAAGGTGGCGCTGATCGAGGGCGTGCACGTCAACAGCAACGAATTTGATACCGACATGGACGGCGAAATTTACTACACCACGCCTATCCCGGAATCGAAATATAAGCGCGAATACCTGAAAATGTGCTTTGAAAACCACATAGAGCGGTATATTTCCTACTATTTCCCGCTGGTGGCCTACCATGAGAATAAAAACGCCCTGACAGCGGAAAGCTTTGGTAGAAGTTCAAACAGTATTGATTTTATGGATACAATGGGCTTTTACCCGCGCGACGGCGTGTTTGTAGCCGACGTCAAGGACTGGACCCAGATGGAAGACTGGGTCATCGGCGACCGGTCGCTGGCTTTGATGGACGACATGGTCGCGGCCTTGCAGGAAAAAGGCTGCCAGGTGGTGTTTTGGGTCGCGCCTTGGTCGACCGAGGAATACCAGTATTTTAACGTGCTGCAGCAGTATTGCGAGGAACACAACTGCGGCTACATCAACATGTTTGAGCACATGGAGGATGCGGGCATCAGCGCCGAAACGGATTTTTGTGACCCGCACCACCTGAACGTCAGCGGTGCCACCAAAATGGCGGATTACCTGGGTGCCTATTTAAAAGAAAACTACGATTTGACCGATTGGCGGGAAGTACCCGGCAATTTGTGGGAGAATCATAGCTGATACCGGATTTTGCTTTGCACGAATATCGGCCCTGCCGCAAGATAGGCAGGGCCGAAGTAGTTGATCTTTAAACTCAGAAATAGCACTTGATTTGGAACTTATCCGCCGGTGCAGCCTCTTCAACCACCAATTTTTCATGGTTGAAATCAAACTTAACAGCTTTGCAATCATCGGTGTTGCGGGTCAGGCGCAGCAGCTGGTCTACGCGCTTCTGCTCGTCTCTGGTGTAGAACAGATAGCTCGCGCCCTGCTTGCGGGCACGGCCCGTGCGGCCGATGCGGTGGGTGTAGTGCTCGTTTTCCTCGGGCACATCGTAGTTGATGACGGCGTCCACATCCGAAACATCAATGCCGCGCGCGGCCACGTCGGTGGCAACCAATACACTGATCTCGCCGGCCTTGAACCGCGTCATAATGCGGTTGCGCTCCGCCTGGGACAAGTCGCCGTGCAGGCAGTCGACGTTGAAATTCAGCCGCGCCAGCTGGTTTGCCAGCATGCCGGTGTTGTACTTGGTGTTGCAAAACACCATTACGCGCTTGTAATCCTTGCTGATGATGATCTGGGCCAGGTCAGCCAGCTTGTCGCGGCCGGTGGTCAGCAGCTTGTACTGGGCAATTTTGGGGCTGGATTCCTGCACCGGCTGAACGTCTACTTCGGCGGCGTTGTGCTGGTACAGCCAGCCGATATCCAGTACCTCGCGGCTGATGGTGGCGCTGAACATGGATAGGGACTCTCTGCTTTTCAGCAGGTCAATGATGCCGCGCACATCCTTGTAAAAGCCCATGTTCAGCATTTCGTCGGCTTCGTCCAGCACAATGGTCGTTACCTGCGAAAGATCCAGCGCATGGTGGCGGTAGTGGTCCATCAGGCGGCCGGGGGTGGCAACCACGATCTGGCAGCCGGCTTTCAGCTGTTTCTGCTGCTTTTCCAGCCCGGCACCGCCGTACACGCACACCACGCGAATCTCCGGCAGGAACTGCGCCAGGTTAGTCAGATCCTGTGCAATCTGCTGTGCCAGCTCACGCGTGGGGCTGAGCACAACGGCCTTGGGCGCACCTGCCGGGAAATCAGCGGCCTTTTGCAGAATGGGAATGCCGAACGCAACGGTTTTGCCGGTGCCGGTGGGGGCCTTGGCAATCATATCATGCCCGGCCAGCATCAGGGGAATGGCCTTCTGCTGGATTTCGGTCATCTCGGTATATCCCATTGCCTGTGTTGCCCGGATGATCTCCGGCCGCACGGAGGAAGAAAGTTCAGTGAAGTTCATAAACTAGTATACACCTTTCGTGTTAGTTAGGGGTTAGGAGGGAGGAGTTAATTAGGAATTAGGAATTAGAAATTAGAAATTGGAATGAATGATAAATTTATATGTAGGGCGGGGTCACTGACCCTGCCGGAACTTAGGTCGGATTGAACATTGAAAATATGTGACTAATCCACAAATTACTTGTAGGGGCGGCGTCCCCGACGCCCCGGATGGGCAATAATTATACCGCACATTTCAATGGATCTAACGTCTTATATGGCTTTCCGACTTTCCCGAAAAAACGCTTTTTCCCATTATAACAGCAAAAGCCGGGTGCGGCAAGTGCGCACCCGGCAAAATGCGGTGTGTTTTGCGTTTTACAGCTCACAGGGGGCAAAACCGTCCTTGCCCAGCACCAGAACACGGGTGTAGCCCAGTTCTTTCAGCTGTGCGGCGGCATCCTCAAAGCCAAAGGTCAGGGCCTTGGCTTCGTGGGCATCGGCGGTAATGGTCACATTGCCGCCCATGGTCAGCCATTCTTTCAGGATGGCCGGGGAGGGAAAGTAATCTTCGCGGAAGCCGCGATAAACCGAGCTGGTATTCACTTCCAGCACGCAGCCAGCCTGTGCAGCGGCTTCCAGTGCCTTGTGGGCAGCGGCGGTGTAGCGCAGGTCGGATTCATCAAAAAACTTGCCGTTGCCGTTCACCTTTTTGATCAGGTCAAAATGACCCAGGATGGTGGGCTTTTTGGCGGCAACTGCGGCTACGTTGGCAAAATACGTTTCCACCACAGCAAGGCCGTCGCCGTCAAAGTCGTCCTGGATGCAGGCAGCCAGGTCCGCTTCGCGCCAGTCAATCTCGTAATATTTGCCGGTCTTGGGGCCCTTGACATAATGGGCGCTGCCGATCCAGTAATCATAGGCAGCCGGGTCGTCATCGCTGTACAGATCCCATTCCAGGCCGCACAAAATGTCCAGCTTACCGGCATAGCGCTCTTTCAGCTTGGCTACCTGGGCGCGGTACAGCTGGGTGCGTGCATTGGTCATGCAATACTCAATGTCGTGCGGGGTGTGGCTGTGGCCAGAGAAGCCCAGCGTTTTCAGCCCGGCTTTCCAGGCGCTCAGGGCAAGCTCCTCCGGGGTGTTTTTGCCGTCACACAGCTTGGTGTGAACATGAACCGAACTGAGCAGATACTCTTTAGCCATTACTGCATCCTCTCCTGTTTCACTTTATGGTCAATAACATGGCGCTTTTCCAGCTCTTTGGTGATGTCTTCTACGGAAATGCCAAGTTCAATCATCAAAACCATCACATGGTAGGCAAGGTCGCTGATCTCGTAAACGGTTTCCTCTTTGTCGCGCTTGCTGCCTGCAATGATCACTTCGGTGGATTCCTCGCCGACCTTTTTCAGAATCTTTTCCAGACCCTTGTCAAACAGGTAGGTGGTGTAGCTGCCCTCTTTGGGGTTGGTCTTGCGGCCTTCGATCAGCTCATACAGCCCCTGCCAGGTGAACTGCTTCAGCTCATCGGAAACATAGACCGGGTTAAAGAAGCAGCTTTCCGCGCCGGTGTGGCAGGCGGGGCCGCTCTTGATGACATCCACGACCAAAGCGTCCTTATCGCAGTCTGCGGTGATGGAAACCACGCGCTGCACATTGCCGCTGGTTTCGCCCTTGCGCCAGATCTCCTGGCGGCTGCGGGACCAGAACACCGTGCGGCCCTCGGCAATCGTCAAAGCCAGGGTTTCGGCGTTCATATAAGCCAGGGTCAGAACCTCTTTGGTGTAGTGATCCTGCACAATGGCCGGAATCAGGCCGTTGGCATCAAATTTCAGAGTTTTGGAATTTTCGGTGATTTCCATGGCGAACTCCTTATCTAAAACGGCGAAAGGCTGGGGACACTCTGCCGGGCCGCAGATTCATGCGAACCGCACAGCCGGATTCCCAAAAGATTCCCCATTCTCAGTAAAAAATTATAAGTATAGTTTAGCGTGTTTTGCGTTGTTTGGCAAGCCCCAATTATATGGGCTGCTTTTGCCTGTTATACCCGCATCTCCACGCCGTTTTCACGCAGGTAAAGCTTCAAATCGCGGATGTCCACCTGCTTCGTGTGGAAGATGGAGGCTGCCAGCCCGGCGTCCACGCGGGGGTGGTTCAAGAACAGCTCCTTGAAGTCATCCATCTTGCCAGCACCGCCGGAAGCGATGATGGGCACAGCACAGCGCTGGGCCACGGCGTCCAGCAGCTCCAGGTCAAAGCCGTTCTTTACGCCGTCCGTGTCAATCGAGTTGACAACCAGCTCGCCCGCGCCGTTTTTCACGCCATGCTCCAGCCAGTCCAGCGCGTCAATGCCGGTGTTTTCGCGCCCGCCTTTGGTGAACAGCTTGAACTTGCCATCCACCCGCTTGATGTCCGCAGAAAGCACCACGCACTGATTGCCGTAACGCTGGGCAGCGGCGGAAATAATGGCCGGGTTCTTGATGGCACCGGAGTTGACACTTACTTTGTCGGCACCGCATTTCAGCACCCGGTCAAAATCTTCCAGGCTGCCGATGCCGCCGCCAACCGTCAGCGGGATAAAAATTTCGCTGGCAACGCGGCGCAGAATATCGGTAAAAATCGTGCGGCCCTCCACGCTGGCGGTGATATCATAAAACACCAGCTCATCAGCCCCGGCCGCGTTGTAATAGCGGGCCATCTCGACCGGGTCGGCCATATCCTGTAATCCGGCAAAGTTGACACCTTTGACCACACGGCCGTCTTTTACATCCAAGCACGGGATAATGCGTTTGGTAATCATGCGCCCAACCCCCTTATTCCTGATACAGTGCCACAGCCTGTTTGAGGTCGATGGCGCCGGTGTAGATGGATTTGCCCAAAATTGCGGCGTGGCAGCCCATGGCCTGCAGCTCTGCCAGCTCTTCCATGCGGGCAATGCCGCCGGATGCCGTGATCTCCAGGCCGGAAATCTGCAACAGCTCACGGTACAGGTCCATGTTGGTGCCCTGCATTGTGCCGTCGCGGGAAATATCGGTGGCGATGATCGCCTGCACGCCAGCTTCGGCACAGCGGCGGCAGAAAGCAACGCCCGGTTCGGGGGTGACTTCTTTCCAGCCGTTCACAGCCACAAGGCCATCGCGCATGTCCACGCCAACGGCAATTTTGGGGCCGTATTTCTGCGCCATGCGGGCGGTAAAATCAAAATCCTTTACGGCAATGGTGCCCAGGATGCAGCGCCCCACGCCGAGGGAAAGATACTGTTCAATGCGGGCTTCGTCACGGATGCCGCCGCCGACCTCGATAAACAGCCCGCCCTGCTTAGCAATGGCGGCAATGGTGGTCATGTTGGCGGTGGTGTCATCCTTGGCGCCGTCCAAGTCCACCACATGCAGGTACTTGGCCCCGGCGGCAATAAACTCCCGTGCCTGGGCGGCGGGGTCTGCATTGTAAACGGTCATCTGGTCGTAATCGCCCTGGTACAGGCGCACGGCCTGCCCGCCGCGCAGATCAATGGCAGGATATAACTTCATGGCTGCACCTCACAATTCTGCAAAGGCCCGCAGCATGCGCAGGCCGGTATCGCCGGATTTTTCGGGGTGGAACTGCGTGCCGTATACCAGGCCGTTTTTCACAGCGCCCGTTACCGGGATGCTGTACTCACTGGCAGCCAGCGTGTTGGCGGCACAGTTTTTGGCGTAAAAGCTGTGCACATAATACACATACGCACCGGGCTTGGTGTACTTGAACAGCGGGTCGTTTTCCCGCCCCGGCACAATGTCCAGCCGGTTCCAGCCGATGTGCGGTACTTTCAGGCTGGGGTCTTTCAAATCGTCTGCCAGCGGGCACACTTCGCCGGGAATCAGGCCAAGGCCGGTGTGTTCGCCGTACTCATAGCTTTTTTCAAACAGCAGCTGCATGCCCAGGCAGATGCCCAAAAGCGGTTTGTGCTCCACTTCCTGCTTGATAACGGGCACCAGGCCGGTGGCTTCCAGCTTGGCCATGGCATCGGCAAACGCGCCCACACCGGGCAGAATAATGTGGTCCGCCGCGCGGATGGCGGCAGCGTCACGGGTCACTTTGGTTTCCAGCCCCAGGCTTTTCAGGCTGGAAGCCAGACTGAACAAGTTGCCCACGCCGTAATCAATAATGGCGATCATATACGTTCCCCCTTTTTGTATGCTGCTGTTGCAGCGCCCCTCTTAATACCTGGGGTTAATGTAGCCCCAGGGCCAGCCGGACCTCGTTCATTTGGATCTGGTCTGTGTCATATTGGTAAACCGTTCCATCGGCAAAGGTATAACGCACAAAAACGCCGGTGGGGTTTTTGGCGGTCTCTTCGGGGATTTCCACTTCCCACAAGTCCAGCACCGCGCCGCTGTGGTAGCGGACGGTGAGCGGCTCCCCCTGCGGGCAGCTTGGCTGTACTTTGCCCGCCCCGGCGGCGCAGATCAACCGGCATAACCGGCTGCTGGCATCCGGGTCCAGGGAGGAGGTTTCGCCGTTGCGGGTCAGCGCAGCGCCGATCTTGCCCGCGTTTTCCACACTGGCGGCAAAATCGGTGGAAAACCTGCGGTAGCGCTGGTGGTAACGCGCCGCCCAGCCAATGGTGCCAATGCAGATTACCAGAACCACACAGGCCGCCGCCAGGAACACCGCCCCGCCCCAGCCACGCCGCCGTTTGCCGGGTTTAATTCTGTCATACAGGTTCATGGTGTTCCCTCCTGATACAGTGGGTCCAAAACCCATTTGAACTGTAATCATACCCCTTTAACCGGTTCCCTTTGCGGTCTGGTAATTCCGTCCCCATGCCACTTTACCCCAAAGGCAACACCGCACAATTCCCGCCTGACGGCTTAAGCACCGCTCCGGCGACTGCGGCACGGCATCTGCGTTGCCAAAATGCTCGATAATGTCGGGTTGCGGTACCCGCATCGTGCTTCGGGGGCAAAAGCCCCTCGCACTCTGCGACCGCTGCCCCTGCTTCGGTTCGCTGTTTCCGCCACTGGCGGCGCTCACCTTTGCAGCATCCAGTATTATCTGCGCTTTTGGCTTAGCATCTGCCGCACCTCGCTCGCCGTATCGGCACTTAGAATTATGCGGTATTGCCCAAAATCAAATCCAGCTCCTCAAAGAATCGCTGCATCTGTTCCGGGGTACCGATGGTGATGCGCAGATAATCGGAAAGGCGTGGGGCGCTGAAATAGCGGATCAGCACGCCTTTTTGCCGCAGGCGCTCAAAAATCTGTTTGCAGGGCATGCGGCTGGTGGTAACGAACAAAAAGTTGGTGGCGGAATCCGGCCCGGTAAAACCGCGCTCCCGCAGCTTGGTCATTGTGTCGGCGCGGGTGGCGCAGATCTTGCCCACCGTATCACGGAAGTAATTCTCATCCTCCATGGCGGCCACGGCGGCAGCCTGGGAGAGGGAATTGACGTTGTATGGGCTGTAGCTGAACTTGATGCGGTTCATATCGGCAATCAGCTCCGGGTTTGCCACGCAGAAGCCCACGCGGGCACCGGCCAGATTGTGGGATTTGGAGAAGGTCTGCACCACAATCACATTGTCATATTTCTTGGTCAGCGGAACGCAGCTGGCGTTTGGCCCGGCAAAATCAATGTACGCCTCGTCCACAATCACAATGCTGTCGGGGTTGGTGCGCACCACTTCCTCAATGGCGGCCACCGGCTGCAGCAGGGTGGTGGGGGCGTTGGGGTTGGCAATCACGATGGTCTCATTCAGGCCGTGGTACTTGCTCAAATCCAGCGAGAAATCTTCCTCCACCAGGATCACATGCTGCGGAATATGCAACAAATCGCACAAAACCGGGTAAAAGCTGTAGGTGATATCGGCAAATGCCAGCGGGTGAGTTTCATCGCAGAAAGCGCGCAGCGCCAGCAGCAGGTTTTCATCGCTGCCGTTGCCGCACAAAATATTTTCCGGCTGCACGCCGCAGTGGCGGGCAATGGCGGCGCAGAGCGCGGCTTCGGTCAAATCGGAATACAGCCGCAGCCCCGGCACTGCTCCGGCCACCGCCGCCGCCACGCCGGGGGCAGGCGGGTAGGGGTTTTCGTTGGCGTTCAGCTTGACAAGGTCAGGCAGTTTCAGCTGCTCGCCGGGGGTATAAGGCTCCAGCGCAGCCAGCGTTTTGGTAAAATAACGGCTCATTTGGGTCACCTCTTTGTTGGTGCAGCAGCCGGGCCGCCGCACCGGATCAGGAAAGTCCGTGACATAAAGTGTATCCTGCGCCCATTGGCGGGGTTGGTGTCGATGTAGTGCCAGATTGGTGTTGTAATCATCGGGAGAACGGATGATGTGGTCGTAATATCCGCGCTGCCAGAGTGCATGCCCGGCAGTTTTGTTGGTCAGCCATTTCAAAGTGGAGATAAACATCGGGATGACCTGGCTTGCGCGGGCGGATGTAGGGGGCGGCGTCCTCGACGCCCCGGATGGGCCTTGCTGAATGGCAATTAATAAATGGATGTGATTGGGCATTACAACATATTTTTCAATCCGCACATGGGGATAAAATGCAATCATATTCCCCAACTGCCGTGCAACAATTTTACCGGTTGGTGACAATCGGGTTCGCGGGGCGTCGGGGACGCCGCCCCCTACAATCGTTCCAAAGGTGCAACGCTTGTTTTTGGAACAAATCGTAATGAAATACACACCGGATTGGCTGTAATTATATGTTGCTAAACGGCTGGCCTTCCGCTCCGGTACCCCATCCTTCACTGGTCTTCAAAACGGATGGTAACGCTCTTGGCGTGGGCGTGCAGGCCCTCATGCTCGGCAAAATCGGCAATGCGGGATTGAACTTTGCCCAGGGCATCGCGGGTGTAATAAATGAAACTGGACTTTTTCACAAAATCGTCCACGCCCAGCGGGCTGGAAAAACGTGCCGTGCCGCTGGTGGGCAGGGTGTGGTTGGGGCCGGCAAAATAATCGCCCAGTGCTTCCGGCACATTCTTGCCCAGGAAAATGCTGCCCGCGTTCTTTACGCTGTTCAAAACGGCGAACGGGTCGTCCACACAAATTTCCAAATGCTCCGGGGCAATGATGTTCACGGCGTCAATGGCCTTGTTCATATCGTCCGTCACAATGATCTTGCCGTTGGTGTCTACGCTGGCGCGGGCGATGGCGGCGCGGGGCAGCTGTGGGATCTGCACTTCCAGCTCGGCTTGTACGGCCTTGGCCAGCTCGGCGCTGTCCGTTACCAGCACGGGGCTGGCCAGCTTGTCATGCTCGGCCTGGCTCAGCAGGTCAGCTGCCACCCAGGCGGGGTTGCAGCTGCCATCCGCCAGCACCAGAATCTCCGAAGGCCCGGCGATCATATCAATGCCAACCTTGCCGAACACTTTGCGCTTGGCGGTGGCAACGTAAATATTGCCGGGGCCGACGATCTTATCCACCGCGGGAATGCTCTCGGTGCCGTAAGCCAGCGCGGCCACGGCCTGGGCACCGCCGGTCTTGAAGATCTTGTCAATACCGGCAATCACCGCAGCAGCCAGGATGGAGGAATTCACCTTGCCATCCGGCCCGGCGGGGGTGGTCATCACGATCTCCTTCACACCGGCCACCTTGGCGGGGATCACATCCATCAGTACGGTGCTGGGGTAAGCGGCGGTACCGCCCGGCACATACACACCGGCTTTTTCAATCGGGGTATATTTCTGGCCCAGCACAATGCCGGGGGTATCGTTCATCACAAAGTTCTTGTGGACCTGGTGCTCATGGAAGGCGCGGATGTTGGCGGCGGCCATCTTCAGGGTAGTCACAAAATCCTCACCGGCGGCTTCAAAGGCTTCGTCAATTTCCGCCTGGCTCACCCGCAGCTCGTCCAGCTGGGCGTGGTCAAATTTCAGAGCGTAATCTTTCAGGGCGGCATCACCGCGGGCGCGCACATCGGCGATAATGGCATCCACGGTTGCTTCCACGCTGGCTTCCGCACGGATATCACGGTTCAGGATTTCTTCAGGCTTCAAAGCGTCAAACTCAAAAATGCGGATCATTTGGCAAGCGCCTCCTTCATCTTGTTCAGCAGTTCGGTCAGCTGCGCGTACTTGAATTTGTAGCTGGCTTTGTTGGCAATGAACCGTGCCGAAATGGGCATGAACTCTTCCAGTACGGCCAGATTGTTTTCTTTCAGGGTGGTGCCGGTCTCCACAATATCCACGATCACATCCGAAAGCCCCAGGATGGGAGCCAGCTCAATGGAGCCGTTCAGCTTGATGATGTCAATATCGCGGCCAATGCTCTCGTAATGGGCGCGGGCAATGTTCACAAATTTGGTGGCAACGCGCAGGGCGCGGCTTTCATCGTCCACAAAGTTCCTGGGGCCTGCCACGCACATGCGGCACTTGCCCATGCCGGTATCCAGCAGCTCGTACACATCGGCACCGGATTCGGTCAGGATATCCTTGCCCACAATGCCAATGTCGGCAGCGCCGTGCTCTACATAAATGGCAACATCGCTGGGCTTGACCAAGAAGTACCGCACCCCGGCTTCGGGGTTCTCCACCACCAGCTTGCGGGTCTCGTTATAGTTTTCGTTGGCTTCATACCCGGCAGCGGCCAGCAGGCCATAGGCTTTATCGCCCAGGCGGCCCTTGGGCAGGGCGATGTTCAGCCACTGGCGCTCGGTGCCCTGCTGCTGCACCGGCGGCAGGGGAGCGCTCAGGCGCTCCAGCTCGTCCAGGTAAAGGGCAAAGCCCAGGGCGCAGGCACCGGGGGTAAAGCGCTGGGCCAGCAGGTCATACCGGCCGCCTTTCAGTACGGCACGAGGCACCCCGGCCACATAACCGCTGAACACCAGGCCGTTGTAATATTCCATATCACCGGCAAGGCTCAGATCCAGCTGCATGCCGCGTCCGACATCGCCCAGTTCATTCTGCAGGCTCTGCAGTTCCAGCAGGGCGTCCTGCTGGGCTTCGCACTGGCACTGGCTGCGGGCGGCGGCCAGCGTGGTGCCAAAGGGGCCGTGCAGGCTTAAAATAGCGGTCAGCGCGTTGGCAGCGGCTTCATCCAGCCCGCTTTGCAGCGCGGCGGCATGCAGCTCATGGGCGTTTTTATCGCGCAGCAGCTCCAACAGGCGCGGGCGGGCGGCGGCATCCACATGCAGGGTGTCCAGCAGGGCGGTCACAAAGCCCATATGGCTGGCTTCCAGCACGGTGGGAACTTCCAGACTGGCCAGGCTTTCCAGCGCAAGGCGCACAACCTCGGCTTGTTCGGCAGCGCCAACCGCACCGATGCACTCCAGGCCCATCTGGCTGATCTCCGAGAAGGTGTGGCTTTCGCGGCTGGGGCGGCAGATTTGCTCTGTATAATAATACTTTTTGCATTCCCCGGCGGCGGGCTGGGCGTTCTTGGCGATCGAAAGCGTTACGTCCGGCTTGATGGCGCGCAGCTTGCCGTCCAGGTCGGTAAAGGTAATGACCTGGGAATCCGAAAGAAAGCGCTCGTTTTGCTGATAAAGCGAATATTCCTCAAAATGGGAGCAGCGAAATTTGCGGTAGCCTGCACCCTCGTATAATACACGCAGCTGCAAAGTGCTGCGCTCAGCCGGTGAAAACCGGGAAAGATCAAGTTGCATGAATATACACTCCTCTTCCATTCCTCTTCATCCACAACCCACCAACTTACGCGGGAATAGATGAATTTATTATACTTTTATGCATTAAAGATGTAAAGAGATTCCGCGCAAAATAATAGAATAAAAATACGGCCATCCCGCGCCCCAAAGGGCGCAGAACGGCCGTATGCTCAATGTTTGGTGCGCTGAACGTTGTATGCTTTGACCATCAGCACGGTGTACCACAGCAGCAGTACCGAAAATACCACAAAGCTGCCGGAAGAAGCCTTGCCCAGCGGCACGCTGGCAGGCGCAGCAAGGCTGGCAATGCGCAGCACCGTGTGGGCAGCCAGCAGCACCCCGCAGGCAACCAGCATCATGCGGGTGGAGCGGATGTATTTCAGGTTGTCCACAGCGCGGCGGGCCGCAGGCAGGCTGCCCCACACAAGGCCCAGCAGCAGCCACAGGTCAGCCAGCCGCAAAAACGGCGTAGCAGCGGCCAAAGCCCCGCCGGCCTGCACCCAGGAACCGCACAAAACAAGCTCCAATGCCGTGGCCGCCAACCCGCACACAAGCGCAGCCAGCCCCTGCCGTGTCAGCAGCAGGGCGCCGATCACCAGCAGCACGGTCAGGCTCAGTTCCGCCATGGTAACGCCTTCCGGCACACCCAGGAACGCCCGCCCCGCTGCGCCGATCCCCAGCAGCAGGAATCCGGCAGCCGCATAATTGTGGCGCTTTTCCATCTTAACACGTCCTTTTTGAAAAAGTCTGTTGCATAAAACCTTGAAAGGTTAAAGGGTATTATATCACGGGGTTCCCTCTTGCGCAAGGTGTGTGGCGGTGGTATAGTAATTACTATGCGGTCCAAAACGCAGCTTTTTAACTGTACCTCAGGAGGTTTCTTGTATGCATATCCCAAAAGGCCCCACCGCCGGGCTGGAACTGGCGCTGTTTGAACCCGCTTTGCAGGCGGCGCTGCAGCCTTCCCCGGATTATGATGCGGCCCGCTGGCTGTATGTGCCCAATACCTACTCCGAGTACCGTTACATTTTGGGCACCCGCGGCAAAAAGCCGCTGATCTGCGTAGGTATCAACCCATCCACCGCGGCCCCGGATGCCCTGGACCCTACCTTGCAGAGCGCCCAGCGCATTGCCCTGGCTAACGGGTATGACAGTTTTTTGATGTTCAACGTGTACGCCCAGCGCGCCACCCGCCCCGATGATATGGAGCATGCGCTGAACCCCGCCCTGCACGCGGAAAACCGCAAGGCGTTCCGGTATCTGCTGTCTTTATCGGACCAGCCTGCCGTGTGGGCCGCGTGGGGGAACATCATCCTGAAACGGAATTACCTGATGGACTGTATGCGGGATTTTGCCGCCGACGGCAAAGCGGCAGGCGCAAAGTGGTACACGGCAGGCCCGCTGTTAAAATCTGGTCAGCCGCACCACCCGCTGTACTTAAAAAAGGATACGCAGCTGCTGGACTTTGATATTGATGCCTATTTGTGCGCTCAGCGTGCAAAGTGAGATAGAGCAATACCAGATGATTCCCGCTGTATCGGCGCTTAGGGCAATACCGCATAATTCTAAGTGCCGATACGGCGAGCGAGGTGCGGCAGATGCTAAGCCAAAAGCGCAGATAATACTGGATGTCTTATCGAGCATTTTGGCAACGCAGATGCCGTGCCGCAGCCGCCGAAGTGGTGCTTAAGCCGTCAGGCGGGAATTGTGCGGTATTGCCTTAGAATGATTTGGTATTGCCGGATAGAGGATAACCCCAGGCTTGGGAGAGGAGATAGAAAATCATGGCATTTGAAGTGGAATTTTCAAAACGGCTGGACCTGTTCGGCGCGGAAATTTTTGCTGCCCTGAATGATAAAAAGGTGGCCCTGGAGGCACAGGGCAAAAAGCTGTACAATCTTTCGGTCGGTACCCCGGACTTTGAGCCGATGCCGCACATCAAGCAGGCATTGTGCGATGCCGCCATGGTGAGCGAAAACTGGAAGTATTCCCTGCGGGACCTGCCGGAACTGCTGGATACCGTGTGCGCTTATTACAAGCGCCGCTTTGATGTGGACGGCATAACCCCGGACCAGATCATGAGCTTTAACGGCAGCCAGGACGGCATGGGCCACATGGGCCTTGCCCTGCTGAACGACGGCGATGTGGTGCTGCTGCCGGACCCCTGCTACCCGGTGTTCATTACCGGCGTCAAGCTGGGCGGCGGCGTGCCGTACTACTACCACCTGACCAAAGAGCATAACTTCCTGCCCAATGTGAAGGAGATCCCCGACGATGTGGCCGATAAGGCAAAGATGATGATCGTATCCCTGCCGGCCAACCCGGTGGGCAGCGTGGGCAGCCCGGAGCTGTACCAGGAGATCGTGGATTTCTGCAATGCACATAAGATTCTGCTCATCCATGATAACGCCTACAGCGATATCATCTTTGATGGTGCCGTGGGCCACAGCATCTTCAACATTCCCGGCGCCGAGACCTGCGCAGTCGAGTTCTTCTCCCTGAGCAAGAGCTTCAACGTGACCGGCGCGCGCATCAGCTTTTTGGTGGGCCGCCGCGATGTGATTGCCGCATGCAAGAAGCTGCGCACCCAGATCGATTTCGGCAAGTTCATCCCGGAGCAGAAAGCCGCCATTGCCGCTATGACAGGCCCGCTGGAGCCCATCAAGGCCCAGTGTGCCGAATACCAGCGCCGCCGCGACGCCCTGTGCGGGGGCTTCCGCTCCATCGGCTGGGATGTGCCGGACAGCCACGGCTCCATGTTCGTCTGGGCACCGGTCCCACAGGGGCACGGCACCAGCATGGAGTTCTGCATGGAAATGATTGAAAAAGCCGGCGTGATCTGCACCCCCGGCTCCAGCTTTGGCCCGTCCGGTGAAGGCTACGTCCGTTTTGCCCTGACCCTGCCGGTGGAAAAAATCACCGAAGCCGTCCAGGCTGTCAAGAACAGCGGCCTGATTGGGTAAAGCAGGCAAACGGGGAAGCAATACATAAAATATAGAGCAATATAGAGCAAGGCCCGATACCGTGCGGTGAGATTCACCCCGGTATCGGGCCTTGCTGATTTTTGTTTGTGTTAGGGCAGGGGAGCAGCGGGGTCAGTGACCCCGCCCTACAAAGAAGGCAATGGTTTTATCAGTCACTAGCAGGGTACGGGGGTGGAAAACGCACTTGTACAACTAAGTTGCCACCATAAAAATTATTCCCCGGCAAATACTTCATCCGTCATGCTGCCCGCCGCGTCAAACAGCGCCACGCGGAAGCTGCCCGCCCCGGCGGCATGGTCCTCAGCCTGCTCGGCGCAGGCCTTCCAGAACTGTGCGGCCTGCACGGCAGCGGTAAAGGCATCCCCCGGCTGCACGGCGGCAAACGCCCCGCACAAAACGGAAAGCATACACCCGGCCCCCGTCACGGTGCGCATCCGGTCGCTGCCGCCGCGCACGGTACAGAGCAGCTGCCCATCGGCAATCAGATCCTCGGTGCCGGAAAGCAGCACCACACACCCCAGCTTTTGCGCCAACGCTGCGGCCAGCCCGGCGGGCGCTTTGGGGGCGGTCAGACTGTCCACCCCGTGCTCGCTGCCGCCAAGGCCCAGCAGGGCGGCGGCCTCCCCGGCGTTCACCCGCACAATGGCGGGCTGCACCTGCTGCAAAAGGCTCTGGATGTTTGCCAGCCGCCAAGGACTTGCGCCCACACCCACCGGGTCCAGCACAACAGGGATGCTGCGGCGGTTTGCCGTGGCACCGGCGGTGCGGGCGGCGGTGAACTTGGCTTCGTCCGGGGTGCCGGTGTTCAGCACAACGGCGCCGGCCAAAGCGGCAATGTCGGCCATTTCCTGCGGGGCCTGGGCCATGATGGGGCTTGCCCCGATGGCCAGCGCCAGGTTGGCGCAGTCGTTGGCAGAAACAATGTTGGAAATGCAGTGCAAAAGCGGGTGCTGCGCCCGGATGGCAGCCAGCGGTGCGGATACGGACATAAATACAAACCTCGTGTTACTTGTTCAGGGCGTTCTGCATGGATTTCAGGGTGCCGTTCTTTTCCAGCGCAAACAGGATGATGCCGGCAATGATGGAACCGCCCACGGTGGAAACCAGGAACGGCACAATGTAGGCATAGAACGCAATGTCACCGGCGGCCTTGCCCATAAACAGGATGGCAACCGGCCATGCCAGCAAACCGCCGATGATGCCGGTGCCGAACACCTCACCAATCAAAGTGGGCAGCAGTTTGTGGGTTTTGTGGTAGACAATGCCGCACAGCAAAGCGCCGCACATGCTGCCGGGGAACGCCATCAGGCTGCCAAGGCCCAGCAGGTTGCGCAGCAGGCTGGCCACAAATGCGGCACCAACGCCGTACCAGGGCCCCAGCAGAACGGCGCACAGTACATTGACCATGTGCTGCACCGGCGCGCACTTGCTGCCAAATACAGGGAAAGAAAACATGCTGCCTACAACAGCAACGGCACACAGAACACCGGCCAGAGCCAGCTTTTTGGTATTGGACTTTTTCATATCGAGTACTCCTTTTTCAATATAACAAAAAAGCGGAAGGCTGCCGCAGGCATCTGCCATCAGCCGCCTTGTACGGGCGCAGCGGGCAAACACTTCTCCCCGCTGTTCGGTCGAAGCTTGCTGGCTTCCTCTCACGCCGGAACACGGCTTCCCATCGCTGAATCACAAAGCTCCGGGCGCTCCCCCGCAACTTCGGGCACAATGCCTGTTTTCCTTCCTTTCCCCTAAGGCGGCCCAACGGGCCGGCCCTGATATGATACAAAAAAGCAGGGGCCCAACGCGGAGCCCCTGCAAAAAAGACAGAACAAAACAGTTGAAAGTCTTCCTACGGTGGCATGGTCCACATCAGGTATTAAGGGTCGAAGTAGCGCTTCCTCTCAGCCAAAAAGGCTCCCCTGATTTCGTTACCCATCATAAACACTTGCGGGAATTTTGTCAAGGTCTTGTTTTTATCCGCAAAAAGGGGTATGATAGTACCCGTTATGGGGAGCCACTATGGCTGAGAGGGAACAATCGGTTCCGACCCGATGAACCTGATGTGGGTAATGCCAACGTAGGGAGAATGCAACATTCGTGTACAAAACGGGTGCGCCTTTTTCCGGTGCGCCCGTTTTTTGTTTTGCCTTTTTTGGAGGTTTTGTTTATGAAAGTTCTGCCGCAGCAGCTGCGCCTGTACGCTGTGACCGACCGCACCTGGCTGAACGGCCGCCGCCTTGCCGATGTAGTGGCCCAGGCCATTGACGGCGGGGCAACCTTTGTGCAGCTGCGGGAAAAATGTCTGGACGAACACGACCTGCTGGCCGAAGCCGAGGAACTGTCCGCCCTGTGCCACTTCCGCCATGTGCCGTTTGTGATTGATGATAATGTCGAGGTTGCTTTGGCAGGCGGGGCGGACGGCGTGCATGTGGGCCAGAGCGATATGGCCGCTAAGCGCGCCCGCGCCCTGCTGGGGCCGGATAAGATTTTGGGCGTATCGGCCCATAACGCTGCCGAAGCGCTGGCCGCCCAGGCCGACGGCGCGGACTACCTTGGCTGCGGCGCGGCCTTTGTGACCGGCACCAAGCTGGACGCCCACCCTGTTACTGCTGAAACCATGCGCGCGGTAACGGCGGCGGTCAACATCCCCGTTGTAGCCATCGGCGGCATTGACGCCGCCAACCTGCTGCAGCTGCAGGGCAGGGGGCTGGCCGGTGTGGCCGTTGTCAGCGCCATTTTTGCCCAGGCCGACCCCTGCGCTGCCAGCCGGGAACTGTACCGTTTGGCCGGGCAGTTATAATATGACCTTGCAGCTTTGGGGTGTTCGATACATCCTATCGCTGTTGGTGCGCTGTGCATTGGGGGCACCACCTTGCACGGCGGATATTTTTACCTGATGCTGAACCACGCCCGATACGGGCAACAGGAGGAAAAACATGAGAACAGCATTGACAATCGCTGGCAGTGACTCCAGCGGCGGCGCCGGAATTCAGGCCGACATCAAAACCATGACGATGAACGGCGTGTTTGCCATGAGCGCCATCACCGCCCTGACCGCCCAGAACACCACTGGGGTAACCGGCATCCTGAATTCAACGCCGGAATTTTTAGCGCAGCAGCTGGATGCCGTGTTTACGGATATCTACCCGGATGCTGTCAAGATCGGTATGGTCAGCTCTCAGGAGCTGATCCGCGTGATCGCCCAAAAGCTGCGGCAGTACGGCGCAAAGCATATCGTGGTGGACCCCGTGATGGTGGCAACCTCCGGCGCAGCCCTGCTGGAACCGGACGCAGTTACCGCGCTGGAAACTGAGCTTTTGCCCCTGGCGGAAGTCATTACCCCCAACATCCCCGAAGCGGAGATCCTGTGCGGCCACAGCATTAAGACGGCCGCCGATATGGAAAACGCCGCGAAAGAGATTAGCCAGAAATTTGGCTGCAATGTGCTGTGCAAGGGCGGGCATAACCTGAACGATGCCAACGACCTGCTGGTGCTGACCGATGGCAGCGCCGCCTGGTTCAACGGCCAGCGCATTGATAACCCCAACACCCACGGCACCGGCTGCACCCTGTCCAGCGCCATTGCCTCCAACCTGGCAAAGGGCTATGATCTGGAAACCGCTGTGCGCCGCGCCAAGGCGTATATTTCCGGCGCATTGGCCGCCATGCTGGACCTGGGCCATGGCTCCGGCCCCATGAACCACGCCTTTGCATTGGATAACGAGTGGAGCAAGGAGGCCGAAGCATGAAAAAGACTTCTGTATTCCAAAACAGCCTGATCTGGTTCGGCGCTGGTGTTTCCATTGCTGAGATCCTGACCGGCACTTACTTTGCCCCCCTCGGCATGGCTAAGGGCTTTGCCGCAATCCTGCTGGGCCATCTGATCGGCTGCACCATGATGTTCTTTGCCGGTCTCATCGGTGGGCGCACCGGGCTTTCCGCCATGGAAACCTCCAAGCTCAGCTTTGGCAAAAAGGGCAGCCTGTGGTTTGCCGCCCTCAACGTGCTGCAGCTGGTCGGCTGGACAGCCATCATGATTTATGACGGCGCGCTGGCGGCAAACGGCATTGCCGGTGTGGGTGCTTGGCTGTGGTGCCTTGTTATCGGCGCATTGATCCTGGTCTGGATTCTGATCGGCCTGACCGACTTGGGCCGCATCAACCAGGTGGTTATGGTGCTGCTGTTCGTGCTGACCCTTGTCATGTGCAAGGTCATCTTCTTTGGCGGCAACGGTATCATGACCGCGCAGGACGATTCCCTCAGCTTTGGCGCTGCCGTGGAGCTGGCCGTTGCCATGCCGCTGTCCTGGCTGCCGCTCATCAGCGATTACACCCGCGAAGCCGAAAAGCCCTTTGCCGCTACCCTGGCCAGCACTGTTACTTACGGCATTGTTTCCTGCTGGATGTACCTCATTGGCATGGGCGCTGCCATCTATACCGGCCAGAGCGATATCGCCCAGATCCTGCTGCAGGCTGGCCTTGGAGTGGTCGGCCTGCTGATCGTGGTGTTCTCTACCGTCACCACCACCTTCCTGGATGCTTGGAGCGCCGGTATCTCTGCCGAGACCATCGCCCCCAAGTTCAAGGGCAAGCAGGTCGCTTTGATCGTGACCGTCATTGGCACCGTGGGCGCGATTGTTTTCCCCATGGATGATATCACCGATTTCCTGTACCTCATCGGCTCTGTGTTTGCCCCGATGATCGCCGTGCAGATTGCCGATGCTTTTATCCTGCATTCGGATGCTTCCGCCAAGGAGCTTTCCGCTTCCCGCATGATCATCTGGCTGGTGGGCTTTGTGATCTACCGCATCTTGATGAACATTGACTTTGTGCTGGGCAATACCCTGCCGGATATGCTCATCACCATGTTCATCACCGTGGTGTGGGGGCTGTGCGTGGAAAAGAACAAGAGCAAGGCATAAAATAAGAAATCCCCATAAAATGCAAAATGAAGTGACCCCAAAAAGTTAGACAATATTCTGAAGTAAAAATTGTTCAAGCAG
>ERZ772881.1517-NODE-1517-length-20202-cov-20.771033_pt1 | contig 20202 bp, 27 predicted proteins | sample MGYA00580581_ERZ772881 | MGnify/ENA primary metagenome ERZ772881 (study PRJEB29015, sample SAMEA2737668) | human gut metagenome | biome: human gut; feature: human-associated habitat; material: faeces | place: China | collected 2012 ...
ATGACGACAAGGACGGCCAGCGGCAGTATGAATGGGGGCATTACGGCAGCGACCGCGCCGCTCTGGAACAGGACTTTACGGCGCGGGTGCAGGAGTACCAGCGCCTTTACAATGTCGGTGTCAGGCGGGTCGAGGCTCCCGGCCTTTACAAGTATTATTCCACCCAGCGCCCCGTGGACATTGGGACATTTCCAAAGCCGCCCCGTAACGCCCCGGACGAAATTGTCAACTACGATCAGCGCGTCCCGGTTGAAAACGGATCGTTTCTGGCGTGGGGGCATTTGACCTACACACGGCCATTGACCAAGCGGCAGGCGTCTGACTATGAGCTGCGGCCTGCGCCCGACAATCCCGACAGACCCCGTTCGATCCGGGAGCAGATGAAAACCGCCGTAAAACAGGTCGAGGCTGACCGGGGGCAAGCCGCCCCAAAGAAAAATGCCCCTGACCGGGGCGACAGATAGGAGGACATTTATGGAGCAGGAACGCAATCCCAACAAGAACGCCGAGCTTGCGATGGAGCAGAACGGGAACATGATCGACGGCATCATCAACAATCTGCCTGTGCCGCCCCCGGCAGAAAAGCCGCTGGATAGGGTGCGGGAACACCCGCCCAAGCGCCGCAGCCGGGAGCGTGAGGAGCGTTGACAAAAAAGCGGCGGCGTTCTGTCCATCTTCATGTGATGGTAACGCCGGAGGAGCAGGCGTTGATCGCTGACCGCATGGCCGAGGCCGGGATCTCCAACATGGGAGCCTATATGCGGAAAATGGCGCTCAACGGCTATGTCCTCCATGTTGACCTCTCGGACATCCGGGAGCTGGTGTCCCTCCAACGGCGGTGTGCTAACAACCTCAACCAAGTGGCCGTCCACGCCAATACCTACGGCATCTATCCCTCGGAGATCGCAGCACTCCAAAAGGACTATGCCGACCTATGGGAACCGCTGTCCGAGCTGCTGAAAAAGCTGTCAGCTGTGGTGAGCCTATGACCTGTCGGGGAGCGGCCTTGTGCCGTTCCCCGGCTTTCACGACCTCGGGACATTTTGTCCCAGAAAAAACACCGCAGAGACTCTATAATCTCCGCGGTGCTATGCTATTCCAGTATGCGATCTAAAAAAGAATGTAAGTTGATATAGGGAATATTCAAAGCCTGACACACATTAGGAATTTTATAATCCTTTGTGTTGCTGTCGCCAAGTCTCTCGTCAGTAACAATCGTTCCGCCTTGTAAAGCCGCTGTTGCCACGAGAAATGGATCTGCATTTGAGTTTCCTGTACTCCGAATCTTTATTAACGTTGGAAACTTGGATAAAACCTCCGTGGTCTTTTCTTGAACTTCTTTTGTCAACGGGACAAAACATTCCTTGTGTTGCTTAGCCCAAGCCTGCAAATCATCATCTTTTAATTCGTCCATTATTTCAGAACTGGAGATTAGTTCTCCACGACGAATCATATCATCAAGTGATTCCCAAATGTGGGCAAATGATTTCTTGGACATATTGTAATTTTGCGCTGCGTTAATTAGCGCACAAGCATCAATCACATAAGTTGTTGTCATGTAAACATCACCGCCCGTTCAATATTACCGATGTGTTTGCTGTTTACATTGAGAGTTCTGCACATTTCCCCGTATGTCAGTTTTCCATTTGCGTGAGCGTTCATGATGGCTCGCGGGAACAAATATCCCTGCTGATTTAGATATTTTACATAGAAATGAACAGGTATGTTTTTCCCTTTCCGACTTCGTTCGATCATCTCTCGTTTGGCTTCAAACTCGTCATTCAAAGCCTTATACACAGTATTATATACAGATTTTCGGATTACGCCAAGTTCATACAAGCGGCGAAGGACAACGACAGAACTCACGCCGAATCTATCTCCAATGGCCTGCAAACTTGTAGAAGACCATTCGTTATACTTTTCAAAGAGCTTTTTTGCGGTTTCAAGAAATGATGTTTTGGGCAAGAGAGTCGCAGCTGCAATACGGTCACAAATCTTCTCTTCTTCATCATTTCTTTCGTCAAAATCAATTTTGCAAAGTGAAGATGATCTTCTGACAAGATGAGCTAATTCATGGAACAACGAGAATACTTTGGCCCTTTCAAAGTCCCGGTTATTTATCGCTATAATCGGACAAATGTCATAGCAAATTGATAAACCACGCATCTCATTCAAGGAAACTCCAGTAATCTGCGAAACAGTAATGCCCTTATGCTCAAATATGCTTCGGAAGAAATTGAAAGCATTATTCTTATATGCACTCTTTGTTTTGAACGGGAGATTAAGTCCGAGAAAACACCGCAGGTCATTTGCTATTTCCTCGATAGTTTTATCCTGTGCAAATGTTGGAAAAGATAATCCGACAAATTCTTCGGGATCAGTATAATCAAGAATTTTTTCCCTGTTTGACGAAATTCTTGCTATTTCGCTCCATAATTCATAAGAGATTTCGGAATATACAGTTCCATTTATTGTGCGCCTATCGGTATACTTTTTTACTCGCTTTTCGGGAGGCGTGCTAAGGTAGAAACAGGCAAGAGGGACTCTATAAAGAGAAGCCAGCTTTTTCGCTTCGGTGATTGACGGACAATCCGTTCCACATTCCCATGAGGCTATCTGTTCAGAGGATATACCGCTCAAATAGCTTGCGGCAGCTTCAGGGGTCACAAATGGTGTTTCCCCACGCGCCCATACAAGCATTTCCTTATTAACATAGGCATAATTCTTGGCGGGCATCAAACCACCTCCTATGCGATTATAACATGCAAATTTTAAAAAAGCCATGACTATTTCAAATCTGTAGGCTATTCGACATCCTTGTATGCCTATTTTCCCAGCGGTATAATATGGGTAGAAGGACAAACCAACCCGATTTTTTGATGGAGGTAGCTGCTATGATCGTTCTCAAAATCCTTGCCGCCCCCGTAATGGTGGCGCTGTCCCTGCTGGCCGCTATGGTCACATTCCTGTTCTGCGTGGCGTCCGCCGTGTGCGAGCTGGGCTGCATTGTGCTGACGCTGCTCTCCCTGATCCTGTTCATCGGCGGGCAGACGGTAGGCGGGATCGTGTTCCTCGTCCTTGCGTTCCTCGTTTCTCCCTTTGGCGTTCCCGCCATCGCTGAGTGGCTGGTGGACAAGCTGCACTCGGCCAAGTTCACCCTGCGGGATTTCATCACCGGCTGATACTTCGGGACAAAATGTCCCAAAGCTGAAACGACGGCGGCTGACCACAGCCGCTGTTTGTCATATCGAAAGGAGGGTTGCCTACGGCCACGACTTACTACAAGAAGCACAAAATCAGCAAGGGCGAAACCATCGCGCAGTCCTTGAAGGATCGATTTGACTACGGCAAAAACCCGGATAAGACCGAGGGCGGCGAGTTGATTTCTTCTTATGCCTGTGACTACATGACCGCTGATGCTGAATTTCTCTTGTCCAAGGCAAAGTACCGAGCGGTCACAGGCCGGGAGCAGCGGCGGGATGCAGATGTGCTTTGCTATCAGATCCGCCAGTCATTCAAGCCCGGGGAGATCACGCCGGAAGAGGCGAACCGCATCGGCTATGAAACGGCGATGCGCTGGACAAAGGGCAGGTACGCCTTTTTCGTTGCCACCCACACAGACAAGGCACACATCCACAACCACATTTATTACAACTCGACCTCGCTGGACTGCACCCGGAAATTCCGGGACTTCATCGGCTCTGGCCGTGCGGTGCGGCGGCTCTCTGACCGCATTTGTCTTGAAAATGATCTGTCCGTCATCACCAACCCCAAGCTGCACAGCAAGGGACGATTTCTCCATTACGGGGCATGGCTGGGGACAGAGCGGAAGCTCTCATACAAGGAACAGCTGCGGCGTGCCATCAATGAAGCTCTTGCAAAACGCCCCACCGACTTTGACGCTTTTCTCCGGCTCATGGAGGCATCTGGCTACACGGTCAAGCATGGGCGCAGCGGCGCGCTCTCTTTTCTTGTTCCGGGGCAGGAGCGGGCTACCCGGCTGCGGGCGTCCACCCTTGGGGACGGTTACGATCCCGAGGACATTAAGGCCGTCATCGCCGGGGAGCGCCCGATCCTGGAGCAGCCTGTTCCTGCGCCTGCCGCCCCTCGCCGTGTCAATCTGATCGTGGATATACAGGAGCGGCTGCGTTCCGGCAAAGGTGCGGCCTATGCACGGTGGGCAAAGGTCTATAACCTCAAACAGATGGCGGCGGCACTTCAATTCATGCAGGAGCAGAATATCACAGAGTATGACCAGCTCTCCGCCAAGGCCGAGGACGCCGTTTCCCGTTTTCACGCTTTGACCGAACAGCTCCGGCGGACGGAGGCTGACCTGTCCGCAACCTCCGAGCTGATGGGAGCCGTGGTGCAGTACGCCAAGACCCGTCCCATATTTGACGGATACAAGGCCGCCAAATATAGCCGAAAATACCTTGCCGAACATGAGGCGGAGCTGGCGGACTACCGGGCGGCCAAGGCCACAATGGGAGAGCTGCTGGGCGGTGAGAAGCTGCCCAAGATGGCAGAGCTAAAAGAAAAACGCCGCCAACTGGCGGCGCGGAAAAAGGCGCTCTATACCGAGTACCGCTCGGCGCAGGAGGAAATGCGGCAGGCCGTGGCGGTCAAGGCCAACATTGACCATCTGCTGGGCGTTACGGGCAGCCAGCGCAAAAAGGAACAGGAGCGATAGCGCACGGTGACGCAGACAAATTACTTTGGGACAAAATGTCCCAAAGCCGGGTTTGGGGAGGCTCCCCAACAAGCGTTTTTGCAGCCCGCCGGGATGCAAAAATAGCAAGTGTGGCTACACTTGCCCTGCTTGCCGTTAGTGCGTTCCCCGGAAACCCCACGGAAAAACGGAGGCAGCGCCGTTCCTTACGCTCCCTCCGTTCCACGGTTGAGATTCCAAGACGACGCTGATAAAATAAAATATGTTTGTGCATTTATCTTGGGACGATTTGTCCCAAAGAAAAATCGAAAAAACCTGTGACCAAAACGAAAATTTATCGAGTAGATAGGTGAAGAGGCTCTATCACAACGAGAGGAGGAATGAGGATGGAGGACAATCGTATTGTTGATCTCTATTGGGCGCGCTCAGAAGATGCAATCACAGAAACCTCAGAAAAGTACGGAAAATACTGCTACTCCATCGCCTATAATATTCTTTCAAATGCAGAGGACGCGGATGAAAGTGTGAATGACACCTACCTTGATGCTTGGCATAATATGCCGCCGCACCGTCCGACCACGCTCTCTACATTCTTGGGAAAAATCACCCGCAGAGTATCCATTGATAAGTGGCGGGGGCGTACCGCAGATAAGCGTGGCGGCGGCGAAATTGTGTTGGCACTTGATGAATTGGCGGACTGTGTTCCGTCCGACCATAGCGTAGAACGCGAAGTAGAAGCCGCAACATTGGAAAAGATAATCAATGATTTTGTAATGAGTTTGCCCCTTATGGAGCGACGAGTTTTTATCTGCCGCTATTGGTATCTTGACCCAATTTCAGCGATTGCCGAGCAGTTTGGCTTTTCGCAGAGCAAGGTGAAAATGATATTACATAGGCAGAGACAGAAACTACAATCTATTTTAGAAAGAGAGGCGTTTTTGTAATGACAAATGAGAAGATTCTTGATGCCATCGGCGGAATCAATGAAAAAGCTGTGCAGGACGCAAAAGCGTACAAGCGTCCCAAATCCAAACGCTGGTTTAGATGGGGAGCTATTGCAGCTTGCGTGTGCTTGATGATACCATTGACCGCATTTGCTGTTGATATAATTCAATATAATGCAGCGGTTGATTATCTCAATTCTCTCGGCATTGCTGTTGAAGATTTGAGCGACTATTCTCATAAAGAAATAAAAGAAGCTGCAAAAACGATTGACGCAGGAGAAAGTAACCCGTTGACCGAAGAAATCCTTAGTCTAATACCAGAAAACAAAGAACCGCTCGATACACCGACGCAGGTAACATCTGAGCAAATTAAAGAACTAACACCGACCATGACAAGAGAAGATGTTCTTTCTCTTTTAGGTGACACACAAGATGTTGGCTCAGGCATTTATATATATCTTTACGAAGTAGACCAACAATACCTGCTGCGTATTCCTTTTGCAAGCGATGAAGCACAATTAGGTGTAACAGGAGAAGATTTGCTAAAGGCATTGGTTCCCATTTCTGGAGATATTGCTCCTATGGTCTATGTAAATGATACGCTTTATCAAATCGTTGACTCTCAACCCAACTTCGCAGATGAAAAAAGTTCTTTCAATTTGTTAGGAAAAATCGAAAGCACAGTTAGTTCTTCGGAAGAACCAAAAGAAAATTTCCAAGCAAATGATGATATTGTAGGAGCTGCGGTTTATCAGTATGGCGATAGCATTGTCGTTGAAATTGAGGGAAAATACTGGTTATATGAAAACTATCATAACACAGACCTCGACGGAACCTCAGACTAATAGGTCTCACCCCAAAAAACAGCCATACTTCTAATGAAGAAGTATCAGAACAAGGCTTTCTTGCAAAGTAAATAAGTTTTCCCTATTTTACAAGGGCAGCCGAGAAAATCGACTGTCCTTTTTCTATGTCTATGAGCAGAAAGGAGCGACCAACCATGACAAAGCCAAGAGAGAAACGCAGGGACTGAAAGGTTCGAGGGAGCGCAGTGTGATACCGCAGAGACTGTGTGAACATATCGTAGATATTTGTGAGGAGGGATGAGATGAATACAAAAGCAATTTATACCGTTCATGAAAACGGGAAGGAACACTATTTTTTTTTGGAACATGCAGGAGGGTTCAGTTACCCTTTTGCAGTAGCTGATTTTCTGCATAGCTTAAAGGGTGTGCTGAATGATCCGATGTCACCACAAAAAGGATTATGTGTAGCACCAATGCTGGAACAGATGAAAGGCAATTATTTGTTCCCGGAAGAGATAGAGGGAGAAGAATTATTTACTGCGGTTGAAAAAGAGCAGATGTTTCAACTTGTGATGAAAGAACAGGCATCATTTGGAATTGAAATTGATATGGAACAGGATACGGTATCATTCCATTTCTGGGAGGGAGAGGAAGAACTGCAGGAATTTTGTGACATAGGATTTCCAAGACATGGAGAAACAGAAGAATATAGCGGTGAAACATTTTATTATGCCGCGGATAATGTGAGAGTCAAAAACATGATGGACGGAATTGAAATGTCGGTCAGTGCGGAAAACGAAGAAGCATACAGGAGCATGATATTAGAGTCTGTGCAGAAACAAACTGAGGAGCAGAGTACGGGAATAAGCCAGCAGATGTTGGATAGTGTGTAGGGTGACAAACAAATTTTACAGAATGGCAATTTGTAGAGATTGGTGTGCTTATTTTTCTGAGGTTTATGACGATATATTACATAGCATTGAGTTAATTCTAAACGGATTTTGAATTTATTTACAAGGAGGTTTTTATATGTCGATGAATATTAGCGGATCAGGTAATACATATAATGGCATCAATACAAATAGCAAACAATATAAGGCTTTGAAAGAAAAAGGCTGGTTATCAGGCGTTATACAAAATGAATCCATGATGTCACCAGAAGAAAAAATGATATATGAAACGTTCGGTGGAAGAGATACGATTATTAAGAATTTGATGAAACAATTTGATTCGGATGGTGATTTACTGAATGCAAATGGAGTGGCAGGAATGGATGTTACTGGCAAAGGTACATCGTGGCAGAAACTCACAAATGTATCTGAGGAATATTGTCAAAAAATGTTTGATAATGTAAAGAAAGAATTTATTCAAGAAAATGGTGTTTCAAATGGTGATACAACTAAGCGTTCAGATATTTTCAAAGATTATCAATTAAGTGTGAATAAAGATAAACGTTTAAGTGGTACATGGACTTTAGAACAATATGAAGGACAGTATAGATCCGCTATGTATGCAGCAGTGAAAGCAGCTAATCCAAATTGGAAACCGGGACAAAAATTTGATACAAGTATTCTTGATAATGTCACAAGAGAATCAGTGGAAGCGACACTTGTCAAAAATGGTAATAGGCTAGTTCGTAATTCTATTGATGTATCAGTATAGAATACAACAACTTCCAGTTTGCCAACTTTCCCTTTGAGAGAGGAGAAATCCTTTTCTCAAAGGGCTTTTTTGATTTTCGGATATTCGTAAACTACAAGACAAAAGCTAAAACTTCATATACTCTAAGCACAAGTAGGTCTCGGTTTGACTATGAAAACAGTTTGGCAGAAGTACACCCGGAGCTTGTTTCGGAGTGGTCGGAGGGAAATTTACCGCTTAACAAAGCCAATGAATGAAATGAGATTAATGGAGTGTACGGAATGTGAAATGAGTGCAACGTAGGCATATGATATAGATATTGAAGCAGGCGATATAGATGTTACTGATACAGTTACTGTAGTCTGGGAAATATCTTAATTCTGAGAAAATCTATGGTATTGTATTTGTTGAATAGGGGTAAATGGTGGTATAATCCTATTATTGATAGATAGTAATAATAGATGATTTTTATGGAACGAGTGGTGAAGTTTTAATGACTAAGGATGAATGGTACAGGCAGTTATTTGAGCGGCTGGGTAATTCCAGGTTCCGAAGCAGTTTCCATCTGAAGCAGAAAGATATTGATTACATAAATGAAAAAGGGTTGGACACAATCAGACAACATGCAAAGGATTTTATTGCAAAGAGAGAAGCTCCGGCATATATAGCAAATGATGGCAAACAGACACCAATGCGTGGACATCCAGTATTTATTGCTCAGCACGCAACAGCAACATGCTGCAGGGAGTGCATCCGAAAGTGGCATAAAATGCAGCCGGGCAAGGAACTAAGTCAGGTGCAGCAGGATTATCTTGTAGATGTAATTATGACATGGATTCAAAAGGAAATCGAGGGGCAGGAACATAAAATATGAGTTTTGTTGATTTTATCTGGAGTACATATAAAAGTCAAAATTTAGATAAATTGGAGGGATAAAAGTGCAGATACACTATTTTCAAAGATATCATTCAAAGGAGAATGTAGATACATCTAATACTATGCTGATGTTATCTCGCTTATATAATTATAATGCAGATAAATTCTTTGCAATGTTGAATGCTTTAATACTGGGACAAGATGAGACACCTGAAATAACATTTGATCTTCAGGTAGTGGGAGATGAAAGCGTTCCAGATGCGATTATAAGCCAGAAAAGTTTTAAAATAGTAGTTGAGACAAAACTACATAATCAATTTCAGCAGAATCAGCTTGAAAAACATCTGACTCAGTTTGGAACAGAGGAGATAAAGGTGCTTTTAACGTTAGATCCAAAACCTATGAAAGAATCATTGATGGATAGTTTTGGCACTGTATTGAAAAAGTATAATGCAGATAGGATTAATGAAATAAAAACACCAATAAGGCATGTAAATATTACATTTGAACAATTAGTTGCTGCAATGGAAGATATTGTAGATGAGAGGGATTCAGAGATAATGGCAGTGCTGGATGATTATAAGAAGTATTGCTTTGATGAAAAACTGATACCTGATGATGAAAATTGGATGAGAGCAATTGTTGCGGGAACAACACTTGAAGATAATTTGCAATATGATTTTTATTATGATCAAGCTTCAAGAGGCTATTCAGGTCATGGATACATTGGCTTATATAAAGAAAAGAGTATTAGAGCAATCGGAAAATTGAAAAAAACAGTTGTTGCAGAGTTAGTAAATGGAGAAGTGTCATATATTAATGAAAGCGGAGAAGCTGCTACAAAAGAGGAGATAGAAAAGATTAAAGAGGCCATTGTTCATGCAGAGTCAGAATATGGATACAATTTGAAAAAAGTTAAGCATAGATATTTTATAGTTGAGCATTTTTATCCAACAGATTTTAAAAAAGCAAGTAAAAATCCGATTCAAAAAAGTAAATATTTTAATCTGGCTGAAATGTTCAAAAGTAAAACGTTGCCTAAAACAGATGAAATAGCATCAATACTGGATGGAAAAACATGGGAAGAGTTTTATTAAACAGTGGATTTTCATAATAAACTTGAAGAAAGAACTGTTCCAGAGTACTGGTGGAGTGATAATCCGGAGGCAACGGATAAGCAGATAAGGAAGCTGTTAAAGTAATACAGGAATGGATAAGGAGGTGCCACAATGCCATTTAAGATTGTTCGTAATGATATAACAAAGGTAAAAGCAGATGTAATCGTAAATACTGCTAATCCAAATCCGATATGTGTAAGTGGCACGGACTTAGCAATATATGAGGCGGCAGGAAAAGAAAAGCTTATCGCAGAAAGAGCGAATATCGGCAAAATTGCAAGAGGTGATATTGCTGTCACCGGTGCATATAACCTAAAGGCAAAATATATTATTCATACAGTAGGACCGGTATGGACGGATGGATTGCACCATGAATTTGAAATTCTGGAGGACTGCTATCGTAAATCATTGCAAAAAGCATTAGAACTTAAGTGTGAGAGTATTGCCTTTCCATTAATTTCGACAGGAGTATATGGATTTCCGAAGGATAAGGCATTACAGATTGCTGTGTCAGTATTCAGCCAGTTTCTAACCGAAAATGAAATTGAAATTATACTGGTAGTGTTTGATAAAAGGTCTTTTCAGCTTTCCGTTCAGATTGTAGGTGAGATTGATTCCTACATAGATGCTAATTATGTCAAGGAAAGTCATAGAAAAGAATATCCGGTGCGAAGCAGAAGCAACACCCGCATGAGAGAATTGCCAGAGGAAGCGTTCTATGAGGAGATGCTTCCAAGAGAGGCAGAAGATAACTATCCACTGGAGGAAGATACAGGGTTAGCAGAGCCTTGTATGCTGTCAGCAGACATTTCTTTGGAAGATCAGCTTTCAAATATTGGTGTTTCATTTCATGATAAATTATTTGAGCTGATCGACGAATCGCATCTTGATAATAAGGATGTGTGGAAACGGGCAAACCTTGATAGAAAACATTTTTCAAAAATTCAATGTGACCAGAATTATCATCCAAAGAAGAAGACTGTGATGGCACTTTGTATTGCACTGAAGCTTGATTTGGAACAGTCAAGAGATTTACTTGCGAGAGCAGACTGGGCATTTAGTCCAAGCAGTAAGGTGGATCTGATCGTACAGAAGGCTATAATAGATAAGCAGTATGATATTATGCAGCTGAATGTGACATTATTTAAGTATACGAATGAAATTCTTGGAGTATAAATTGTTTACAAGTAAATATTGAGTAGTAAATGTTACGTCGGTACTCACATAGTATCGGCGTTTGTTTTTATCTTAAAAGTGTCGCCCGAACAGCGACCATATAAAGATGTCATTCAATTATACTCATATTGTAACAGAGAAAGAGAGGTGCCGGAAGCAATTATCGCATTTCTGGAATCCAAAGATTTTGAGGACGCAGTGCGTAATGCAGTATCACTTGGTGGAGATACGGATACACTTGGAGCTATTACAGGAAGTATTGCAGAAGCATTTTATGGAATCCCTGCTGTGCTGATTGCAGAGTGTAAAAGTCGGATTGATAAGGGACTGATGACGGATGTTCTTGATGAATTTGATCATGTACTTGGCAGCAGGAGCGTTTTTTGAAACAACAGAGGCGATTAAGATGAAGTTTGGAATGAGAACACCGAGTATAAAGAAATCAATAAAGGCAAGAACAACAGGAAAAGCCAAGCGAGCTGTTGTCTTTTTGTTATTTAGGGAATAAATACACTTAAGTGCGTAGAAAATAAAGGAAAGATAGTAATCAAAATAAAAAATGAATTGTTTTTTTGTCACGAAAAATGTATAATAATCGTGACAAATTTAAGGAGCGTGTTGTTATGGCAAGTGGAATTTATGCAGAAATCAAAAAGAGAATATTAGATGCCGAATATGGCGCAGTATTTGTGACATCAGATTTTACTGATATTGCAACAATTACAACAATACGAAAATGTTTAGGTAGACAGGTAGAAGAGAAAGCAATTCGAAGAATTATCGATGGAGTTTACGAAAAACCTGTATATAGCAATTTACTTAAGGAATATGTTCCTGCTAATCCGGAAAAAGTAGCCTATGCAATTGCAAGAGGATATCATTGGACAATAGCACCATGTGGAGATGTAGCGTTAAATAAACTGGGATTGTCAACGCAGGTTCCTGTTGTATGGTCCTATATAAGTGATGGTCCATATAGAAAATTTGCATGGGATAATGTTAATATCGAATTTAAGCATAGGACCAACCGTCAGATTTCATTTATGTCAGAGTCAACAACATTGGTAGTAGAGGCTATAAAAACACTTGGAAAAGAGCGAATTGATGAAGGTGTTATTAACAACTTGAAGAATAGAGTTCCTGAGGATAAAAGGAAACAGCTTCTTGAAGAGGCAACTGGCGTAAGTGAGTGGATATACGAAGTAATTAGAAAGGTGTGTTTAGAATAATATGAGAGAAGTTGCAAAGTTACCAGTAAAAGATAGGACTGAACTATTTCAGGCAACGGCAATAAAAATGGGAATGCTACCTAATGTAGTGGAAAAAGACTTTTGGGTATGCTTTATGCTAGACCACCTTTTTCATGATTGCCAATATAAAAAAGCTTTTGTATTTAAGGGTGGAACGAGTCTTTCGAAATCATATCATGTAATAGAGAGATTTTCAGAAGATATCGATCTAATTTTGGATTGGAGAAAAATAATTACTGATGAGGGAAATCCTTGGAGTGAAAGGTCAAAAACAAAGCAGGATCAATTCAATAAGCAAATTAATGCAGAGGCGGCAAAGTTTTATGAAAATGAATTTGTTCCAAAACTCAATAAAGAACTGGAGAAAAAACTAGGGGATGGAGAATGGGTAGAAGTTGATTCAGAAGATGAAATGGTTGTTAATTTCTATTATCCACAGATTTTTGAGAGTGAATATCTTCGTTCCTGCGTAAGATTGGAAATAGGTCCATTAGCTGAATGGATGCCATCACATGAGACTGTAGTAAGTCCTTTTGCAGCTGAGAAATATCCAGATGTATTTACACAGAAAGAGACAAGTGTTTTGACCATAGATGTAGAGCGTACATTTTGGGAGAAACTAACTATATTACATAAAATAGCAAATTTTCCAGAAGGAAAAGTGTTACCAGCAAGATATGCAAGACATTTATATGATGTTTATAATCTAGGTAATTCCTGGGTGAAAGAAAGTGCTTTTGCAAGAAAAGAATTGCTTGAAAAGGATGTTGCATTTAAGCAGAAATTCTATTACGCAAAAAGTGCACATTATGAGACAGCAACATTAAATAGTATTGAGCTTATGCCAAGTGATGGTGTACTTGATGCATTAAAGGCAGATTATAATGCAATGAGGAATATGATATATGGGGAGATACCGGAATTTGAAGAAATATTAAATTATCTGAATGCATTGCAAGAAGAAGTGCATAAGCTTACTGTAAATTAGAAGGTTACAATAACTTGTCCGTTGTGTAACTTTGGTATTATGGCATGGCTTGAAGGAGAGATTGATGAGAATGGAGATCCAGTGAAAAAGAGTTCTAAGTAAAATTCAAGTTTAACAATAGAGAGGAATTATGATACGAGAAATTGAGAATAGAAGAAGTATAAGAAAATACAAGCCGGATCAGGTCTATTGTATTTCCTTCTATATCAACGGGAGTATATAGTTTCCCGGTTGAATTGGCAGCAAAGATTGCAATGCATACAGTTATTTTCGAAGGAAATAAATTTTCTATCGAGGAGGTTGTAGATTGGATCATAAAAAAGAGAGGGGTCTGCTTGAGTATCAGTATAATGCAGATGCATTTGAGGACGTGGGAGAGATTCTGCGTCTTTTTTTGTAGTTTTATTGCAATAAAGAACAAAGATTCGACGTGCGAGGGCATACTTTGGGACTCGTAAAATGCTAAGCTATAGCCATCATAAGAAACAAGCATTTAATTTACGAAAAACAGGAGGACAGGACAAAATGGAAAAATTTATTTACTGGATAAAAAGGACACTGCATCATTCAAAACACTGCAACAGCTTATGTATGCTGTGCAAGTATTATGATGAATGTAAAATCGACGGACCGGTATAATATCAGGAGGTAATACCTATGGCAATGTACGACTGGAACCACAACGGAAAAAATGACAGGCAGGACGATTATTTAGAGTATATGATTTACAAGGAGTGCACTAATGATAATAATTCAAATACTAATCACAGTTCATATAACAGCGACTCAGCTTTTGGCATGAATGTGTTCGTAGTAATTGCTGTAATAGCCATATTTGCGTTTATTGGTAATGCTATGGAAGAGAGTACACCCAAATGCATAAAGCCGGGATGTAATAATGAACAGACCCAAAACAGCAGTTACTGCTACTTGCATAAGCCGTATTCGGGAGGATATACATCATCCGGAAGCAGCTTATCAGGAAACAGTTCATCAAGCAGTAGCTTATCTTATTCGAATAAATCATATAATAGCAGCTCAGGCTCAGCAGGTTCATCATCAAATGCATATGGCGATGACAATAGCGGAAGCTATTCAGGCGGATCAACAGGTAGTTCATCATATCACAGCAGCTCGAGTTCTTATGATTCATATGATGAAGGATATGATGATATCTATATGAATGGTGACTATGATTATGACAGGTACGACAGTGATGATGACTATGCGGCTGGTGTAGATGATGCAATGGATGAGGATTATGAAGAGTGGTAAAAAAGACAGGAGGACACGACAATGAAAGAAATGTATTTTACAATAGCAGGATGCAACCATTATTACGGAAGCGACTTCATGGAAAAAGGCATGAAGGTCAAGCTGGTCAAGGAGCCGGACAATGAGTATGACAGCGAAGCAATACAGGTAAAGATAAAAGGACTTGGCAAGGTAGGCTACGTAGCCAACAGCCCATACACCGTGAAGGGTGAGTCAATGAGTGCAGGCAGACTGTATGACAAAATCGGTGGTAAGGCAAAAGGAAAGATTGTGTTTGTGACAGACGGCGGAGTGATTTGCAAAGTAATCAGTGATGGTAAGGACAAGCCGGTGATGATAGAGGAAGATAAAGTAAAAGATGAAAATCTCTAAAAAGACTGTATGACTCAAGTACTATGTGGTAAAATAATAAGCAGGACACTGAGGAGGTAAATATGAATTATCTGGTAATCGATTTGGAAATGTGCAGGGTAAAGAAGCTCTATAGAAAAACATATAAATACGCCAGTGAAATAATACAGATTGGCGCAGTTCTCTTAGACGAAGGATTCAACAGAATTGCCACAATGTGCGAGTATGTAAATCCTGAATACGGCGTGCTGGACAATTTCATAGAGAGCATGACAGGCATAAAAAACCGTGATATCAAACAGGCTCCGAAGCTGACAGAGGCACTTGAGCATCTGACAGACTGGCTTGGAGACAGAGAATACAAGGTTTATGCCTGGAGTGATTCTGACAGAACGCAGATACTGCATGAGATAAAAGCAAAGAATATAGAGAGCGCAAAGATAGATGACTTTATGAAAGCAGACCGCTGGATTGATTACCAGGAAGTGTTTAAGAAGCGATTTCATTTGGACAGGTGCTACAGCTTGGAGGATGCACTTCCGGAGTCGGACGAGCATCTGAGTTGTACTATTGGGGATTTGTTTGAGGGATTGCAGTTGAAGTTTGGGTAATAAGTTAAGGGAGAGGATTCAACTATGATTAAAACACAATTTGGAGTAAATCCAACGTTTATGCATAAAAGCGTTAGGTGGTCAATTTTGGAGGGTAAATTGAATTTTGATTGAGTTTATCTTTAAGTATACTAAATATAAACTTTAGTTAATTAAAAGAAGTATGCGACAAAAGTATTAGTTTGTGATATAATTATCTATAGTACTTTAAAGTATAAAAAACACAGGAAGGTAATTATATGACAATTTCATATAACGGATTATGGAAAAAACTAATAGATAAAGACATGTGCAAAATGGAGTTGGCAGATAAACTTAATATAAGTTCTGCCACTATTGCAAAGATGGGAAAAGGCGAAAGAGTATCAATTGATGTTTTGTCAAGAATTTGCGAATATCTTAATTGCGATATAGGCGATATTATGAGCTTTAAAAATGAGAACGAAAAGGATGGAGCTAACAGATGATAGAAAGAATTTGTCCGGTATGCAAAAGTCCTTCAAGTGGAGAAAAGTGCATAAATCCAAAATGTGGTCATAAGACTGTAATGTCATCTACAATATATTGGTGTGAAGAATGCAATATTCCTATTTATAATGATACTTGTCCTGTTTGTGGAAATAAAGGAAAATATATGGCGACTGATGTACGTCCGGTATTTCCAGAAGAAAATATGCTTATATCTCTTATTTTGACAGGAAATCCATTTGAATTTCAAAAACAGTCAATGTGGTATGGCGCGAATAATTATATTATTGATGGGGTGAAACATAAAGTTTCTATATCAGAAATTAACAAATGGTCTATAGATAAAGTAAAAGCTCTTAAGGAAGAGTATGAAAAAAATACTGTAGATATTGATTATATTTATTTTGATGAATATAAAACCAGATTTATTGAGGCGAATAGGGATAGATATAATTATATAACAGAAGAGGCTGTAAATTTTGTACAACAGTATACTAAACGATATAGCCTAGAAGATATGATGGTGTCATTTAGTGGAGGTAAAGATTCGACTGTAACATCTCATATTGTAAATGTGGCATTGGGGACAAACAAAGTTATACATATATTTGGTGATACTACATTAGAGTTTCCCTATACGCTTGAGTATAAAAAACGTTTTAACAAAAATGCAGAATCTCAAGGTGTCAGAATACTTACAGCAAAAAATAGGGAAAAGAATTTTGAACAACTATGTGATGTAGTAGGACCACCTAGCAGGGTAATGAGATGGTGCTGTACTGTATTTAAGACAGGAGCAATACAAAAAACAATATCATCAGTATTTAAGGATAAAACTAACATATTAAGTTTTCAAGGAATTAGACATAGTGAATCTGCAAGTAGAAGCAAATATGATAGAGAAAGTGATAGCCCAAAGATTACAAAACAAAAGGTGGCATCTCCAATAATTGATTGGATTGATTTTGATGTATGGTTATATATTTTGTCTACTGGTATAGATTTTAATTATGCATATAGATTGGGATGGACAAGAGTTGGCTGCTGGTGTTGTCCTAATAATGGAGCATGGTCAGAGTTTTTAGCAAAAGTACATATGTATGATCAGTATGTACACTGGCATCAGCTTTTAGTAGATTTTGCAGCTAAGATTGGAAAGCCAGATCCAGAAAACTATGTTTCTGATGGTGGCTGGAAGGCTAGGCAAGGTGGAAATGGTCTTGAAGCAGCTCAAACATCAATAGTTACGTTTGAACCATGTGCAACAGATGAAAATGCATTTAATTATGAGCTTCAAAAACCTATTTCAGATGAGTTGTATGAATTATTTAAACCATTTGGTAGTATTAATCAAGAACTGGGTAATAAAAGACTCGGTGAAGTGTTTGTTATAAACAAAGCAGGTAAGATTGTTCTTGTTTTACAAGGCCGAAAAGGGAATACACGTTTAAAAGTAATAATTAAAGATTTTCATATAGCAGGTGCGAAAACCTTAGCTATAGCAGAAAGCAAAATACAGTGTCAATTAACAAAATATCAAATGTGTTTAGGATGTAAAGCTTGCGAGAGTGTTTGTAAACATGATGCAATCAGTGTTAAGGATGATGGTACAGGCAAAATTGTTTATACTATTGATGATAAGAAATGTGTTAGATGTACAGAATGTGTAGGACATTTTAATGCTGGCTGTTACATGAGAAAAGTACTTTGTATTAAAAGGAGCTAATATGGCAACAATTGGGAAAATTAAAATTAGATTACAGGGACATGAAAAATTTGCCTTAAGAGATGGCTGGATAACAAAAGGATTGATGAATGTATCAAAAAATGCAGCTGTCTTCCAGGGAAAAGACGCCCCGGATATATTTGGTATAGGAAATAACATGGTTAAGTCCCTGAGATACTGGATGAAAGCTTTTAATTTAATTTCTGAGAACCCTTCAAAAGGTGCAAAATTAACAGAACTTGGTGAAATTATATATCAAAATGATCCTTACATTGAGGATAATTTTACTTTATGGATATTACATTCGCAGATTGCAACGAATATAGAAGAAGCTACATCATGGTATATGTTTTTTAATAGATGTGATTTTGAAGACAGTGATAAAAGTACAATAGAAAACATTGTTACAAGAGAAATTTCAAAATATGTTCTAGGACAAAGCTTTTCTAGTAATTCAGTAAAAAATGATATTGATGTTATTCTAAATATGTATGGAAAAGTACGCGACTGGAAAGATCCGGAGGATAAAAATATATCACCTTTTGCAAGTCTTGGATTAATCAGAAATGTAGATGGTGTATATTCGAAATCCAGTCCAGATAGCCGTTCAATAAGCGTATGGGTTATACTATATGGACTAGCAAATATAATGGAACAGTCAGACAATATTTCTATTGAAAAAGCATTGTATGGTGATAAAGGTATATTTAAGATATATCAGTTGAAAAACGTTGTTGCAAATGAAATGTTAGATAAAATTGAGGCAATGGATTATATTCGTGTTGATAGAACTGCAGGTCTTGATATTATTTATAAGAAAAAAGAGTTTTCACCAAATAGTATATTGCTAGAATATTATAATAATAGGGAAAAATAGGAAGAAAAATATGAGCGTAAAAAGCCTAAACGAAATAATTAAATTTAATAATAGCTTTAAAACAGCAATTAATTTATATTTAAGTCTTAATAAAAAAGAAAAGGTTCTAAATTATATTCCAACTAAATCGTCGGTTTTGTTTTTAGATAATTATTTACAGTCTGTAATTAAAGATAAAGAACAGGCAACTTTGTTAGTGGGTCCTTATGGAAAGGGAAAATCACATTTATTACTTGTATTATTAGCTATTTTATCTCTGAAAAGAGACAATAAAAATAAGAAAACCATTGACAGTCTAGTTAAAAAATTAGAATCAGTAGAAGAAATTGGTGAGCAGGTAGCAAATGACGTTATGCAGCTCTGGAATAGTAAGCCAATGTTACCGATTATCATTAATGATACTAATGGAGACCTTAATCAAGCGTTTTTAAGCGCATTAAATGATGCTCTTAAAAGAGCAAACTTAACTGATATAGCGCCAGATACATATTATTCTATTGCATTAGATCGAATAGCTGATTGGAAAGAGAACTATGTGTCTACATATAAACAATTTACACGTGAAGTAAAGAATGCTGGAATGGAAATTAATAGTTTTATTGCAGCTTTGAAATGCTATTCAAAAGATGCTTTAAATGTATTTATTAGTATTTATCCTAAAGTAACAGCCGGAAGTACTTTTAATCCGTTAGCGGCATCGGAGGTTTTGCCTCTATATAAAAGTGTTAGTGAGAGATTAGTTGAGGAAGAACAATACAGCGGAATATATATTGTATTTGATGAGTTCAGCAAATTTATAGAGGGACTTAATAATAGCAATGCTGGTAATAACATGAAATTATTACAGGATATTTGTGAGCTTGCCTGTGATTCTACTAATGCAAAAGTTTATATCACGATGGTAGCTCATAAAAGCATTAAAGAATATGGAAAATATCTTTCAAATGATATAATTAATGCATTTACAGGTATAGAGGGAAGAATAATAGAAAAATTCTTTGTTACATCATCAAAGAATAATTATGAGTTAATTCAACATGCAATAATTAAAGATAAGGCTAAATTAAAAGATATTCCAGGATATGATGAAATATTAGGAAGCAGGGCTTTAGACAAGTATTATAAACTTCCGGTATTTAGTGGAACGTTTGAAAAAAATGATTTTGATAAGATTATCTTAAAAGGATGTTATCCATTGAATCCGGTAGCTACATACCTATTATTAAATATCAGTGAAAAACTGGCTCAAAATGAACGTACACTATTTACATTTATATCAAATGATGAGCCAAACAGCATGGCTAAATATGTTACAGAGCATAATACATCTGAAGATTGGTCTATAGGCGCTGATATGATATATGATTATTTGGATAATCAAAGTTCTTTAGGGTTTGCCAATCTATTTTAGGGTTTGTCGATAGGG
>ERZ772881.1521-NODE-1521-length-20168-cov-19.024213_pt1 | contig 20168 bp, 16 predicted proteins | sample MGYA00580581_ERZ772881 | MGnify/ENA primary metagenome ERZ772881 (study PRJEB29015, sample SAMEA2737668) | human gut metagenome | biome: human gut; feature: human-associated habitat; material: faeces | place: China | collected 2012 ...
TAAAAAGCGAGTGTTCTTACAGCCTTTCAAATGCTATAAGAACACTCGCCATGGTGCGCCCGACAGGACTTGAACCTGCACGCTTACGCAATGGAACCTAAGGGTGACGTCACCTTGGTGAAAGAAAAAATACAGAAATAGGAGTGAAATGTATTTTGTCTACAGAGATTCAAGTGCAGTCTGATAAACTGCCGGTCAGGCATACATTTGTTCGCTCCCAAATCTGTAAAACGAGCCGAAAATCCACCAAATAAGCGGCAAACACGTCTGAATAGGCAGAGCCGATTGAACAATATGTCGGATCCGATTATAATGAATTTGCACAATATCAAAAATTGCTTATCTATGATGAGGTAATTCATGAAAATCCACGATGTTATACATGGCTTTGCCATACGAGCTGTTCATGAGCTTTCGGAAATTCGCGGTAAACTTTGGGAAATGGAACATGTAAAGAGCGGGGCAAAATTGGTTTGGCTGGACCGCAAGGATGAAAACAAGACATTTTCCATCACCTTCCGCACATTGCCATCGGATGATACCGGAGTATTCCACATATTGGAGCACTCGTTGCTCTGCGGTTCGCAACACTACCCGGTGAAGGAACCTTTCGTAGAACTGATGAAAAGCTCCATGCACACCTTCCTCAATGCCATGACATTTCCCGATAAGACGGTGTATCCTGTTTCCAGCCGCAATGACAAGGATTTTATGAACTTACTGCGGGTATATATGGATGCAGTACTGCACCCTGCAATTTATTCCCACCCGGAGATATTTTTCCAGGAGGGCTGGCACTACGAATTGGATAAAGACGGAAGCATCGTTTATAAGGGTGTGGTGCTCAACGAGATGAAAGGCGTTTTCGCCTCGCCTAATGCCATTGTGCAAAAGGAAATATCCCGCCTGCTATTCCCGGACACTTCCTATCGCTACGTCTCCGGTGGAGATCCTATCCATATCCCGGAACTGACCTATGAGCAATTTATAGAGCATCATCGTCGTTTCTATCGTCCTGATAACGCCTATATCATTCTGGATGGCAGCGTAGATCTGGAACTTGTGCTAAACGTGCTAGATACGGAATATCTTTCTGCCTATGATAGAGAAAATACGCAGCTTTCCATTCCTATGCAGCGTCCAATCAAGAGCGTTCCGAAAAAGGCTTATTACGAACTTCCACCTGATGAACCGGTAGTTGGCCGCGCACGGCTAATTTGGGGCAATGTTCTGGGCGATTTCCGCAATAGAGAAGCACAGATGGCATTGCGCGCTCTGGCGGATACGTTGTGCGGCAGCAATCAGTCCCCTCTGAAAAGGGCTCTCCTATCCGCCAAACTTGCGCAGGATGTCCGCATCAGCCTGATGGATGGTATCCAACAGCCCGTTGCCATTCTGGAAGTCAGAAATATGGATGAAAGCTGTATAGCTGCAGTAGAAAACACAGTTCAATCTGAACTGAAACGGCTTTGTCATGAAGGGTTGGATCACGAGCAGCTTGCTGCCGTCCTTGCTAACTATGAGTTCCAGATGCGGGAGCGGGACTACGGCAGCATGCCCCAAGGGCTCGGTTTCAGTATGGATATTCTGGACAGCTGGCTCTACGGCGGAAACCCGGCAGCCAATCTGGAAACTGGAAAACTGTTCACCTCTCTGAACCGGAAGCTAGAGGAAGGCTGGTTTGAACGGCTGCTTGGGCAGATATTTATGGATAATCCCCACAACTGCCAGGTGCTGCTGCTGCCTTCCGCCACTTTGGCTAATGAGAAGCGGGACGCTGAGACGGAGCGGCTGCGCGCAGTCAAGAAAAGTTGGGGCGTGGAGGATATTTCTGGTCTTCAAAAGCGTCAGGCAGCGCTCATTGCATGGCAATCCGCAGCAGATACACCTGAGGCGCTTGCGGCGCTCCCAGCTCTGCAGCTTTCTGACATTGCGGTACAGCCGGAACGTATCCCCCTTGAAGAACGAACTCTGGCGGGGCGCTGCCTGCTGCGCCATGACATTTCTACCGGCAGGATCAGCTATGTCAATCTGTATTTTGACGTCAGTGATTTTTCTCAGGAGATGCTGCCTGACGTCTCGTTTCTCTGCCGTTTACTGGGGAACATGGACACGGAAATCCACGGCAACTTACAACTGCAAAGGCTGTGCCGTCTGAATATAGGCAGGATAAATTTCTCTGTGGAAGCCTATGGAGGCGTCAACGCACCGGAGAACTGCCGCACATTCCTCTGCGTATCCTTCAGCGCCATGGATATCAACTTGGAATCAGCCGCGAACCTGATTGCTGAGATCATCACCGGAAGCAAGTTTGATGACCAATGTATGATCCATGAACTTCTGCGCCAAGCCATCGTATGGATGGAGCAGAATATCATTGATTCCGGCTCCGGGTATGCCATGACCCGAATTGCTGCGGGATATTCTGCGCAGGGTGTTGTCCGGGAGTGCACAGGGGGCTTTACATACTTTCAGCGGCTGAAGACACTGGAAAAGAACTTTCAGCGGTATGCGGCAGAGTTTTCTCGGGAGTTGGCTGCACTGAGCAAGGAGATTTTTGCAAAGAACCGGTTGACCATCAGCATCACCGGTACCAATGATAATGCCGAGGCTATTCTGGAAAATGCGGTTATCTGTGTCTTGCCGGTATCAAGGCAAAAAGAGACTGTCTGCTCCATCCGTCCATGGAGTAAACGGCGCGAGGGCATTGTGATTCCAGCCGATGTTTCTTTTACAGCCATGGGTGGGAATCTACTCCAATATGGCGGCGCATATAACGGCAGCCTGCAGGTTTTGAGTCGTATTGTCAGCCTTTCCTATCTGTGGAATGTCATCCGCGTCCAGGGTGGCGCCTATGGAACAGGGCTATCTTTGAGCAATTCCGGAAATGCTTGCTTCTACTCCTATCGGGATCCCACCGCCGCCCGATCCCTGAATGCCTACAGGCAGACTGAAGGTTTCATCAAACAGTTTTGTGGTACAAAGCCTGATTTGACCAGATTTATTGTGGGCACCGTGGCGGAGATGGACCCGCTCATGCTGCCCGGCAGACAAGGCAAAGCGTCAGATCGTTGGTATCTGACGGGGATTGAGTATGCAGATCAGTGTGCCGAACGCAGAGAAATCCTGTCGACTACGCCGGAGAGGCTAGCAGCCTTTGCGCAGCTCATGTATGAAGTGAGCGAGAATGGCAGCATCTGCGTAATCGGATCCAAGCGGCAGATCGAGTCCTGCGGGGAAGAAATTGACAGCATCTGTATACTGTAAGGAGAAGAAATATGAATGAGGTTTTGTATAACGCTTATGTAAAGATTCTGAAAGAGGAATTGCTTCCCGCAATGGGCTGCACGGAGCCAATTGCGGTGGCATACGCTGCGGCTCTTGTCAGAAAGACACTGGGAACAATCCCTCAGTCCGCAGAGGTTCACGTCAGTGCCAATATTATCAAAAATGTGAAGAGCGTGGTTGTCCCTCACACCGGCGGTATGCGCGGCATCGATGCAGCAGTGGCGGCGGGGATCATTGCAGGGAATGCCGACCGGGAATTGGAAGTCCTGTCAGATGTCAACGAGGAGGAAGTCAGGATAATGGCGCACTATCTGAAGCAGACGCCCATCTCCATTGCAGCTTCTGACAACGGATATATCTTTGATATCCAGATCCGCGCCAATGCTGGGGAACACACTGCCTTCGTCCGGATCGCCGGAAGTCATACCAACGTGATCCGGGTGGAGAAGGATGGTACAGTTCTGCGCGATCTGAAGTATGAAGAGGGCGGTCGTGCAGAGGAAACGGATCGGTCGCTCCTGAATGTGGAGAATATCATTGAATTTGCAGACTGTGTGGATATTAAAGACGTGAAAGCTGTCTTGGATCGGCAGATTGACTTCAATGTTGCCATTGCAGAAGAGGGACTCAGCAGAAAGTGGGGAGCAAACGTTGGCCGTGTTCTTCTAAACGCCTACGGAAACGATGTGGCCAACCGGGCAAAGGCCATGGCGGCGGCAGGGTCTGATGCCCGCATGAGCGGCTGTGAGAGGCCCGTTGTCATCAACTCCGGAAGCGGCAACCAGGGAATGACAGCCTCCCTGCCCGTTATCGTCTACGCAAAGGAACTGAAGGCATCACAATCTCAACTTTACCGGGCGCTGGTTGTGTCCAATCTGGTGACCATCCATCTCAAAACCGGCATTGGCCGTCTCTCCGCCTACTGCGGCGCTACCAGCGCAGGCTGCGGCGCAGGTGCTGGAATCACCTATCTCTATGGCGGTAAGGCCAATGAGATTTCACATACCATTGTCAACGCCGTGGCGATCAACTCCGGCATGGTCTGCGATGGAGCAAAGGCTAGCTGTGCAGCCAAAATTGCCTCCGCGGTGGAGGCTGGGCTGCTAGGCATGCAGATGCAAATGCAGGGTGAGCAATTCTATGGCGGCGATGGAATCGTAGTCAAGGGTGTGGAGAATACCATCCGCAATGTGGGACGGCTGGCTCGCTTTGGCATGGCCGAGACGGACAGAGAGATCATCGACATGATGGTTTCCAGTCAGCCGCAGAGATGCTGACCCATGCGCATCCTGCGAGGATGAGAGCGGAGGAATGTTGATTGAAAGTCGTCAAAAAGCGCTGCAAAAGTGCAGTTTGGACCTGCATCTGCATTTTCTTTGGAAACGCAATCATTGCTTTTGCGATTGCTGCGTTTGTTATGCCACACGGCCTGATCATGGGTGGGGCAACGGGTCTCAGCATCTTAATCAACCGTGTTCTGAGGTCGGATATAGCCGTGGTGGTTCTGAGCCTGAATCTTTTGGCATTGCTGCTGGGCTATGTTGTATTGGGAAAGAAATTTCTGATCACTACAGTTGGCAGTTCGCTGCTGTATCCTGCGCTGCTCGGACTTGCGCAGAGGATCCCGGGCATTACAGCCCTGACGGACGATCTGCTGTTGGCCTCACTGTTGGCGGGAGGACTGATCGGGATTGCTGTTGGAATGGTAATGCGTGTTGGCGGTTCCACGGGAGGCACAGATGTTTTGAACCTTGTTCTTCACAAATGGTTCCATCTCCCAGTCTCTGCTTTCGTCTATCTGGTGGATATCATGATTCTGGGAGGACAGGCCATATTCTCCGATCCTGAGCAGGTCCTCTACGGTGTTGTTCTGCTGGTAACGGAAACCATCGCACTGGATAAGATCATGCTGATGGGGCAATCGCAAGTGCAGCTGTTCGTGATATCTGACCATTTTGAAGAGATTCGGCAAAAGCTCCTGTTGAAGCTTCATGCCGGGGTGACCATGATGCTGATCGAGACTGGATGCACAGGCACCCAGCAGAAGGGCGTGCTGTGCGTCATTCCGCCGCGCAAGCTGTTTGCCGCTAAGGAACTGATTCAGTCCATTGATCCTGATGCATTTATTACTGTCACACAAATCAAAGAAGTCCGAGGGCAGGGATTTACCTTGGAAAGAAAGGATTATTTTCCGCCTTGTCAGCGAGACGAATGACAGCCCATCAGCAACTGACAAGCATCCATGGCTCAGCCCGCCCGGCATCATTCCGGGCGGGCTGATGTGTATCTTATGGTTTTCATGCGGCGCGCAAGATGCACAATATGAGCTTTTTTGCGCGCATGTCTCCGGATTTGACAGCAGGCAGAGCATATTGAGCAGGAAAACAGGCCGAATAAGCAAGAATTCCGGCCTGTGAAACGGAGCGTATTGCTAGATAAGAATCTCATCTGCTATACTAAATCCATAAAAAACAGAGAGGAGCGCGGAGTATTATGGACAATTTGCTGCGAATCTGCAGCTTGGATCAGCTGGCTGATGACACGGAGATGCAAGACTATCTGACAGTTCGAATCAGCCAGAGACAGCTGGAACAGACTGCTTTTGAGGTGAAACCTGTATTGGGGCCTGTGGAGAAGGGTGACTACCTGGTTGTTACGCTGCACAGCAAACAGAAACGGTATCAGGCAGAGCAGGCACGCATCTGTGTGGGAAAGGGCCTCTGGAACGCAGCCTTTGAAGCGGCTTTGGTGGGCCTAATGCTGGGGCGCAACTGCATTTCAGTGGACGGTGTGGCCATTACCGTAGAATTGCACTCCATCAAGCGCAAGGTTCAGGCTGAAATTACGGATGCTTTTGTCAGGAGGCAGTTTCTGGATGGGGTTGACACCCGTGAGGACTATCTGAAACGTCTGGAGGAGCAGCACCGGGAAACAGAACTGGCCGTGCGGAAAAAAATGCTCACTGTCCGCACACTGGAAATGCTGCGAGCGCGCTCCTCTTTTCCACCGTTGGAGGACCGAATTGAGGAGCTTTACCGGCAGCAGATAGAAGCGAGGCGATATAAGGCAGAACGCAAGGGCTGCACGCTAGATGAGGTTCTTGGGCCAACCCCGGAGATTCGAGAGGAGAAAAAACGGGCTTATCGGGAAAAAGCTACCCAGTTAGCCCAGTATTATGAGATTGTTGCGGAACTGGCCCGCAGAAATGAACAAGAACTTGCCTGTGAAAACTGGGGGCCGCAGGCCATGGAGATGGCCGTTTACCTCATCAAAAGCGCCTTTGGCGATCAGTTTCGGGTGGTTTATGAAGCGTGAGTCAACAAGCAGATAAGCAAATGAAAAGGAGAGAGACGATGAAAGTCAAAGCGCAAGACAGCATCTCCGCCAGAGAACTGTGGCGGGATATGCTCCAATTCCTGCGGCAAGCAAGACTGCCATATTTGCTGATTGTTCTGGCAACGGCAATTGCTCTGGCACGATCCAAGATTGCCCTGCTCATTCCGTCCTATATGCAGCAGTTCTATGCCGGCGATTTCAGCACGCACATCATACTTTTGCTCATTGGAACAGGCATTCTCCGGTATGTCATCTCCGTGGTAGTGGACTGGATTAACCGCCTCTGTGCCGCCCGGATTACTCGGAATATCCGCAAGAGTCTGGTGTCCCGGCTGTTCCGGATGCCGGTGGCATTTTATGAGAAAAATACGCCAAAATCGCTCATTAGCCGTACAACTGATGACACCACAAAAATGAGCGCGTTTGTTTCCACGGTGGTCGCCGATGTCATTTCCAGTGTCTACGGCATAGCGGGCGTCTGTGCGCTTCTCTTCACCTACCACTGGAAACTGGGCACCACCATGCTTCTTATCATTCCCGTCTCCATTACCATCTTTGTCCTTTGCGGCAAGCTGAACTTTAAGGTCAACTTCAGCGTTCAAGGCAAACTGGCAGAACTGACAAAGAGCATCATGGAACGCGTCCTCCGTCTCCGACTCATCAAGGCGTCTGTCAACGAGCAGGAGGAGGAAGCAAACGGCGGTCAGGACATTGAAGAATTCTATCGGACCAAATTGAAATTCGGCGTGGCTACTAGCGGTATTTCTACTCTGGACATGTTTAACCAGTATTTTCGGCAGGTCATCGTTATTCTTGTCGGCTTTGTGCTGGTTCGTCAGGAAGCCATCGGTGCGGACATATTCATTGCGTTCTATCTGTTTGAAGAACAGCTGTGCGGTTACCTTGTGAAACTCATGAACAAGTGGAAGGAATTTAAGGGTTGTCAGGGCTGCGTGCGGCGGATATCCCACATTTTCTCCGAGCCGGAGGAAGCCCTCTCAGGGAAAGCGCCGCAGGAGGACGGTCAGATATGCTTCGATCAGGTATGTTTCTGCTACGATGACAAGCAAGTACTCGATCATGTCAGTTTCCGGATTCCGGAGCGTCAGCTGACTGCCATTGTAGGCCGGAGCGGCGCCGGAAAGTCCACCATTCTCAAGCTGATCTCTGCCTATTACCCGGTACAGAGCGGTGAGATCCGCATCGGCAGGCAGAACATCTCGGCGCTTGACAAGCAGCAATGGCGGCGTTCAATCAGTTATGTCTCTCAGGAAATGCAGCTTTTCTCAGGAACCATTCGGGAGAATTTGCTCTATGGGATTACACGTGCCGTGAGCGAATCCGAGCTTCAAAACGCACTGAAAACGGCTTGTGCAGATCAGTTTATCGCAGCTTTTCCAAAGGGACTGGAGGAACAGGTCGGCGTCAACGGCGCTAACCTCTCCGGCGGACAGAGCCGACGGCTGATGATTGCGCACGCTTTGCTGAAAGGAACAAACCTGCTGCTTCTGGATGAGATTACCGCGAATCTGGATGTAGAATCTGCCCGAGCAATCAACAAGGCCATTCGATCCATCGCAGCGGAGAAGACCGTTCTCATGGTTTCCCATGACATGAAAGCAGTAGCGGATGCGGATAATATTCTGGTTTTGGACGGCGGTACAGTGAGTCCCATGGGTACCCATGAGGATTTGATGCGAACAAATGATGTGTACCGGCAACTGCAACTGGCTGCTGGCGTATAAGGAGGTAACGGCATGAAAACGAGAAAAGCAGACTGGAAGGCATACTTTCAGCTTATTCATCGGGCAAATATCCCTCTGCTGGTACTTCTGGGTTATTTTTTGGTTCAGCTGGTTTACTCCCGTATATCTACGGATCTGGTGCCATTCGCATCAAAGATATACACCGGAGAAATACTCGATACCGCTCAAATCGGTCAATATGTGCTGCTGGTGGCGGTCATGATTGCCATATGGTTGGTGCAAAATCTCTTTCAGTACTGGTTCACCTATCGTACAGACCGGCAATTCCAGCTAGTCACGTGGCAGAGCATGGTTCATCTCCCCATGGCTGCTTTGGACAAGCAGAATGCTGCAACGCTTCCAAGTCGTGTCACCAGCGACTCCACAAAACTCAGCATGCAGTTTTTGCAGATGGTCGGAGTCCTGACCAGCGTGTATACCATCTATGTGACGCTCTCCAATGTGCGAAAAGACAGCGCGTTTATGGCCGGGTTCATGCTGAAAATGCTGGGGGTCCTCTTGCTCTGGATCATCCTTTCAAGCGTTGTCTGCGGACGTTTCAAGTTTAGGGCTTCTCTGCGGTTTCAGGAGACATACGCTGCCTTTACGGATTATATCACGGAGCGCCTGTCCAACATCCCGCTCATCAAATCATCCGCAGCGGAGGAGACGGAAGTCATCCGGGCTGTGAAAGAGATTGATGGGCAATACCACGCGGAGATTCATCAGATCAACGTGGAATATATTACTACATTCATCTCCCAGAGCTGCATGTACATCTTCCAGGCATTGGTACTTCTTACCGGAGCCGTGATGGTTCGCAGCGGGACACTGGATCAGGCCGGAATGCTGACCGCTTATCGCTACTCTCTCACATTGCCGGTATATCTGATAACAATTATGAACGCTTACCTCACTGTGAAAGAAAGTCAGGGCTGCGCTGACCGAATCAGCGAGATTGTCGCTGCCGAGCCGGAGCGCTGCCAGCGGAAAAAGGCTTTTGCAATGGAGGATGCAGATATTACCTTTGAAAATGTTACATTCCGCTACGGAGAAAAGCGGGGGCTATGCAGCGCCAGTTTCACAATTCCGGCGAACAGGGTCACGGCAATTGTAGGCCCCAATGGTTCCGGTAAATCTACAGCGGTCAGCCTGATGGAACGCTTCTATTTGCCGGAGACCGGCTGTCTCCGTTTTGGCGATTGCCTCGTGGAGGATATCCATCTGAATGAATGGCGCCGCTCTATTGGCTATGTTTCTCAGGACACCACCCTCATCTCCGGTACACTGAGGGAAAACCTAACCTATGCTCTCCACCGGCCGGTGGAGGAGACCGAACTGCAGCAGGCGCTGAAAATTGCCAACTTGGAAGACTTCGTAGCCGCACTGCCCAAGGGCATGGATGCCGACCTGGGTGAGTTGGGAGAAAAACTGTCCGGTGGTGAGCGGCAGCGCATTGCAATCGCCCGTATTATTCTGCGCAACCCGGAGTATCTGATTCTGGACGAAGTTACCAGTGCGTTGGATGCGGAGAACAAGGCAGCGGTTATGGGTGCTCTGCGAAAACTGATGGCGGGAAGGACTTGTGTACTCATCTCCCACGATATGGACATGGTGCGCAGCGCAGACCACATTGTGGTTCTTGACGAAGGAAGCGTTCAGGCGGAAGGCAATTGTGATCAAGTCATAAAAAACAGCGCTTATTTTGCAGAATGCTGCAGCGCGGCGTGTCAATAATTAGGGGGAACAAGCGATGATGGATATATGCGGCTATGAGTACCACCCAGATGGTGTATGTGCCTACCAGATCCGTTTTGATCTGATTGATGGAGTCGTTCGGAATGCTGAAATCCGCGGAGGCTGCGATGGCGGACACCAGGGGCTTTCCCATATGGTAGAGGGAAGAACTCCGGAGGAGATTATTGGGATCTGCAAGAAGGTCGGCTGCCATGACGGAAATTCCTGCCCAAAACAGTTGGCGCTGGCGCTGGATGAGTGCCTCGGGAAAATTGCTGCCTATCAGCAGAAGGAGGCCAGCATCTGATGGAAAAGCATTACGAATATAAAAACGCGCCGCAGGTATGCTCGGAGACGATCAGCTTCGACTATATTGATGGTAAAATCTTTCATGTAAAAATTAGAGGTGGCTGTATAGGAAGTAATTTGTCGCTATGCAAGTTGGCCGAAGGTCTATCGGCGGAGGAAGTTATTGCTCGCTGTGCAGGAATCAATTGTAACGGCATAGGTACTTCCTGTCCGGATCAATTGGCAAAGGCAGTACAGGCATGTATTGACAGCCTTTCATAACAACTATGCCAGGATACGACTCGAACCATTGAGCTGTATCCTGGCATCTTTATTTGACGGAAGATTGAACTGACTATAAAAATGTGGTATTATTTAAAAAAGTAAAGATGAGGGGGCAAAGTAGATATGCGCAGCTTTGACATCTTTGTAACGCTCTGCGGTGCAGTAATCGCCAGCTATGCAGCGATGGGCTTTCCTCGAAAGATGGTTTTGCTGTGCAGCATCCCGCCACTGTCGCTTCTGTTTTTGGCAAATTTGTTTTTAACCTTACCCCTAAATCTGTACGGATGGCTATTGCTTGGGACACTTGTCTGTTTGGCAACAGCATGGATGTACAGCGAGAAGCATGAGAGACTCCTGACCTTTTCTGCTGCTCTCCTGTGTGCAGAGACAGCCCTTGCGTTCCAACAGCTGTGGTTGCTCTGCCAATACTTTGACGCAATTCTTGCTCAAATTATACAGATAACACTGATGGTGGGCGGCGTATATGCGGCACTATCTGGTAGGCTTCGCCTTGTAAACCGTGAAAGGTGGCAGCTTTTGTGGGATTCAGCGTCAGAGAAGGATTTTCGTGCCCGGCAGATATGGATTGTTCTGGCGCAGCTTTTTCAGACTGCTATCCTGATTGCAATGGCATATCTGACGTCCGGTATCGCAATGGCAGGCCTTTGGCTGAGCGTGTTTGCGTTCTTTGCCATTGGAATGTATGTCGCGTTTTCCTATTCTTTGCTGATCAGCGAAGTTTCCTATCTGGAAGATGCTCAGGAAGCTTCCCAGCGCTTTTTTCACGCCATCCGGTCTCAAAGACATGATTTCTTGATTCATGTCCACACGATCTGCGGGTTGCTTTCTTCTAATCAGATTGATGCTTGTCGTGAGTATACAGAAAAGCTGTCAGAGGAAGTTCGCCGAAGCAACGAGGTAATTCCACTGGATGATCCTGCGGTCAGTGCGCTTATCAGTGACTATATTGCCCGCGCTGAACAGCAGAGAATTTCCATTATCTGCTCCATCAAGCACGATATGAAGCAGATTGCATGCTCTGCATTTGAGCTGAACCGCGTTCTGGGCAATATGCTGCAAAATGCAATGGAAGAAGTAACACAGTACAAAGCTCCAAACCGATGGATGGAGCTTCTTGTCATGAAACGGGCTGGCCGGTCTGTCATCAAAGTAACAAATCCGTTTCTTAGGGATCCGGACAGCTTGACTCATGCCGCTGAAATGAATATCAGCACAAAGCCGAGCCACGAGGGGATTGGACTGAAGAATATCGAACGTATTGCAAAAAAGTATGGTGGAGCTTTTTTTATCGAGCTCGATGGGCAAAAAATCAGCATAGTGGTACAGATTCCCGACAGGATCAATCAGAGCGAGGACGGACATGAAAATTTTAGTAATTGACGATGATGCTGCGTCTTTGGCAGCTACCAAAAGCATGTTGGAACAATCTCCATTGGTGGATAAAGCAGAAATCGCAAACAATATGGATGACCTCAGCGCCTCCCTCCGAGCTGACCCGCCGGATGCCGTGCTAGTCGATGTGGAAATGGGGCGTGTATCAGGCTTCGAAGTTGCTGCTTATTTGCAGAAAGCGTATCCGCAGATCCCATATATATTTTTAACGGGGCATGCTGAGTGGGCGCTAAAAGGCTACGATTATTCTCCATTGGATTTTCTGACAAAGCCGCTTTCGTCTTTTCGCTTGGAACAGTCATTGGAAAGAATTGCGGCATCCCATGCGGCTCATGGAAAGGAAGCAGAGCCGTCCAGTAGAAAAATAGGGATAATGGTCAGCCAAGGGTATGTCTTTCTTGCAGAAGAAGAGATCCTATATATTGAGCGGATCAACCGGAAGGCGTGCATTCATCAAAACAACGGAGTGTCCATAACGCTGAATGATACACTGAAAAATCTGGAGCAGATTTTTAGCAAAGACAAGTTCTTTCGATGCCATCAGTCTTTCCTGGTTAATCTGAACTATATTGAGGGTATCCGCGTTGAAAATGGAGGAAACGTATTCTTTTTACAACTCCATGGTTGTCAGGATTGCATCCCATTAAGCAGAAAGGCGTATCCCGAGCTGAAAAAATGTCTGGAGGCACACGGAATTTGGTTCCACTAAGGCAGCGCCGACACGGACGTCACTCTAAATCCATTATAGTTGATTCAGTTCCTCCGCCAGCGCATCTGCGATGCGCTGCCGTTCTTCCTCACTTTCTGCACGCGCATACGGTTCCAGCGCGGCGTCCCGCTTTTGCTCCGCGTCGCGCGTCCATGCCTCAAACTCGGCCTTGGTCATATCCTTCCGCATCGTGCGCGCGTAGTATTTCTTGTATGCCCGCTGCTGCACCTGCCAGACTTCATTGTTCGCAACTTTGTCCTTAAAGCTACTGACCGCGCCGATCTCCCGGCAGGTTTTACCTGGGGCTGCCGGCGCAGATCCGGTGCAATAGGCAAAGGTCGCGCCCGGCGTCTGCAAAAACCAGCGCCCGCAGTTGGCGCAGCGCTTCGGAACAAACCCGCGCTGCAAGCCTTTCATGAATTCTACATAGACAAAATCCAGCAGCCGGTCAAAGTACATTTTTTCGACCAGCTCCGCCTCGCGCCCAGTGCCACGGATGCAGAATTGCGCGTTTACCTTCGGCGCGTCCACCTTCGAATCTGCGCCAAGGCTGACGCCGCTGACGAACGGCTCCAAGCCTTTTTTCTCGATCTGTTGTGCCAGAGAAGTTTTTCTCTGACCCTTTTTCTTTTCAAACGGCTTGCCCGCAAAAATGCCGTCCAGGAACCACGCATAGCGCTCCTGAATCAATCGGATGGCGTCCAGCTGCTCCTGCATGAACCTCGGCAACGTATCGTCCTGCATCACATATTCGCGGAACGCTTCCTGCGCTTCTCCCACGAATAATTCACGCACATCCATGCTTGCAAACAGCTGAACGTCATTCCAATACAGGCGGTAAAGCGGTAAAGATGCAAATCCATTTGTCACAGCCTGAAACGCTCGCGCTGCCTGCTCTGCATCCTTTTCTGCAACGGTCTTCCGATATTGATCCAATAATTCTTGAAACGGCGCAGCGTCAAGATTCAGAATTTCCGTCAGCACAGCGCCGTAGGGCTGCATCGTCGGATGGGATTCGACCCAATAGCCGGAAGCGCCGAACTCCACCTTCGTATTGGTGCGCGGTCGGTGAAAATCCAATAAATCTTTCCCCAAAACGCCCATGTGCGTGCGCCTCCTTTGTAGAGAATGTATTTTCGCTTGTGTAGTGTATGCGCTTAAATGATACATTACCTATTGTGGAATGTCAATGGTTGTGCTATCATTCGATTGTAGATTTGTAGATAATGTATCTATAACAAATAAAATCGAAATGAAGTGAAAAAATGACCAAACTGGAAACCATCACAGCAGAAGATCTGCAAAATCGGACGTATGAACCAACGCCGTTTCTTGTCGACGAACTCATTCCGGAAGGCTTGCATATCCTCGCGGGCGCGCCGAAAATCGGGAAGTCCTGGCTTGCTTTGTGGCTGTGCCTGTGCGTTTCGCAGGGGCAGCCGCTCTGGAATTTTGCCGTGACACAGGGCGAAGTCCTGTATCTCAGCCTCGAAGATTCCTACCGGCGCATCCAGTCGCGGCTCTTTGATCTGACCGAGGACGCGCCGCCGACACTGCACTTTGCAATCCTGGCCGACACGCTCAAGCACGGATTGGAGCAACAGATCGAGCAGTTTTTGACAGAGCATCCGACCACAAAGCTTGTTGTGATCGATACATTACAGCGTGTCCGCAGCGCGGGCAGTGACAGCAATCTGTACGCAAATGACTATCAGGACATCGGACTTTTGAAACGGCTTGCAGACAGGCGGCACATCGCAATTTTGCTGATTCACCATCTACGCAAGCTCCACGATGACGATCCGATGAACATGATCTCCGGCTCGACAGGCTTAAGCGGTGCGGCTGATTCAACCTTCGTTCTGCAAAAGCACTCTCGCCTTGCCAACATTGCTTCGCTGCATTGCACCGGTCGTGATATCCCTGACCGGACTTTGAAACTCGAATTTGGTGAGGACGACCACGTCTGGAAGCTGCTTGAAGACAGCAAAACTTGCAGCGGTGCTTCTAAGATTTCAACGCTTCAGATTGAAAATCTTCTCTCTGAACTTCTGCGAAAAGAGTCTGAAATCAGCGCCCCTGCAAAAGCGTTGTTGGAAAAGATCGACCCTGCCGGAAGCGAGGGCTGGACACCGAACAGCTTCTCGCATCAAATCCGAAAAAACGTTGATGCTCTAAGGCAAAACGGCATTTTAGTCTCGTTTCGAAAGAGCAACGGTGAGCGCCTCATCTGCCTGAAAAGGGTCGATGGTGCCGATCTTCCCACCGTGGAAATAATCGTCCCTATCGACCCTGTCGGCGGGCAGACTGCCTGTACCGCACCGTGAGCCGCGTGTCGCCGCTGTGTGCGGCTTTCCGCCCCGACAGCGAGTGTGTGTGCGGCGCAACGGGAAAAGCCAACGTTGCGCCAACGTGCGCAAAAAACACAAAATCGCAATCCAGCAGGGTGAATCTCGTTAAAGATGTTTTTTGAATTTTTCCACAACGGCATGACGCTTTGGTGTCATGCCGTTGTTTTTCTTGTGTACTCCGCAGAAAACTCCATCTCTCCAATGAAGTTGTAGCGAATGTCAATTTGTTGTACGCGGTGTCCGCTGGATTTATCCGGAGCATGGACAATGATTTTCTCAATGAACTCCTGCACCATCACGGCGGTCAATTCTTTCGGCTCGGTGTACTTTCGGACAAGCTTCAGAAACTTCTCGGCATTGCCGGTCTGCTCCTGCGCCACTGCAAGCTCACTGCGCAGATTTTGAACGCTGGCGGCTAATTCTGTCTGCTCCTGCTCATAACCCGCTGAGAGCTTTGTAAAACGCTCGTCCGTCAGCTTCCCGCACACGTTGTCCTCGTAGAGCTTGCGGATGATCGTATCAAGCTCTGCAATGCGGCGTTCCTGTCGGTTCAGTGCGCGTCTTACGCTTGCCTGTTTTGCATCCAGTGCTTTCTTGCGCCCGTCCATCAGCATCTCCGCAAAGGCTTCTTCGTTGAAGTGGGCGAATGAGATCACCTTTTGCAGATTCTCCAGTACAAGCTGTTCCAGCACCACGGCGCGTATGTAATGGGCGCTGCACCCGTTTCGGTTGCGATAGGTGGAACAGGTGTAACATTCCTGTGTATGCTCCCATTTGACAGTTCTGCAAAAATACAATCTCTTGCCGCAATCTGCGCAGTAGACTAAGCCGGAGAACATTCCCATATCGCCCATTTTGGTCACTCGGCGGCGATTGGTTACAGCTCGTTTGACTGCCTCTGCAATTTCTTCCGTCCAGATAGCCGGGTGCGTATTTTCAAATACGCGCCATTGCTCCGGCGGATTTTCAACTGTTTTCTTGGTTTTATAAGACTTGCGGTGCGTCCGGAAATTGACGGTATGACCGAGATATTCTAAATAGTGGTCCATGATATTTGATACCATTGATTCGGACCATTGGCAGGGCTGCTTCATACTTCCGACACGGTAGCTCATGCCTTTACTCTCAAAATATGCCGTCGGGGTCAAAATTCCTGCACGTTCCAACCGAGTGGCAACCTGAGTTGGGCCGTATCCATTGAGAATATCTATACCGATCCGGTAGACCACTTCGGCCGCGTCCGGGTCAATGATCCAGTTCTTATCCGTATCGCTGGTCTGTGTAAAGCCGTAAATCGGTATGGTCGTCAATCTCTTACCGGACTCTCCCTTTGACTTCATGTAGGAGCGGATTTTTTTGCTGGTATCCTTGGCATACCATTCGTTGATGATATTTCGGAATGGGGTGAAATCATTATCCGCTGCGCTGTCCGTATCGACACCATCATTGATCGCAATGAAACGAACATCCAGCTCCGGGAATCGGATTTCCGTATACATTCCAACTTCCAAGTAGTTTCGGCCAAACCGCGACATATCCTTAACAATGACCGTGCTGACATGCCCAGCCTCAATGTCCGTTAGCATTTCCTGAAATCCGGGCCGATTAAAATTCGTACCCGAATAACCGTCGTCCTTATAGATTTTGAAGTTCGTGATCCCGCGGTCACGCGCGTACTTGCTGAGAATTTCAATTTGGTGAGCAATGCTGTTGCTGTCGCCCTCATTTTCGTCGTCACGCGAAAGGCGGACATAGAGAGCTGCCCATTTTTCAGCTTGTGCATTTTGCCATTCGCCCATCATGCACACCCCGCTTTCAGAAACGTGCTGAACACGGGAACGATGGAACCGGAGAGCTGCTCCAGAACGCTGTGAAGTACAACGTTGTGTTTCTCAAGCTCCAACAGCAGTTGATGCTGATTCTCATAGCTGCGATTCAGACGAGACAGATTCAGAACAACGACATTGCTGACCTGATCCGCGCGAATGGCGGCAAGCATTTTCTGATATTCCGGGCGATCTGTATTGCAGCCGGAGTAGCCGCAGTCGCAAAAGATTTGCAGATTATGAAGTCCCTGTTCCTTTGCGTAATGGACGAGTCGTTTTTGCTGATTTTGCGCACAGGCCGCAGACATGGCGCTACGGCTGCCATGGTCGATACGGCAATAAAGCGCGGTGATTTTATAAGACTGCCTAATCATATTATCCTCCGTTCCGGCAGTCACCATTTCTTACTTTCTGACACTAATATTATATCAAATGTCAGATTTTTTGTCAAATTTCATCACATTTTGAAACAATATTTTTTGCAACTCCGAGACAGAGCGACACCGAAAGTAAAATATAATAGATCATTTTTTCACCGCAATTTTTCTGCAAAGAATGGTTTTTCTTTTCACGCCGTTTTCATCGGGATAATAAAAATCTCCGTAAAACAAAAGAGCTGTATTATAACCGATAGGTATTATTTCGGGATTCCCGCATTGACCGTCCCATTGGTGCCAGGTGGGCTTTTCTACCTTTTCGTTAGCAAGCCCGCTTCTGTCGCACGGCTCGATAATGCAGAGCGTTTCACCGATCTTTTCACCGTTTTTGCTGTCAAACGCCGCCACATACATACCGGGTCTGGCATAACAGAGCAGGGTGACACCGCAGTCAAGCCTGCATAGCCTCGGGAGTACACCGCAGTCCGAAAAGATTTCGGGGTCTGTCCAGCTTTTGCCGCCGTCATCACTGTAAATGCAGGAAATCACCCATTTGCCGAACGGCCCTTCATTCATCGGAATCACCAGGCGCCCCTTGTGGGGGCCGCTCTTCAACTGGGTTCCCGCATTCGGGCCGGAAGCCATGATGTCCACGCCGGTGGGGCGCTTGGTCGTCTTCGTGATATCCTCCGGCTTCGTCCAGGAGGAACCGCCATTCCTGCTCTGGATCATGAAATTGCGGATGCACTTCTCGTCATCCCAACCCTGAGGAATATTGGGCTGCCGTTCCTTGACTCCTGCGGGATAACGCTGGAATACGACGGTCACGGTCTTGGTCTTGGCATCATAAACCGGGCACGGATTGTTAAACGTGGCCCCATGCGACTTGGCGATCGCCCGGGGGCGTGACCAGGTTTTTCCGCCATTCTTGCTGACGCTCATGATAATGTCGTTCTCCCCCTGGTCAGTATTCTTATACCGGCCTTCGGCAAACGCCAAAAGCTGCCCCTTCCCGATATTGAGCAAGGCGGGAATGCGGATGGACGCATAAGGGTTCCCTTCCCCAGCGCTGAATACGGTCACCGCCTTGTCCGTGGGAAAATCCGTCTTCTCTCCCTGCCCGAAGGCGGGCAGAACTGCGGCGCACACCGCACCCATCAAAAACTTGAACATGGAATTCATCATTACTGGACTTTATCTTGTTCCGAAGGGCTCTACAACCGCAATCCATGCCGTACCATCCTAAGACCAGAGCAGAAACTCTGACTCTCTCCAAAGGAATGGATAAACCATGCTGAAGGAGTGAGAAACCAAAAAAATCTGGCAGTCACATGAAAATCTACCTGGACTCCGTCTTGTTCATCCCATTCCGGGAATCCAAGGGATAGTCGAAAAACGGACACCAATTGTGCATGCGGTAAACGACGTCCTGAATCCGGGTCTTTACCTTCTCCCCCTGGGAATCCCGCAGGCATCCGCGCGCTCCGGTGCGCGGGCCGGAAGGAAGTTTCTCCTTCAAGGTCATTCCGTACCGGAGATGACAGCCGGAAGGGTCGGACGACATTATGATGCGGACGGCGTCTCTGCCGTTCAGCGTGACGGACTTGATCTCCAGGGGTTCGCCCTGCGCGTTCACCAGGGAAAAGCCGTAATTGCCCGGATCAAGGATCGTCTTGGTATCCAGCGCCAGCGGAGGCACAGGCACGAAAAACTTCACGTCTACCGTCCAGTCCTTCCCCTTCCTGCCAACTGCATGGGCGACAGGATGGATGGGCTTCCAATGCACGCCCTCCACCAGCACCTTGTACATGACGTATCCGGCATACTCCCCGTAAAGCCGGGACATGGGAGCGGTCAAATGCACCCCGTCGCTATAGGAAAAATGGTACATGGGCGTAGTCATGATGTACCGGCTGTCCTTTTCCAGAGCCAAATCCAGCTGGGCCACGGCAATCGCGGGATAATCCGTCGGATTCTGGGCAAAATAATTGAGATGGGAGGCAACCTGGTATCCAAAGCAGAGCACATCGTTCTTCTGTCCGGTAACGGCCTTGGCGTCCGCGTCAATATCCTGAATCAGCGCGCGCATCTTCTCCTTGTACCATTCCCCGGTTTTCCTGTCCTGCTGGTCGGTTTCCCCCTGCGTCCACAGGAAACAAGGCATGGAAAATGACTTGCCGGCCTTGGAGGCGAGCTCGCGCCCCGCTGTCAAATCATCCAGAATACGCTGATAGGGGGCGTTGCCTTTGGAAAGAACACCGATGCTGACACCTCCCACGCCGTCGGCAGAGCACAGGAACCGGACGTTGGACGCCTTCCCGGAGTCACGCTTCTTCAGCAGGCGCATGAAATTCCCGGCAGCGCCGGAAACGGGCGTCTCTCCCCTGGCGCCGTCCGGAGAAATGCCTTCTACCAGGGGAATCACGGCGCTCCGGTCATTGCCGCCCTCAAAAGGACGAACGCCGCCTTTGAACATCAAATTGCCGTTCTTCTGCTCCGTCGTCACCACCGGCTTGGCCGTCCATCCTACGGAAAGCGACTGCCCGTAGGACGGCAAATAATTCCAGTCTGTTAAAACGGGCTTCTCCGCAAAACCATAAGGACTGCCAGCCATCAACAGGCAAAAAAGAACTCCGGTACGAAAACATGTGCTTACCTTCATGACAATACGCTGAATCATGGTCATGTACGGTCCGGTACCTATCGAAAATTCAACATGCTGAAGAAAATAACCGGGGAATGAATGAAACTTCCTCCTGCCCAAAAACACTACACATGAAAATGTTGAATATCATTCAACAGACATGACGCCC
>ERZ772881.1523-NODE-1523-length-20165-cov-7.114222_pt1 | contig 20165 bp, 18 predicted proteins | sample MGYA00580581_ERZ772881 | MGnify/ENA primary metagenome ERZ772881 (study PRJEB29015, sample SAMEA2737668) | human gut metagenome | biome: human gut; feature: human-associated habitat; material: faeces | place: China | collected 2012 ...
TCGGACTGATGTAATCTGCCTGATATGTTTTTGCATCCAGCATCAGGAAAACATCATCCACATTCATTGAAAGCTTTTGAAACAGCTCATCCCGGTACAGAATCTCCGTATCTTTTTTCCTTAAGTTTGTCCTGCTTTTTTGAACAATCAGGCTTATAAGGAATGCGGCAATACAGAACACAATCGCACTAACTAGAAGTATCGTACTGCGCTGCAGGCTGTTCATACTGGCATTGACAATATCCGCCTGTACAAGTCCTAAGAACATCCAGTCCTGGATATCCGATTTTTCATAGACCAGATAGTAGTTCCTTCCATCCAGATTTAGGAGCATCGCATCGGTACATCCTGTTTTAAACTTCTCCGAAAGCTCATTGATTTCTTTTTCAGACATATCAGAGTGCTCTCGCAGAACGCCAAAGAAATTATACACATTACCCCATGATGCAGACGAATGATTTACCACAACACGTCCATCCGGATGAACAACAAAACTCTGAGCATTTCCATTAAAAACAGAAATATCCAGTACATTTACGATATCAGAGTTTTCATAGGCAATGGCAATCGCATCATATTCAAATCCCTGATAAATTCCATGAGCCTTAGGAGTGGCAAAAACAAGCAGCTGGGATTTTCCGGGAACTGCTGCATTTGCAATAACATCATTTCCCTGCCTGATTTCCTCTTCAATATTTTCCTGTAATCCAAGATACCCGGTGTTGCCTGTTACAACCTTATAGTTTCCTTCAGCTGACAGAAAATAAAATTCTACAAAGCCTGCATATTCCTGCGCTTTCTTTATATAGTCACGGATTTCGTCCTCACTTGAGGTATTCTGCAGATTCTCACCCCACATATGAAGATAAGTCAGATTCTTATCTGTAAGTTCCCGTAGCATGTTATCAGACTGATGAAAAACTTCCGTCAGATGAGAAACGCTTTCCTCATAAACAGTTTTCGATATAAATCCAAAATATTGGAAAACCAGCAATACAACACACGCAAAAACAGCTAGATATGCCGCTATACTAAATCGTTTTCTCATGCCAGTTCTCTTTCTGTCTTTATTATGATTCTTAATTTCCATACTTCTCACCTCAGAGTCATGTAGTCCTCAGGCTCTGCAAGAACGGCATTACCATCTGATACAGCTCCTGTCCAGGCATCTTCCACAGCAGTATCTTCTTCATCAAACACAATATTCTCATCTGCCGGATAAGCTTTCATGTGTTTTGGTATCGCAAGACAGATTACTGTAAAAGTATCATTGTCCTGAACTTTCTTTCCGTCCTTTGTAATTTTACTCAATGTATAACCATCATCTGTTTCTTTGACTTCTACAGAAATGCCACTAAACACAGGCAGTGAGCCACGGTTAAATGGGATGAAACCGCCTTCATAGCCTTCTACAAAGTTTTTAACAGTCTCTTTCAGCTCAGCTCCACTCATCTTGCTGCTGTAGGCTGAAAGACAATTTGGCATGATCATGCTTCCCGCCATTTTGAGTGTATAACGGGCTTTCAGCACATTTCCCGTAAAGCTGTTTCCGGTTGCTATCAGCACATCTGTCCCATAGATGCCACGCAGAGTGTTGGCCATAACCGAATATGCCGCATTTCCACCGTTGCTATGAAAACGATTGGAATAAGACTTCTGTGAATCCAATATTACTTTCTCAGGAATGGATTTCTCCTCAAGAAGCTGAGAATTAAATGACTGATAAGCCTGCTCTGCATCATATTCTCCTGAAATCATTCTCGAAACCACATTCTTGGAAACAGAGAAAAAGTCATTTGACGCAATGCGGATATACATATGGTTTTCTTCTATCACAGGTTTCACATCTTTCAGATATTCCGTAAGCTTAAGATTCACATCCTGACTGTAGCTTAACAGATCCTGTCCATCACTAATAATCCGGTTCTGTGCATCCTCTGAAAGCATTGTGTTCAGCACCTTCATTGCTTTCTTCCGGCGTGTTTCATCCTGAGTCAGGTCACGGTTTAAAGCCACCTGAAAATATGGTGTAGTCATAAGCCACTTTTCACCATTCTTCTGAAAGAATGGAAGAAATGTTGTGTTAATCCCCTGATTCTGAAACATTTTTACTCCAGAAGAGCTTCCAAAGTACATGGCAAGCTTTCCACTTTGATACATCTCAACTATATCATCATAATTCATATCCAGATCATCCGGGCTCAGACCAGTATCCTGGATAAATTGCTCCATGCGTTCAAAAGCCTCAGGCCAGATAGTACTGTCCAGACCTTCTCTCTTTTCATTATCAGGATCACTGTAGGCAGTACGCCACTTGCGTCCATCTACAGAAGACAACTCTGATGCTGACAGACCCTGCAGTGTTTCCATACAGGTATAATCATAATAATAGTCTGCAGTAAACCCACGGATTCCCACTTTGTCAAATGCCTGGCAGGCAGAAACAAAGCTTTCATAATCTGTTGGGAGAGGGATATCATACTTTTCAAAAAGATCTTTGTTAACTACAAAACCGTGTGCATCCGCACACACTGGAATCCAGTTTACGCTTCCATCCTCATTCATAAAATTGCTAAGGTAGCTGTCATAGACCGCACCTGCTGCATTGGTTGTAGAAAGATCCATAAGACTGTCTTTTAGGGGACTCGCATCATGCAGTGAAAAACGACAACAAGTTATAATATCCGGCAATCCACCGTTTTCCTTAAGAAACTTGTAGAAATCCAGATTATTATTTCCTACTACAAATTCAACATTGATATCCGGAAGCTGTTCCTGAATATATGGTGCATATTTTTCATACAGGCTTGTGCTCCATAAGTACACCGTAATTGTTTCCCCATCTTCTTTTTCTGCACTTTTGCCGCCACAGCCTGACAAAAGTGATATAGCTGTCACCATTACCAGAAAAACCAGCAAAACTCTGTTACATTTTTTCTTTTTCATTACGAATTCTCCTCTGAGTTTCCTTTGCATTTTTCTACGCCGTAAAAAAAACCTATGACTACTGCCATAGGTCTTATTTCTGATTGAATAATAGCTCCTGTCACATACAATTATCCTGCTGCTTTCGGCATATTAATATTCCATGTACTCTTCCCCATCGAGGTTCTTCCAGTAGAACTTATCGTCCAGTATCATATAACTGTGTTCTGAGTTTTCTTTAGGAATTGAAACTGAACCAGGATTCATGTATATGTAATTATCTCTCTTCTCACACTTAGGTACATGTGTATGTCCGCAAAGTAGAATATCGCCTTCCTTTAATGCAGGTATATTCTTCTCATCAAGCTTGTGTCCATGTGCAAGAACGATTGATCTGTCATTGAAATTAAGATATGCCTGCTCTGCAAGTACATTAAAGTCAAGCACCATCTGGTCAACCTCTGTATCACAATTACCTCTTACGCATATAATCTCATTGCGTAAAGGATTGAGCATTGCAATAACCTCCTTAGGTGCATATTCCTTAGGCAGGTCATTTCTCGGGCCATGGTAGAGTATATCACCTAAAAGAACGAGTCTGTCTGGCTTCTCTGCTTCATATCTTTCAAGCAGCTTTCTGCAATAATATGCAGAACCGTGTATATCTGATGCAATCATTATCTTCTTCATATTCTGTCCTTTCCTTATGTAAACCGATTCTTGATTATCTTGCAAGCTTATTAAATGTTGGCACTTTATAATGTGAAGCATTACTTAAAAACTGAGATAAAGTATTAGGAACCTTGTATGTATCAAGTACCTTCTTCATAAAAGCAATTGATCTTTTCTTATACTTCATACTTCGTAATACTGTTACTGCGGCTCCATCATCATACCCCCTTGCAAACTGCTTTGCATATCTTGCAAATTTAGTTTTATCAAGTTCAGGAATGTTAAAATAATTCTGGAATATCTCCATTGCCTCAATAATTCTCGTATTATCAAAATCAAGTTCTACTGCAGGTCTTTTCACCTCTATATTACCAATATGACATACAGACTGCTTACACACGTTAGAATACAGGCTTATACTATCAGACTTAACATTCGTAAGCGAATATTTGTTATACAGGTGTATTCCGGTAAACATTCCGCTTGAATTATCCTCTCCAAAGAAATAATTCAGTAAAAGCTCTGTAATATCTCCCTGCGCATCTGATTTCTTAATATACATGCCTCTTCCAACACGGATTATCTCACCCTCGTCAGAGAGTCTTTCGACCGCCCGGAAGAATGCTTCCTGATTCATCCGCACAAATCCATGCTCATACATATCATTAGCCGACACAATTGTGCCATCTGCCACATTATCAAAGTAATCTAATATCTTATCTCTATTCTTCATAATTCTTTAGCATAGTGAAGTTATTACACTTCTTCAAGATTGATTGTCTCTGTTTCTTCTGTATCATCAGCAGATTCTTCCTTTTCAGTTTCTTCTGCTTCTTCCTTATCTGTATTTGTATCAGATGCTTCTGGTTTTTTCTGCTCATTATCAGATACTTTTCCATTAATTACCTTGACTTCAACCTCAACGTCTCCGTCTTTCTCATCAAATATAACATCATCATCAAAATCATCCTCTGATGCGAGGCAGTCATCCTCATCAACAAAATCAGGATCTTCCTCATCTTCTTCATCGACATAGAAATTAACAGGAATTACTTCTACATTACTGCATACAGCCTTACCAATAATATATACTGTGTGGATTCCTTCTTCGTCAACATTATCAACAAGATTCTTAACACCAGCTATCTTTCTTGAAATATCACATGTTGCATTGACACCTTCTGGAAGAATGATAGTTACTGAACTTGCATTACTTGAGAAATTAATATATACATCCTTCTCAAACACTGCAAGACCGAGGTCAAGTACTGTCTTAGAGGCCACTGCTTTAAGCTCGCAGCCAGCAAATACCTCATCTTCAACCTCTATAACCTTCTTCTCTCCGATAGCATTATACTTACGGATTTCATCATCAAAACTATCATTCTCTTCTTTAGCGAATCTTTCCTTAGTCTGCTTGAACTTATCAAAAGCAACCTTGCCTGCTACAGCAGCAGCGCCCACTCCTAAAACAACCTTAGCCAATCCATGTTTCTTTGCCATAGTATTATCCTCCAATTCACGCATTATAATGCAATCTACTCTTTAAATTTAATCACCACAAAATCTTGTTTTAGTATATCATACTCCCTATACAAAAATCAACGCGAATAGACACATCCGCAATAATTCTGCCTGTATAAATTATACTCATGTGATAGTTCAATAGAACGCTTATATCCCTCTTTTTTCTTAAAATCTGATAAAAGATATGGCATATCATATTCCTCTGAAAGCTTTAAACCTATTTCATTAAGCCTGACGCTGTTCTTTAGAGGGCTTATTGTAAGCGTTGTCGTAAAATAATCAAATCCACCAGCCTTTGCAGTTTCACAGGTCTTTTTAAGCCGCAGCTCATAACAACGGAAGCATCTCTCCCCGCCTTCCCTGCACTGTTCATATCCTTTAGCTATGTCATAGAATTCCTTAGTATCATAATCGCCTTCTATGAAGGAAACCTTATACTTTGCCGGAAATTCACTGATGAATCTCTTCTGTTCCTCTACTCTCTTCCTATACTCTTCTTCTGCTGATATGTTCGGATTGTAGTAGAATACAGTTATATGGAAATAATCAGAAAGATACTCTATGCAATGGCTGCTGCACGGTGCACAGCAGCTGTGAAGCAGCAGTGTTGGTACAATTCCGTCTTTCTGGAAGCCCGCTATCTTCTTATCAAGTTCTTTCTGAAAATTTCTCTGTTCAAAAGGTATTCCCATATTACTTAACCTGTCCTGTTATCTCTTCTAACGCAGCGTAAAGCTTTTCCATCTGCTCATCAGTTCCTATTGTAATTCTTAAGTAATTATCAATAAGTGGCTGGTTAAAATATCTGACAAATATGTTCTTTTCTTTAAGTTTTTCAAATATTTCCTTAGCCGGAACACTCTTGTGTGTTGCAAATATAAAGTTAGCCTTAGAGTCAGGGAATGAGAAGCCTAACTGTGAAAGTCTTTCCTTAGCATTCTCTCTGGTCTTAACTATCTTACCCACGCACTCTTCAAAGTATTCCTTATCATTGACAGACTCAATGCCATAGCTTATTGAAGTTCTGTTCATTGTGTATGAATTGAATGAGAATTTGACATCATTAAGAGCCTTTATAAGCTCAGGATTACCAAAGCAGTAACCTATTCTCATACCAGCCATTGAACGTGACTTAGAAAATGTCTGGACAACCAGCACATTTTCATACTTATTGACAAGCTCCATTGCTGACTTTCCGCCAAAATCAATATATGCCTCATCAACAATAACAACTACATCCTGATTATGTTTAATAATATCCTCAACCTTATCAAGTTCCATATAAAGTGCTGTAGGAGCATTAGGGTTAGGGAATACCACTCCGCCATTCTCCTTGTAATAATCTTCTGGAATTATATTAAAATCCTTATCAAGCGGCTGCTTCTCATATGGAATTCTGTAAAGGTCAGCCCATACACTGTAGAATGAATATGAGATATCAGGAAACAGTATTGGCTTGTCAGAATTAAAGAATGTCAGGAAGCACATTGACAATACATCATCAGAGCCAACTCCGACGAACACCTGATTATCATTCATTCCGTAATAAGCTGCAATTGCATGTACAAGGTCTGTAACCTCAGGGTCCGGATAAAGCCTTAAATCGCTGATATTCATTCTCTCTGCTGCCTCAAGCACCTTAGGTGTTGGAGGATATGGATTCTCGTTGGTATTAAGCTTTACAACATCTTTAACCTTAGGCTGCTCTCCCGGCACATATGGCTCAACTCTTCTGATATTCTTCTCCCATGTCTTCATATATAAGTCCTCTTCTTTCACAAATAATTATAACCCCATCTCTTTAGCAACTTCTGCAAAATGTGGTAATGAATTAACAATTGTCTCATAAGATACACAGTATGCAATTCTAACATATCCAGGGCATCCAAATGATGACGCAGGAACCATAAGGATATTGTGCTTCTTGGCTGCCTCACAGAAAACAGTTTCATCTTCAACAGGCGACTTTACGAAAAGATAGAAAGCTCCCTCTGGCTTTACACATTCAAAGCCTAACTTTGTGAGTCCTTCGTATATTACCTTTCTGTTCTTGTCATATGCTTCAAGGTTAACCTGTGCATCAACACATTTTGCAACAACTCTCTGCATAAGTGAAGGTGCATTAACGAATCCTAAAATTCTTGTAGCTACAGAAGCTGCTGACTTAACATCTTCTGAATCTGTAACCTCATCAGGAATAACAAGATATCCGATTCGCTCACCTGGAAGTGAAAGCGACTTACTGTATGAATAACCAACAATAGTATTGTCGTAATATTTAGTAAGATATGGAACATCAACACCGTCATAAGCTAACTCTCTGTATGGTTCATCTGCTATTAAGTAAATCTCTGTTCCGTACTCCTTCTGCTTCTTATCCATAATAGCAGCCATCTTCTTTATAGTATCCTCTGAATATACAACACCTGTCGGGTTATTAGGATTATTAACGATAACAGCTCTTGTCTTAGGTGTTATCTTTGCTTCAAACTCGTCAAGCTTAGGCTGGAAATCCACAGTATTAGGTGAAACAACGACTAATTTTCCACCAAAATTGCTTACATAATTCCTGTATTCACCAAAGAATGGCGCAAATGTCATAACCTCTTCGCCCGGATTAAGTAATGTCTTGAATATTGTATTAAGCCCGCCTGCTGCTCCAACAGTCATTACAATATTAGTATGGTTAAAATGTGTTCCGAATCTTCTATTAAGTGACTCAGCTATAGTCTGTCTCACATCCTCATATCCTGCATTACTCATATAGCCATGTATAAATGTTGATTCTTCATTATCTACTATATCCTTAACTGCTTCATTAACCTCTGCAGGTGCTGGAACATTAGGGTTACCAAGTGAGAAATCATACACATTTTCTGCTCCGTATAACTTGGCAAGTCTGTTGCCTTCCTCGAACATTGCACGGATTACCGAACTGTTTTTTACTAAAGAAACCATTGAATCAGCTATCATTGTTTATATCCTCCAAAAAAAATATGACTACATTATAATCAAAATCATTTGATTTTACAACTTTCAATAGATGTAATCATATGTTATTATTTAGATTAGTATTTCATTAATTCCAACTGGGGGAAGAATATTATGTCTAAAACTCTTTATTCAGTATACAGATATATTGTTTTAGGTCTGTTTCTTATTATTAACATATGGCTGTTTCTGCTAAGCATTTTCAGTACGAGCAGACTGACATCTGATGCAAGTGAACACACTTATTACACAGGAGACCATGCATGGCTTCATATAATCATACTTGTAGTTCTTATTGCTGCAGCCTTTTATCTTGTGAGAAATAACATTTTCACCAGAATTAACAGTTATCTTTCCAATAACGAGAAAACATTTATACGAATCCGCAATATATGTCTTATTATAATTGGTATAAGCGGTGCTGCCTGGGTTCTGCTTACGCAGAGTAATGCAGGCGCTGACCAGTATTATGTGCTTGATGCTGCAAGAGGACTTAGAAACGGTGATTATTCGGCATTCCGGTACAATGGCTATATAGCAAAATACACTAACCAGATTGGGCTTCTGTTCATTGAATACATTATAGGTTTCATAGTTGGTGACTATAATTACTTATTCTGGCAGCTTCTTAATGTTGTGATGATTGTATTCACTTACAAGATGTTTTCTGACATACTTGGGATTTTAAAGCTTCCGCGGATTGCAAGCCTGTCCACTATTATACTGGGAATTCTGTTTTTCCCATGGACTCTCTACAGCGTATTCATATATGGCAATGTTGCAGGATTATTCTTTGCCACTTCCGCTTTCAAATACACAATGCTTTTTATTGACAGCCTTAAAGAATTTAACAGCTTTAAGATTTCATATATTGTTATAAGTGCTGTTTCCATGATGTTAAGCGTTATGGTTAAGAATAATTATCTTATATTCATGATTGCGCTCATAATCTATACGGTTGCAGAAGCACTAAGACACAGAAATATACAGATTATTCTTGTTACATGTGCCGTAATTGCAGGATTTGCAATTCAGGCCATTGTTCCAAAGCTTGTTATCGAAAAGATTTCCGGCTGCAATCTTGGAAGCGGTGCTTCAAGCTGGACATGGATTGCAATGGGACTTCACCCATCTGATGGCAATGTTTATGCAGACGGCTGGTACAGCGGGCGTATTGCTGCATTTTACGAGAATAACGATTACGATACTAAGAAAGAAGCTGAGGTTTCTAAAGCAGAGATTAAAGGTTATATTGACACATATAAAAACGACCACAAAGCATTTACATCATTTCTTTCGAAGAAAGTTGCCTCTCAGTGGAATAACCCTGAATTCCAGTGTTTCTGGATAACCAATGTCCGCAGCAGTGATATTGAGAAAAGCCCTGTTATCTCGGATATTCTTTCACTAAAGGGAAGTTCAACATTTATCGCATTTCTTAATATAATGCAGAGTATTATTTTATTTGGAAGTATGCTTTATGCTGTGAATACACTTATTGAAGGTACTTTCGCAGGTGCTGCTGTGCTTCCGCTTACTTTTATAGGCGGTTTTATATTCCACCTGTTCTGGGAAGGCAAATGCCAGTACACGCTTCCTTATTTCATGCTGTTACTGCCTCTTAGTATTATTGGTTTTTACAGCATGGCAAAGAAACTGTCCTCAGTCTCAAAGAAGTATTTATACAAATGTGGTGTATTCGCTGTAATTCTTTTATTCATAGCAATTATATTCAACCGTTTTATTATTCTTAATCAGGATAATAAGAGTTACAGGCAATACAGGGAATACACTATTGAACAGCAAAAACTTTAACGGGAGGTTTTTATGAACAGACCTGATTGTTTATATATTGTAATTCCATGCTACAATGAGGAACAGGTTCTGCCTGTTACTTCAGGCATGTTTCTTGATGAACTTAACCATCTTATCAAAGCCGGCAAAATCAATTCTGACAGCAGAATAATGTTTGTCAATGATGGAAGTTCTGACAGTACATGGGATATAATTACGGATTTATCAAAGAAGGATGAACATTTCATCGGAATAAGCCAGAGCCGCAACCGCGGACACCAGAGCAGTGTGCTTGCCGGTCTTATGGAAGCTTCCCAGTATGCTGATATGACTATATCTATAGATTGCGACGGACAGGATGATATTCATGCAATGGAAGATATGGTTGACGCTTACCACGATGGCTGTGATATCGTCTATGGTGTAAGAAATGACCGTTCAACAGATACATTTTTTAAAAGAAACACAGCCAAAGGCTTCTATAAAATCATGGCAAAGCTTGGCGCAGAAACTGTATATAACCATGCCGATTACAGGCTTTTATCAAAGCGTGTGATTAATGAACTGGCACAATTCAAAGAAACTAATCTGTACCTTCGTGGGCTTATCCCGCTTGTCGGTTTTAAAAGTACAAGCGTATATTATTCAAGAAGCGAACGACTTGCCGGAAAGTCCCACTATCCTTTCAGCAAAATGCTTAACCTTGCATTAAACGGCATAACAAGCCTTAGTGTAAAACCACTCCGTCTTGTTATGTCACTTGGTATTATCGTTTCAATCCTCAGTTTCATCGGTGTTATATGGGCTGTCGTTGACAACCTGCTCGGCAACACAGTAACCGGCTGGGCAAGTACAGTATGTATCGTATGCTTCATGGGCGGAATACAGCTTATGTGCCTCGGGGTTATCGGGGAATACATCGGGAAGATATATATGGAGGTCAAGAATAGACCCAGGTTTATTATCAGTGAGAGGACTTATCAGGGCAATGAAGATGAAAATCAGTAATAAAAGCGCGGCATATAATCCAAGACTGATGTAGATTCATTATACATGCCTGATGAGTGATACCATAGACTTATTTCCCATAAAACATTCATATATGTGTTTCTTATAGGCAGATTATAAGTTCGTCTATTAAAATAAACGTGAATTGATTATATAACTACCTATAAAAAGTTGTTTATAAAACTTCTTATAGGTAGTTTTTTGCTTTCAGAAATACTCTTTGATGAAACCAGTGGGAATTTTGCCTATAAAAATGAGATTATGATAAGTCTTATAGGACAGAAATAAGAGGGAACATTATTTATTAGCATGGTTATGTTGAAATATATGAGATACTACCTATAAGTGAGTATATAACATATTTCTTATAGGACACAGCCACTATGCTATCAGGACGGGTACAATCAGATTAAATACCAGCACCATCAGTATGTCTGATAGATAAATGTTTCTATAGGCTGCCAATGTTATTATTATTCTTATGGCTATTATTATCGCAGTCATTACTGCACATGGTTTTATTTTCTTTTTTGTTATGAATATCCATAGCTGCATCCTGTCTATTGGCATGTTTTTGAGCAGTTCTTTTGTTGTTATTCTTTTTCTGTTAGTGCTGTATGATTCCTGATAAGATTTGTATTTCATGACCATATATGTCACGCCAAGAATGTAAAACATGTACCCAATCAGAACAACCTTCATGTCATTGTTCAAATCACTGAAATCTATCATTTTATTAGGTGCACATGCTAATATTCCTGATATTATGAAGAAAAATATGGCCAGAAACTTCTCTCCTACATTATCCGGAAACCATGTATTTTCTTCTTTAAAGAACTTTTCTAATTTTTCCTGCTGTTTGATATCTGTTATGATAGTCATTTTCTCCTCTTTCCTGTGCTGTTCTCACACTGTGCATTCAATACTTTCGCTGAACTTTCCCAGTCTGCCGCCCTCCATAACTGCCACATAATCCGTATTCTTCATAATCTCTGTCATGTCATGTGTTATCATAATCACACAGCATTCCTGTGCTATAAGTTCTCTTAACATGTCAAATAATTCTATCTTAAACACTGCATCCATGCCTGCTGTTGCTTCATCAAGAAGATACAGCCTGCTGTGATGTGCTATTGCAAACGCAAGCTGGAACTTCATACGCTCACCTCTTGACATACGCCACAATGTCGTTGCAGTGCCGACATTCATCTTTTTCATACATTCATTAAACAGTTCCACATCAAAATCATCATACACAAGTCCCAGTATATCAGCATTCTGCTTTCCAGTACGGTTCTCGAAGAATACATTATCCTCTGACACCAGCCCGGTGATTTCCATTGCTTTTGCATGATTTCCAGCAAGCTCGTAACCGGACAGCTTTATGCTGCCTGTATATCTTTTTTTCCCTGTTAAAATGTAGTTAAACAATGTCGTTTTTCCTGCTCCGTTCTTTCCTGTGACCGCATATATGTAGCCGTTTTCCAGTGTCATACTGACATTCTTAAGCTTAAATCCAAAGCCTTTTCCTGTTACATCTTTAAACTCCAATGCAATATTGTCCATTTCTATTTCTCCTCATACAAAGTGCGAACCATATCCACTAAATCATCACAGGAAAGCCCTGCATTTTTTGCTTCATATATGATTTCCTGAGTTCTCTTTTCTATCATCATAAGCTGCTTTTCTTTCAGATAATCTGTGTTGTATTCACACACATAAAATCCTTTTCCAGCAACTGAGCGGATAAGCCCTTCTTTTTCAAGTTCTTCATAAGCCCTCTTGGTTGTTATCACACTTACCTGCAGGTCTGCTGCCAACGCCCTTATTGAAGGAAGTGCCTCGCCGGATTTCAGTTCTCCGGTTATTATCGCATTCTTAAGCTGCATTATTATCTGCTCGTATATTGCAAGCGTTCCCTGTGGCAGGATATTTATATTAATGCTCATAAAACCACCTCTTCATAAACTGCCGCTGACTTAAGCTTTCTTTTTACCTGCCTTGCATAACCTATGCATACTGGAAACTCTATAAGCACCATTATTGAATATAAAAAACGTTCTTCAATAATCGGCGTAAATGAACTCATTAATATATCAAACTGCCAGCAGTCAGTAATTGTACATATAATTATAAGTGCCATAACATATGATAACAATCCATCTTTTTTGCCATATGGAAGCAGCGTGCTGATTATAAATGCATTTATAGTAATATATATAAATACAGACGCACTGAATCTTACTGCCATCATCATAAATATATTGCCAATCGTCAGTATCAGCATGTGTACTGCCACTCTGAAGATATAAGAGTTTCTCACCAACTTTTCACGCTCATTGGTTGTAAGCGGGCATACATAATACATTGTTCTTAATTCGGCAGGGTGTGTGAATATTGAAAGACAGCAGATAGCAAGAGATATAAAATACCCTGAAGCAATTACTAATCGAGCCAATCCGGCTGTTTTAATAATCTGTGCCACAAATATAAGCTGTACCGCTAAAAAATTAAATATTGCTGAATTTCCGTGTTCATATGATGCCTTGAAATTCTCCCAATGCCATCCATATATATAATCCCTCATTAAGTATTTCATATTACACTTTCACCTCTTTTACTGTAATGATACATGAATTCTTCCAGTGTCGGAACTGTTACCGTAAGTGCACCATCATACTTTGAATATCCATGATTGACTACAAGTGCTTTAGTTCCGTATTTCCTGTCCTCTGCATGTATGATGTCTTCCTGCTTAAGAAGTTTCACTTTATAGGTTTCTCCTGATATTATCCTGTACTTATCCCTGAAGCTTTCTATATCTCCTGAATATACAAGTTCTCCCTTATCAAGATATATAAGATAATCTGCAATCCTGTCTAATTCATCCAGTATATGTGATGCAATAATCACACTTTTCTTACCGCTTTCCATAAACTGCATAATCACATTCAGTAAATCCTGTTTAAAATCAGGATCAAAATTAGCTGTCGGTTCATCAAGTATCAGATACTTTGGGTCTGTTGATAATGCAAATGCAAACTGTGCCTTTATCTTCTGTCCCTTCGATAATTTTCCAAACTTTATCTTTCTATCAAGTCCAAACCGTTCAAGATACTCCATGTAGATTCTTTCGTCATATCTGCTGTAAAACCTGCCATAACATCTTCCATTCTCTAAAAGTGAAAGTTCTGAATTCATAAGTTCATTGACTGGTACTATTCCTGTAATATCACGGATTCTCTTCTCGCTTTCCGCTTCCTGATAATTCAATCCATCAATTACAACCGTTCCATCGTCCGGTCTGCAAAGCCCCAGTATCATCTTAATAAGAGTAGTCTTTCCTGACGCATTCTGCCCCACAAGTGCACATATGTATCCATCAGGAATCTCTATTGAGATGTCCTTCAGTCTGAAACTTCCTAATCTCTTATTAACTCCACTCAAAGAAATCATTCTTCTGCCTCCCCAAAACACAGTCTTACACATAACAGCTATACACCTGATATACTATTTTTGTGCATACACTGTATATATACATATATACAGTGTATGCACGCATTTGTCGAGCAATTCTTGCTTTATTTATGTGTTTATTTCCGCTTCCGTCCTATAAGAATCCTCATACCTGTTGATTTATAGGTAACTTTTCATATAATTCACGCTTTTTCAGCCCGTAAATACCTTTTTCTCATGACTGAACCTATAAGAATCATTATTTAAACTAATTTATAGGAGTTTTTCTATCAATTTCAGCAAAAATTCTTCTTCAAAGCAAAAAAATACCTATAAGAAGTCATTAATCGACTCCTTATAGGTATTTTAAGCATTATTTTTATCTATCTTAATAGTCAGGTTTGAAATTTACCTATAAATCACACACTTTACATCTTTTTTATAGGTAAACACAGAGGCATTCCAAGCTTATGCAACCCTCTGACGCATCATAGCATTCAGCACTCATGCAGCAAGAATCACTACTTCACGCTATCTTATAAGCTTTCATTATTCCACACCATCAATAAATCTGGCGACAAAGCTTAATGCTGCACCAAGCCCTGATTTTCTGCCACCACCATCTGATATTCTTAAATAATCCGCATCAGTATCAAAGGAATAATCATTAACAAGACGTTCTTTAATACTATTATCATATTGCTTAAGATATGGTGCAACTGTTCCGCCAAGAACAATATCACAGTCCATCATCGTGTATATGTTATTAATTCCAAGAGCCAGATTGTCCATATATTCATCTAACACATTGGAATTATTCTTATTTCCCTGCGCTGCCAGTTCAAAGAAATTGTCAAGTGTCATATCAAGCTCTGATGATAATACCTTTTCTGAAACATATGCTTCAAAACAGCCCTTCTTACCACACAGGCACTGCTTTCCTCCAGGGTGAATAACCATATGTCCGAATTCGCCACCACGGTTATGAACACCATTTCTGATTGCGGAAGCGTTAATATATGCACCTCCGACACCTTCACCAAGCATAATATATATTTTTTCATCTTCAGGCTTTCCATTAAACCAGTGGTCTGCGTATGCCTCTGCCCTCGCATCGTTCATCACTACGACCGGATAATCAATAGCTGATATAAGCCTTGTAAAATCATAGTTCTTAGCTTTTAATGGTGGTGCTGAGATAAGAATCTGCTTTTCATCATCAAGTATTCCCGGAACTGTAATGCCAACTCCCAGAATGTCATCTGCGTCTGCTCCAACATAATCCGCTGCATGTCTTACCGCATCAGTAAGCTTCTCAATATATGCGCTGCTTTTACTAAAATGTGCTTTAACATCCATACTGTATATAATCTGACCTTTAAGTCCGACTACATCTACATTAATATAGTCAGCTTTGATATTCACGCTGATGGCTTTTCTTGCATTATTACTAATAGTAATTGCCTGTGCCCTTCTTCCACCTGTTGAAGTGAAATTGCCAACATATTCTATAAGTCCATCTTCCATGAGCATCTTAAGATTCTGATTTACTGTCGGCAGCGACAGACCTAACCGGTCTGCTATCTCCTGCCTTGATATCTTATCTGAATTATATATCAGTCTGAATATACGGTTTTTATTAAGTTTTTTTACATCCGTGTTTGTTAGTTTCTGTGATGAATCCATCCATTACCTCTCGCTTAATCCCGGTTAACCTGTATGTCAGTTACATTACTCGCCAAATACAGCGATATAATCTTTCTTGAACTTCTCAATTCCTGCATCTGTAAGTGGATGGTGAACCATCTGCTCGATTACCTTATATGGTACTGTTGCAATATCAGCTCCTGCAAGTGCACAGTCTGTAATATGTATTGGATTTCTTACACTTGCACAGATAATCTCTGTCTTAAGATCATAGTTTGCAAATATATCTGCAATATCCTGAATAAGATTAATTCCAGGCTGTGATATGTCATCAAGTCTTCCAAGGAAAGGAGACACATATGCTGCACCTGCTCTTGCAGCTAAAAGTGCCTGATTAGCTGAGAATATTAATGTAACATTAACCTTTATTCCCTCAGATGATAACACCTTAGTAGCCTTAAGACCTTCAACTGTCATAGGAATCTTAACAACCATGTTAGGATGGATTGCTGCAATCTCCCTTCCCTCTTTAATCATTCCTTCTGCATCCTCTGTAGTAGCCTTAACCTCGCCACTTATAGGTCCGTCAACAATAGATGTAATCTCCTTTATAACTTCCTTGAAATCTCTTCCTTCTTTGGCAATAAGAGATGGATTAGTAGTTACTCCACAGATAACTCCCATGTCATTAGCCTTACGGATATCCTCAACATTTGCAGTATCAATAAAAAACTTCATTATAAAATTCTCCTCGTATAATCACTCATTAATTGTTCTGAACACATTCTTTATTGCAGGATAGATACATCTGAACTTATTGTACTTATCCTCGTATCTTTCTATTATCTTCTCGTCTGGTCTTATTGTCTTTCGTACTTTAACGAGAGCATTAGACGCATCTTCAACGCAATTATACTCCCCGGCTGCAACCATGGCAAGCATTGCCGCACCCATAGCAGGACCTTCCTCTGACTCTAACAGTTCCACAGGAATTCCAAGTACATTAGCCATAATCTTGCACCACAGTTCTGACTTAGCGCCACCACCGCACATACGGGTTGACTCCACTCTTATACCAAGACTCTTAGCAACCTCGAAGCAGTCCCTTATTGCAAATGCGACGCCTTCAAGAACCGCCTGTGTCATATCCTTACGCTCTGTATCCATTGTCATTCCTGTAAATGTGCCTCTTGCAAATTCGTCATTATGCGGTGACCTCTCACCCATCAGATATGGAAGGAAATACACATTATTATTACCAAGGTCATCATCTGTTATCTGTGACTGTTCCCCTGCATAATCATTAGTTCCAATTATCTTGTCCATCCACCAGCCGTTAGCAGATGCTGCACTTAATATACAGCCCATAAGATGATATTTCCCATCCGCATGTGCGAAAGAATGAAGTGCATTATTGGAATCCACTCCGAATTCCTTGCTTGAAATGAATATCGTGCCGCTTGTTCCCAAAGAAATATTGCAGTGTCCGTCACCGACAGTACCAGTGCCTACTGCAGCAGCTGCATTATCACCTGCACCGGCTGCAACAATTACTTCACTTCCTATTCCAAGCTCATCTGCAATATTCTTCTTTACCGTACCAACACACTCACTGCTTTCAAAGATGCGTGGCATCTGTGCCTCTGTCACGCCACATATATCAAGCATCTGACGCGACCAACGCCTATTCTTCACATCAAACAGCAGCATGCCCGAAGCATCTGAAACATCTGTACAATGCACACCTGTAAGACAATACGCAATATAATCCTTTGGAAGCATTATCTTGTCTATCTTAGCAAAATTATCCGGTTCATTCTCCTTCACCCACAATATCTTAGGTGCTGTGAAACCTGCAAATGCAATATTTGCTGTATATTCTGATAACTTATCCCTGCCTATCACTTCATTCAGGTACTCACACTGCTTCGTTGTTCTTCCGTCATTCCATAAAATAGCCGGTCTAATAACCTCATCATTCTTATCAAGAATAACAAGTCCATGCATCTGTCCACCAAAGCTGATACCACCAACTGTTGATTCATCCTGTCCGTCAAGCAGCTCCTTCATGCCTTCTATACAAGCATCATACCAGTCATAAGGATTCTGCTCTGACCAGCCGGCCTTAGGGTAATCAATCGGATAACTCTTAGACACATTTGCAATAATATGTCCTGCTGTGTCCATAAGAACAATCTTGACCGACGAAGTTCCAAGGTCAATTCCTATATAATTCATGCCAGACTCCTTTCCACAATCATATATCTATAACCGCACCTGTTTATGCAAATGGGTTCTCGCTCTTGTAAAGCATGCCCTTAGGCTGGTTGAATGACACATTCTCAACACCGATATACTTAAACACATCAAAAAGTGTCTTTCCAAAATGTCCGAATGCAACTGCACCATGATGTGGAAAATTGCCTTCAATAAGCACATGTCTGTAGAATCTTCCCATCTCTGGAATAGCAAATATACCTATTGCACCAAATGAACGTGTTCTTACCGGAAGAACTTCACCCTGTGCTATGTAAGCGGAAAGCTTGTTATCTGATGAATTCTGGAGTCTGAAAAATGTGATATCTCCCGGAACGATATCCCCTTCAAGTGTACCATTAGTAACTTCTTCAGGAAGTGAACGTGCCATAATCATCTGGTTTCTCATCTCGCAGAATGACAATTTGCTTGATGCAGTGTTGCCACAATGGAATCCCATAAATGTATCCTTCTGTGTATATGCATATCTGCCTGCGATATCCTCATTGTAGATATCTGCTGGAACTGTATTATTAATATCAAGAAGTGTAACAATATCGTCACTTACAACTTCTCCGATAAATTCACTCAATGCACCATATATATCAACCTCGCATGATACAGGTATTCCTCTTGAAGTAAGTCTTGAGTTGACATAACAAGGAACACATCCGAACTGTGTCTGGAATGCCGGCCAGCATTTTCCGGTCAGGGTTACGTATTTTCTGGAGCCTTTGTGTGCTTCGATCCAGTCTAACAGGGTGATCTCGTACTGAGCCAGTTTCGGCAGGATTTCCGGTTTCAGGTTTCCTTCGCCGAGCTCTTTTGCCATATCTTCTACGACTGCCGGGATTCTCTCGTCGCCTGCGTGTTTGTTGAATGCTTCAAACAGGTCAAGCTCGGAGTTCTCTTCGATTTCTACGCCGAGGTTGTACAGCTGTTTGATCGGTGCGTTACATGCCAGGAAGTTGGCCGGACGCGGTCCGAAGCTGATGATTTTCAGGTTCTTAACAGCTACAACTGCAGTTGCAACCGGTACGAAATCTTTGATCATGGCTGCTACGTCTTCTGCATCGCCAACCGGGTACTCCGGAATGTATGCGTCCAGGTTGCGCAGTTTCAGGTTGTAGCTTGCGTTCAGAACGCCGCAGTATGCATCGCCGCGTCCGCCTACAAGGTCGTCGCCGGTCTCTTCTGCTGCTGCTACTACCATGCAAGGTCCGTCGAAGTATTTTACAAGCAGGGTTTCCTCGGTCTCCGGTCCGAAGTTTCCAAGGTATACAACAAGTGCATCACACTCTGCTTTTTTCAGGTCTTCGAGTGCGTTCATCATGTCGATTTCATTCTCGACGATGATTGGACATTCGTAGATTTCTCCGTCGTATGCTTTTACGACTGCTTTTCTTCTGTTCTCGGAAAGGCTGTTCGGGAAGCAGTCACGGCTTACTGCAACGATACCTAATTTGATTTCCGGTGTATTGTTGATCATTTTTGAAGATCCTCCTTTTTTTGGTTTTCTTGGTTTTTGGTTTCTTTTTATGTTCAGAACTGCTCTTTTGGGGCAGTGTTTCTGATTTCTGGTTTTGTCTCTGGTTTTATTTTACCGAGAGGTTTTCTCCTTTGATGCCTGCTACGCTTCCAGCGATGTTTGCATCCGGGTGGCTTAAGAGCCATTTGTTTCTGGCGAAGAGCAGGTCGTCTTCCGGGGTGTGTTTTTCTTCCAGGGTGATGTCGGTATTGGTTCCTTTTGGAAGGACTACGACACATTTGAAGCCGCTGGCTGCCACGTTGCATGGTGCGTAGTGGAGGGTGGTTGCGTAGACTTCAATGGTGGTTCCGGCCGATTTTGCAGGAGCCGCAAAAAAGCCGTGTGTGGCGCAGTTACGCAG
>ERZ772881.1529-NODE-1529-length-20112-cov-5.930249_pt1 | contig 20112 bp, 18 predicted proteins | sample MGYA00580581_ERZ772881 | MGnify/ENA primary metagenome ERZ772881 (study PRJEB29015, sample SAMEA2737668) | human gut metagenome | biome: human gut; feature: human-associated habitat; material: faeces | place: China | collected 2012 ...
AACAAGCTCACCGCCAAAAACAACCGCTGGACCAAGAAGCTGAAGAACCCGCCCCCCTATAAGCCGAAAAAGCAGAACAATATGCTGCAAAACGCCCTGAACCAGCAGCAGAAATAAAGAATCATTCATGAGAGCACCTGCATGGTGCTCTTTTTTTTGTTACGGTACGGCGGGAGCACCGCACCCTACAAAAAAAATTTTTACAAATGTAGGGGCCGATGCCCATATCGGACCGCACACTTTTATCTGCCCGCATTTTAGAATACACCTGCCAAATACTGCACACCTGTCCTGCAATTCCGCCAACATTGGCTGTGATTTGTACAATATCGTTAACAATTTATCAATCTATCGGCTTTTTTTACAAAAATCAGCGGTTTTGCTTGACAAAAAGATGAACAGCCGTATAATGGTATGTACACGATTTAAAATCCAAAGGAGATATTGACTATGGCAAGAGTATGGAATTTTAGCGCAGGACCGTCCACCCTGCCGGAGCAGGTGTTACAAACCGCAGCTGCCGAAATGATGGACTACCAGGGCAGCGGCCAATCCGTTATGGAGATGAGCCACCGCTCCAAGACCTTTGACAAAATCATCAAAGACGCCGAGGCACTGATGCGGGAACTGTACCAGGTGCCGGACAACTACAAGGTGCTCTTTTTGCAGGGCGGCGCTTCCGCCCAATTCTCTGCCATTCCGCTGAACTTTATGAACGGCAGCGGCAAGGCGGACTATATCATCACCGGCCAGTGGGCCAAGAAAGCCTATCAGGAGGCCCAGAAGTACGGCGATGTGCAGGCGGTGGCCTCCTCTGCGGACAAAACCTTTAGCTATATTCCCAAGACCGCAGCCACCGACTTCCGGGACGATGCGGACTATGTGTATATTTGTATGAACAACACCATTTACGGTACGGTATATAAGGAGCTGCCGCCGGTGGGCGACAAGGTGCTTATCGCCGATGTGTCCTCCTGTGCTCTGTCCCAGCCGCTGGACATCAGCAAATTCGGCATGGTGTACTTCGGCGCTCAAAAGAATGTGGCGCCTGCCGGACTGGTGGTGGCCATTATCCGAGAGGATCTGCTGGGCAACGCACGCCCCACCACACCGGTGATGATGAACTATCAGGTACAGGCAGACGCGGACTCCCTTTACAACACGCCCCCCTGCTGGTGCATTTATATCTGCAAACTGGTACTGGAGTGGATCAAAGCACTGGGCGGCTTAGAAGCGATGGAAAAGCGCAACCAGGAAAAGGCAAAGCTGCTGTATGACTTTTTGGATAACTCCAAGCTGTTCCACGGCACCGTGGTACCGGAGGACCGCTCCCTGATGAATGTGCCCTTTGTCACCGGCAACGCCGATCTGGACGCCAAATTTGTTAAAGAAGCGGAAGCTGCCGGGCTGGTAAATCTGAAAGGGCACCGTACCGTTGGCGGTATGCGCGCCTCTATCTATAACGCCATGCCTTTAGAGGGCGTACAGGCGCTGGTGACCTTTATGCAAAAGTTTGAGGAGGAGAACTGCTGATGTTTCATATTCAGACCTTAAATAAAATTTCGCCGGTGGGGCTGAACAAATTTGACCCTGCCAACTACACCGTGGATGCACCGGAAACGACGCCGGACGCCATTATGGTGCGCTCCGCCTCCATGCACGATATGGAAATGCCGGAAAGCCTGCTGGCCATTGCCAGAGCCGGTGCCGGGGTTAACAACATTCCTGTGGCCGACTGCGCCCAAAAGGGCATTGTGGTGTTCAACACCCCCGGCGCCAACGCCAACGCGGTAAAAGAACTGGTGCTGTGCGGTATGCTCCTGGCCAGCCGCAAGGTAACCCGCGCCATCGACTGGTGCAAGACCATTAAGGACGAGGGCGACAATGTACCCAAAACAGTGGAAAAGGGCAAGTCCGCCTTTGCCGGTCCGGAACTGAAGGGCAAGACCTTGGCAGTGATCGGTCTGGGCGCCATCGGCCGTCTGGTGGCCAACGCCGCCGTGGATCTGGGTATGCAGGTGATCGGCTACGACCCGTTCTTAAAGGACGCCTCTGTACTCAAGCCGGGCGTAACCGTCAATAATGATCTGGATCAGGTGTTCCCCCTGGCAGACTATATCACCGTGCATGTGCCGCTGACCCCGGACACCAAGGAGCTGATTTGTGCCGAAAGCATTGCCAAAATGAAAGATACGGTGCGCGTGATGAACTTTGCCCGTGGCGACCTGGCCAATGCGGACGATGTGGTGGAGGCTTTGGAAGAGGGCAAAATGGCCGCGTATGTTACCGACTTCCCCAGCGCTAAGCTGATTGATGTGGACGGCGTGATCGCCATTCCCCACCTGGGTGCTTCCACCCCGGAGAGCGAGGAGAACTGCGCCTCTATGGGTGCCGAAGAGCTGATTGACTTTTTGGAGCACGGCAATATTCAAAACAGCGTAAACCTGCCCACGGTACACATGGATCCCAACGGCGCTGCGCGCATGACCGTGGTGCACAAGAACCAGCCAAACATGATCGCCACCATTACGGACACCATCAGCAAGGACGGTATGAACATTGCCGCCTTTACCGATAAGAACCGGGGCGAGATCGCTTACAGTATTATCGATACAGACACCGCTTACAGCGCCAGCGTGGTAGCGGATATTGAAAAGATCGACGGTGTGATCCGGGTACGCGTGATCCAGGATTGACAAAGGCCCGGCGCCGCCGTATAATAGAGTTGTTCAAATCAATAAGTCAGGGGTGCCGCAAGGCTGAGATCATACCCTTTGAACCGTACGCTAACACGCACGGCAGAGACGATTGCTTAGATATTTGCAACTGTGCCCCATTCTGCGTGAATGGGGCTTTTCTTTTGACTTATTGCCACCCACCCCGGCGGGCAACCGCCAAAACACTTGGAAGGAGAGTATTTTTTATGAAAGCAAGTGTTGCCATTCAGGTTCTGCCAAAGGCAGACAACGACCAGGAACTGGTGCGTATCGTAGACGAAGTGATCGCCTACATCAAGAGCACCGGCCTGCACTGCTCCGTAGGCCCCTTTGAGACCACCATTGAGGGCGAAAGCTACGATCAACTGATGGAGATCGTAACGCAGTGCCAAAAAGTGGCCATTAAAGCCGGTGCGCCCAGCGTATCCGCTTATGTCAAGATCGTGTACAACCCGGAAGGGGAGGTTTTGACCATTGACCAAAAAATTACAAAGCACCACCAATAAGCTGGCGCCCATTTTGGCACTGGCGGTGATCTTAGGTATTTGGTACGCCTGTGCCGGGTTTGAAGTGGTGCCCGCCTACATGCTGCCCTCCCCTACGGATGTGTGGCTGGCGTTTGTGCACAACTTCTCCGTAATGATGTCCCAGGCCAAGGTGACCCTGCAAGAGGCGCTGTACGGACTGGCGATCGGCGTGGCGCTGGCATTTATTCTGTCGGCGCTGATGGATCGCTTTCACTTTTTGTATCAAGCCGTCTATCCCGTTCTCATCATTACCCAGACCATACCCACCATTGCCATTGCGCCGCTGCTGGTGCTGTGGATGGGCTTCGGTATGGCGCCGAAGATCACACTGGTGGTGATCACCACCTTCTTCCCCATCTCCATTGGGCTCTTAGACGGCTACCGCAGTGCGGATCCGGACGAGGTCAACCTGCTGCGGGCGATGGGTGCCAATCGACTGCAAGTGTTTTGGCACATCAAGCTGCCCTCCGCCACCGGCTCCTTTTTCTCCGGGCTGCGCATCTCCGCCTCCTATGCGGTGGTGGGCGCGGTGATCTCCGAGTGGTTAGGCGGTTTTGAGGGACTGGGGGTCTATATGACCCGGGTAAAGAAAGCCTATGCCTTTGACAAAATGTTTGCTGTCATTGTGTTCATCTCCGTCATCAGCCTGCTGCTGATGGCACTGGTGGCACTGGCGCAGCGGCTGGCAATGCCCTGGGCAAACAAAGGAACAACGAAAGGAAAAGAATAAGATGAATAAAGCAAAAAAGATTTTTGCCGGTATGCTGGCCGGCGTAATGGCACTGTCCTTTGCCGCCTGCTCCGGCGGTAAAACAGCGGACAAAACGGACACCACCGCCGCACCGGCACAGAAGACGGACATTACCGTCTGCCTGGACTGGACCCCCAACACCAACCACACCGGTATGTTCGTAGCCAAGGAAAAAGGCTACTACGAGGCCGCCGGGCTGAATGTGAGCATTGTGCAGCCGCCGGACAACAGCACCGCCACCCAGCTGTGCAGCTCCAACAAAGCGCAATTTGCCGTTGACGCACAGGACACCCTGGCGCCTGCCTTTACTTCTGACACCCCCATGGATGTGACCGCCGTGGCTGCGCTGCTGCAGCACAACTCCTCCGGCATTATCTCCAAGGCCGGGCAGGGTATGGACCGTCCCAAGGGCCTGACAGGCAACACCTACCTGACCTGGGACTCCCCCATTGAAAAGGCTATGCTGGAAAATATCGTCAACAAGGACGGCGGCGACTGGAGCAAGGTTAAGCAGATCCCCAACAAGGTGACCGCCGAGGCCCAGGATGTGCAGCAGAACCCGGACCACGCCATTTGGGTATTCTACGGCTGGGCCGGTATCAACGCCAAGGTCAACAAAATCGATGTAGACTTCTTCTACATCAAGGACCTGAACGCCACCTTTGACTACTACACCCCGGTGCTCATCGCCAACAACACTTTCTTAAAGGAAAATCCGCAGGCTGCTAAGGCATTCCTGGCTGCCACTGCCAAGGGCTATCAGTACGCCATTGACCACCCGGATGAGGCTGCGGACATTCTCATTAAGAGCGACGATACCGGCTCTCTGAACGGCAGCGAAGAACTGGTTAAGGAAAGCCAAAAATGGATGGCCGATCAGTATATCAGCGACGCCAAAAAATGGGGCTACATTGACCCGGCCCGTTGGAACAACTTTTACAAGTGGCTGACGGACAACAAGCTGGTGGAAAAAGACATCAGCAGCAATGTAGGCTTTACCAACGATTACCTGGCATAAGCGATGGACATTTTATCCGCAGAAAACATTAAAAAAAGCTTTGACGAAAAGGTGATTTTGGACGGCGTAAACCTGACTTTGCAGCAGGGAGAGTTAATCTCCCTGCTGGGGGTCAGCGGCGCCGGCAAGACCACCCTGTTCAACTGCATCAGCGGCATTGACCGGCCGGACAGCGGCCGGGTGGTGCTGGACGGGCAGGACATTACCGGCCAGCCGGGCCATATCAGCTATATGCTGCAAAAGGACCTGCTGCTGCCCTACAAGAAGATTATTGACAATGTGTCCCTACCGCTGCTGCTCTCCGGCAAATCCAAAAAGGAAGCTCGGACAGAAGCCGGCAGCCACTTTGCTCAGTTCGGTCTGGAGGGCACCCAGCAGCAGTACCCGGCGGAATTGTCCGGCGGTATGCGCCAGCGGGCAGCCCTGCTGCGCACCTACCTGGCCGGTGACCGGGTAGCGCTGCTGGACGAACCGTTCAGCGCCCTGGACACCATCACCAAATCCGCTATGCACCGATGGTATCTGTCCGTGATGGAGGAGATCAAGCTGTCCACCATCTTTATCACCCATGATATTGACGAGGCGGTGCTGCTCAGCGACCGCATTCTCATTCTCAGCGGGCGACCGGGCAAGATCACCCACCAGATCACTATTGCGGAGCCGAAGCCCCGGCGGCGGGACTTTAACCTGACCCCGGAATTTTTGGATTACAAAAAGCAGGTGATTGACGCCCTGGGTGTGGTGTTATAATGCGGCAAAAGCAACCACTTGGATAAACGGAATCAATCCATAAAAAAAGAAAAACGGCATTGCAACCAAAATTGCAATGCCGTTTGTTTTATTTTGCGATCCCCAGGATGGTCTCCGCCTGCTGCACCTGCTCCGGTGTGGGCACAGGTACGCCCTCCAGCGGGTACTTGATCCCCAGGTTTTGCCACTTAAAGAGCCCCAGCGTATGGTATGGCAGGATCTCCACCTTCTCCACAGAAGAAAGGCTGTCGATAAAGTCTTTCAACTGCTGCAACTCTGCCGGGTCATCGGTCAGACCGGGCACCAGCACGCGCCGGATCCACATAGGCTTGCGGATCTCCGACAAGTAGCGAGCCATATCCAAAATATTGGCGTTGTCCCGCCCGGTGAGTTCCTTGTGCTTTTCGCTGTCCGTCTGCTTTAAGTCCAGCATCACCAGGTCCGTCACTTCCATCAGCTTTTGGAACTTAGAGAAGAACGGCTCCTTGCGGCTAAATGCGGAACCACAGCTGTCCAGCGTGGTATGCACCCCGTGGGCCTTGGCAATGGAGAAGAACTCCGTTACAAAGTCGATCTGGAGCAGCGGCTCGCCCCCGCTAACGGTGATACCGCCGTTGGGCTGGCCTTTCTTGGTCCAGTAATTGCGATAACGATAAGCCTTATCAAACATCTGCTGTGGGGACAGGCTCATCTTCTCTGCCGCCGGATCCCAAGTCTCCGGGTTGTGGCAATATTTGCAGCGCATATTGCAGCCCTGCAAAAAGAGCACATAGCGCACCCCCGGGCCGTCTACCAGCCCGAAGGTCTCTATGGAATGAATTTTACCGATCATAAGCGATCAGCCGCTTACATTCTGTCGTGGCAGGTACGGGCAATAACATCCATCTGCTGCTCACGGGTCAGGTCAATAAACTTCACGGCGTAACCGGATACACGGATGGTGAAGTTTGCATACTCCTCCTTCTCCGGGTGCTCCATGGCGTCGATCAGCTTCTCTTTACCGAACACATTCACATTCAGGTGATGCGCGCCCTGATCGAAGTAGCCATCCATCACCTGTACCAGGTTGTTGACGCGCTCCTGCTCGTCATGGCCGATAGCGTCCGGGTTGATGGTCTGGGTGTTGGAGATACCGTCCAGTGCCCACTCATAAGGCAACTTAGCAACGGAGTTCAGAGAGGCCAGCAGGCCGTTCTGCTCTGCGCCGTAAGCCGGGTTTGCACCGGGAGACAGCGGCTCGCCGGCCTTACGGCCGTCAGGCATAGCACCGGTTGCCTTACCATATACCACATTGGAGGTAATGGTCAGGATAGAGGTGGTGGGCTCGGAGTCACGATAGGTGTGGTGCTTCTTGATCTTAGCCAGGAAGGTCTTCAGCAGCCATACAGCAATCTCGTCTGCACGGTCGTCATCGTTGCCGTAGCGGGGGAAGTCGCCGGTGGTCTCGTAGTCAACCACAATGCCGTCCTCGTTGCGGATGGTCTTAACCTTAGCGTACTTGATGGCGCTCAGGGAATCTACCACGTGGGAGAAGCCGGCAATACCGGTGGCAAAGGTTCTGCGTACATCGGTATCGATCAGAGCCATCTCGGCAGCTTCGTAGTAATACTTATCATGCATGTACTGGATCAGGTTCAGCACATTCACATACAGATCAGCCAGCCAGTCCATCATGCGGTCATACTTCTCAATGACCTCATCATAGTCCAGGTACTCGGAAGTGATCGGCTTGTACTCGGGACCAACCTGCTGGCCGGTCTTTACATCCACACCGCCGTTGATAGCGTACAGCAGGCACTTAGCCAGGTTGGCTCTTGCGCCGAAGAACTGCATCTCTTTACCGGTCTGGGTAGCGGATACGCAGCAGCAGATGCTGTAATCGTCGCCCCATACCGGCTTCATCACATCGTCGTTCTCATACTGGATGGAGCTGGTGCGGATAGAAATGTCTGCCGCGTACTTCTTAAAGTTCTCAGGCAGAGCGGAGGAATACAGAACAGTCAGGTTCGGCTCCGGAGAGGGACCCATATCCTCCAAAGTGTGCAGGAAACGGTAGTCGTTCTTGGTAACCATAGAACGGCCGTCTACACCGATACCGCCAACTTCCAGGGTAGCCCATACCGGGTCGCCGGAAAACAGCTGGTTGTAAGAGGGAATACGGGCGAACTTCACCATACGGAACTTCATAACCAAGTGGTCGATCAATTCCTGTGCCTCGCTCTCGGTCAAAGTGCCGGCTTCCAGATCTCTCTCAATGTAGATATCCAGGAAAGTAGACACACGACCAACGCTCATCGCAGCACCGTTCTGGGTCTTGATGGCAGCCAGGTAGCCGAAGTACAGCCACTGCACAGCCTCTTTTGCATTCTTTGCGGGCTGAGAAATATCAAAGCCATACTTCTCGGCCATGACTTTCATCTCGCCCAGAGCCTTGATCTGCATAGCCAGCTCTTCTCTCTGACGGATGATGTCGTCAGTCATAGAACCGCTGCCGCAGTTGGCAAAGTCTTCCTTCTTCTGCTCGATCAGGAAGTCGATACCGTACAGAGCCACACGGCGATAATCGCCGACGATACGGCCACGGCCGTAAGTATCCGGCAGGCCGGTAATGATCTTGTTGTGGCGAGCCTTCTTCATCTCGGGCGTATAAGCGTCAAACACGCCCTGGTTATGCGTCTTGCAATACTCGGTGAAGATCTTGTGCAGCTCCGGATCCGGCTCATAGCCGTAAGTGGTGCAAGCCTGCTCTGCCATCTTGATACCGCCATAGGGCATAAAGGCACGCTTCAGGGGCTTGTCGGTCTGCAAACCGACCACAGCCTCCAGATCCTTCAGATCCTCGCTGATGTAGCCCGGCTCATGGGCAGTAATGCCGGACACGATCTTCGTGTCCATATCCAAAACGCCGCCCTTGGCGCGCTCTTCTTTTTGCAGACCCTGCAACACGCCCCACAGCTTGTTGGTAGCATCCGTGGGTCCTGCCAGGAAACTCTCATCACCATCATAGGGCTTGTAGTTCTTCTGGATGAAGTCTCTTACATTGACTTCCTCTTTCCAGAGGGAACCGTCAAAGCCATTCCATTGTTCAAAATTGACCATCGTATTACCTCCTACAGTATTTGTTTGCTGAATATAAAACTAATGATTGGCATAGTTGAAATTGCGAAAACAGACGCAATTTGACGCACCTGTCCGCAAATCGCTAATAATATACAACAAATCGTCTCGAATTTCAACCCAAATTGTATAAGTATTTTGCCCATTCCGGCTAAAGTTTTTGGGAATTTTGACCAGTCGTTGTAATCATTACCAACTTGTAATCATTACAATTTGAATTATACACAGCAAATCGCCTTTTGTCAAGGGCTTTTTTCTGTTTTTTGCAGAACACACCTGGCGGCGGCACTCGCCTTTCTCTGATACTATTTTAACATAATTTGCTGTATTTTCCAAAATTTTTGCACGCTGTTGCGCAATTCTGCACACAGTGTAAATTATTTATGAATTCCTCCGCTGTCAGATTGACAAAAAATTATCAATTTGCTATACTGAACTTGCAAGCGGCGAAAAAAAGCCGCCGAAATTTCAATCAAAAGAGGTAATTTGTTATGGCAAACAGATTTGTATTGAATGAGACCAGCTACCACGGCCCCGGTGCGATCCGGGAGATCGCCGGTGAAGTGAAAGGCCGCGGGTTCAAAAAGTGCTTTGTGTGCTCCGATCCGGACCTGATTAAATTTAATGTAACGAAGAAAGTGACCGATGTGCTGGAGAATGCCGGCATTGACTACGAGATTTACAGCAAAATCAAGGCCAACCCCACGGTGGAGAATGTGCAGACCGGCGTGGCCGCCTTTAAGGCCAGCGGCGCAGACTGCATCATCGCCATTGGCGGCGGCTCCTCTATGGACACCGCCAAAGCCATCGGTATTATCATTGAGAACCCGGAATTCAGCGATGTAATCTCCCTGGAGGGCGTGGCGCCCACCACCAAGAAGGCCGTGCCGATCATCGCCGTTCCCACCACTGCCGGTACAGCCGCCGAGGTCACCATCAACTATGTGATCACCGACACGGAGAAGAACCGCAAAATGGTGTGCGTAGATGTGCACGACATTCCCGTAGTGGCCGTTGTGGACCCGGAGATGATGGCATCCATGCCCAAGGGGCTGACCGCCGCCACCGGTATGGACGCACTGACCCACGCCATTGAGGGCTACATTACCAAGGCCGCCTGGGAAATGAGCGATATGTTCCACCTGAAAGCCATTGAGATCATCAGCAAGAACCTGCGCGGTGCCGTAGCCAACACCCCGGAGGGCCGCGAGGGCATGGCACTGGGCCAGTACATTGCCGGTATGGGCTTTTCCAATGTGGGTCTGGGCATTGTGCACTCCATGGCGCACCCGCTGGGCGCTGTGTATGACACCCCCCACGGCGTAGCCAACGCCATTATCCTGCCCACTGTGATGGCCTACAACGCACCTGCCACCGGTGAGAAATACCGGGATATTGCCAAGGCCATGGGCGTTAAGGGCGTGGACGATATGACTCTGGACCAGGCGCGTGCCGCTGCCGTGGACGCTGTAAAGCAGCTGTCCCAGGATGTAGGTATCCCTGCCGACCTGAAAGACATTGTAAAGCCGGAGGATGTGGACTTCCTGGCGCAGAGCGCTTATGACGACGCCTGCCGTCCCGGCAATCCCAGAGACACCAGCGTAGAGGAGATCAAACAGTTGTATCTCTCCCTGATGTAAATCTTTTTTGCAAGACAGCCGCACCGCTTCACCATGAGCAGTGCGGCTTTTTTTGCGCCCCGGCATTGTATTTCCCGATCATTTATGCTATGCTAAAGGCAATGTGAGGAAGAAAGGTGATCTACATTGACCATTTCTGACGCAATTCGCTATGTTGGCGTCAACGATACAGACATTGATTTGTTTGAAAGCCAGTACCCGGTGCCCCACGGCGTGTCCTACAACAGCTATCTGCTGCTGGATGACAAGATTGCCCTGCTGGACACGGTGGACAAACGCAAATATGACGACTGGGCCGCAAAGGTGGACGCTGTTCTGGACGGGCGCACCCCGGACTACATTGTGGTGCACCACTTAGAGCCGGACCACGCCGGCAGTCTGCAAATGACCATAGAGAAATATCCCGGAGCCACCCTGGTGCTCAGCGCCAAGGCGCTGGCTATGCTGCCTCAGTTTTTTGACCTGCCGGCAGGCACCAAGACCCTGTCAGTGAAAGAGGGCGACACGCTGGAGCTGGGTCAGCACACCTTGACCTTTGTGATGGCACCCATGGTGCACTGGCCGGAGGTGATGGTCAGCTACGAACAAACGGAAAAGGTGCTCTTTAGCGCAGACGCCTTTGGCAAATTCGGCGCCGTAGGCACGGACGAGCCTTGGCCGGAGGAAGCCCGCCGCTACTTTATCAATATCGTGGGCAAATACGGTGCGCCGGTGCAGACCCTGCTGAAGAAAGCCGCCGCCCTGGATATTGCCACCATTTGCCCGCTGCACGGCCCGGTACTGCAAGGGGACCTGACCCCCTATCTGCACCTGTATAACACTTGGAGCAGCTATCAGCCGGAAACCCGGGGTGTGTTCATTGCCTATGCCTCCATTTACGGCAACACGAAGACGGCTGCTCTGCTGCTGGCGGAGGAACTAAAAAGCCGTGGCGTAACGGTGGAAATCGCGGACTTAAGCCGCACGGACTTGGCACAGGCAGTAGCAAAAGCATTTCAGTACAGCCAAATGGTATGCGCCGCCCCCAGCTATGACGGCGGGGTGTTCCCGGTAATGGCAGACTTCTTGCACCACTTAAAGAGCAAGAGTTACCAAAACCGCACCGTGGCCTTGATTGAAAACGGCAGCTGGGCGCCCAGCGCCGCCCGCACCATGACCGCCCAGTTGGAGGAGATGAAAGCCATCACCCTGCTGTCGGGCACCGTCACCGTGCGCGCCGCCTTAAAGGACGCAGACCGCACCGCGCTGGCCGCACTGGCAGACGCGCTGGCGCAGTAAGGAGCAGACCATGGTTGTATATACAAACGCAGATTTTATCTCCCTGAATGAGGAGAATCTCACTTACAGTGTGCTGGTTGAGGACAAGGGCAAGATTGCCTATATCGGCTACAATACGCCCCTGTGTTACCGAGACGCCAAGGTGGTAGACCTGGAGGGCAAGGCGGTACTGCCGGCAGTAAACGACCTGATCCCGGTGGACTGCAAGGACGCCGGCTGCGCCGTACTGGCTGTGGGCGAAAGTGCCGACTTTGCCGTCTTGGACAAAAACATTCTCAAGGACCCGACCGCCTCGGTGGAAGCCGTGTACCTAAAAGGCCGCGACACCAGCAAAAGCCGCTTTCCGTTTTTTCATATCTAAAGTGTTACAGTAAAAGGCGCACACCAAAACCGGTGTGCGCCTTTTGTTTTCCATATTTGGCTATTTGCTCCCTTTACAAGGGAGCCTTACTTTTTTGTCTTTTTACCGCTTTTACTTATGATTTTCCCTGCTTTTTCTTCTTATAGTGTATCAGCAGCACTACGGCCGCAAACACAGCGGCAGCGCCAAAAACTGCGCCAAAAGCAATGCCCGCAGTAGCCGGAGGCAGATATAACTTACCGCCGTCCGACAAAGTGGGGGTCGCCTTTTCCGGCAATTTATACAAATCCGCACCGCTGTTTTTGCCATAGGCCACCTGCACCACGCTCACCTGGTACTTGCTCAGCTCCACTTGGAGGTCCGTGCCGGGGGTCAACTCCGTTTGGGTGGGTGCAGTGGTATTGCTGTCCAGTTCATTGCAGGCGGACTTAAATTTGCCTTGCAGGCTTTGGACGGAAACCGCATTCGGTTTGTAGCCGTCCAGCTGCACATTCAAAGTCCGATTCTTGCCGGAGGTATTCACCAGTTTAACATACAGCACCTGGTTCTCCGGGTCGCAGGTAACGGACTGGTACACCCCGTCCTGTACGGTACTGCCGCCGTCAAAAGTGGCGTGCACATACTGCGTACCCACATTGTTGGCAAAAAGCATTTGCACATAATAGGAGGGAGTGAGCACCGTTTGGCGGCTGTCAAACCAAATGAGATTCACATTCCAGCTTTGGGCATTGACCTTGGCAAAGGTGGGGGCGTAGGATGCCATATCCACCACATCGCCGTTGCGTTCCAAGCCGGTCAGGTAGCTGGCTTCTTCCACCGCTTCCCAAATGTTGCTCTTGGTCTCTATGGTGCCGATCCCGGCAGAGGTGGCGGCGTACTCGCCCACAAACACATGAGCGCCGGAGCGGTCAAAGCTGTCGTACCGATCGTTGTGGTCAAACAGGTAGCCGTCATAGGTATAATAATGCTCGTCCACCACCGTGTCCTTAAATTCCCGGTCAATCCACGCCATATTGCCGTCGTAAGCATCCCCCTCCAGATAAGTACCGGCAGAGGAGATCACAGTGATCTGCGGGTATTTCTCTTTTACTACCTTGTAAAGCGCCTTGAAGTTGCGTTCATACACGGCGCCCCAGTTCTCGTTTCCCAGACCGATATATTGCAGATTAAAGGGCTTGGCGTGGCCGTTGGCCGCCCGCAGTGCACCCCAGTAGCTGGTGGTGGCATCGCCGTTGGCGTACTCAATCAGATCCAGTACATCCTGCACATAATTGTCCCACGCATCCGTGCCCGGGCGCAGAGCGATGGTGTCCAAATACGCCTCCCAGTCGGCGGCGCTGTTGATGTTCAGCTTTTTGATTTTGTCCGTATATTCCGTGCGGGCGTCGGTATCCTTTTCGTCCAGGCCCACCTTTTCCGTCAAATACGCCTCCCACTGCGCGTTGGTCATGCGCAGCTTGGCATACGCTGCCGCATGGTCATCATAGGCAGCCCGCGGCTGGCAGCTGAGCCCCACATTCACAATGGGCAGCGCCAACGCGTTCAGATCCGCGCACAGCTGAAAATACTCGTGGTAACCCATGGCGTTGGTGTTGTTATAGTCCCGGCCGTTGTCGTCCTTCCAAAGGTTCTCACTTTGCTTGCGCTCCTCCAAGGGACCGATGGTATCTTTCCAATTGTACAACTGATCCAGGCTGCCGCCCTCTGCCAGGCACCCGCCGGGAAAGCGGATAAACCGCGGGTGCAGATTTTGCAGCGCTGCAAACAGGTCGCTGCGCAGGGTGGTATATTTCCAGCTGTCGCTGCCGTAACCGTAGCTGCCCTGGGGCACCAGGGTGACAAAATCCAGGTATAAAGTCCCCTCACCCTCCAGCTGAAATACCAAGGCGCCATCCTTGCTGGCACTGGCGGTCAGCGGTACAGTCAGCTTGTTCCAGGCGCCGCCGGTTTTGCTCAAGTCCAGCTGCACCGCCGTCTGCTTGCCGTCGCCGCAGTCCAAATACACCTGCGCGGTGCCGGTAAAGCCGCCGGAGCGCACATAGCAGCTGAAATCATACACCTGCTCCGCCACAAAGCCCATATCTGCCGTGTTGGCTTTCTTTTTATCATATTTATCCGTCTTGTATTTATAAATCTCCGTAAAGCCCAGGTTCGTCAGGCTGCCCTTGCCGTCCACCGTCACCTTGGCGTAGGTGGGATTGTTCTTATTTAGGGGCAGGTCGCCCTCGGTGGTCAGCTCCAACCCATCCGCCACCCAGCCGGTGGTCGGCGCAGAGGCGTACTCAAAGCTGTCGTTATTCACCAAATTGGACACCAAGCCCCCGTCGCAGGCGTAGCTGATGTCCTCGATAAACGCACCGTACAAATGATCCGAGATGGCAGTTTGCTTGGCGTCTGCCGCCACACGCAGCACTGCCACATCCGCTGCCTGCACCGGCAAGGCGGCGCTCAAGGTCAGTGCACCGGCCAGCAGTGCGCAAAAAATCCGTTTCATATATAGAACCCCCTCTATTTTATACCTTTATTATAGCATACCGCCCTGCCCCGGCGCAACTAAAAAAGGCCGTGCCTGCACGCAGTGTGCAATATTTTTTGTTGAGATTTTATCGAATTTTTTAATGTACTTTGTCAGTATAGGACATATTAAGATTTTGTCTATTTTTCAAGCCGGTTGACAGCGCCGAACCCTTGCCGTATAATAAGTCTATTAAAAAGGTAGGTATTCGCTATGGAACAGGCATTTTCCAGAACAGAATTACTCTTGGGCAGCAGCGCTCTGGAGCGGCTGGCCGCCTCGCGGGTGGCGGTATTCGGCATTGGCGGCGTAGGTGGCTATGTGTGCGAGGCTTTGGCCCGTACCGGCGTGGGGCACCTGGATCTGATCGACAGCGACACAGTGGCCGTGTCCAACATCAACCGCCAGATCATCGCCACCACCAAGACCGTGGGGCAGTACAAGACGGACGCCATGGAGGCTCGAATCTTAGACATCAATCCGGCGGCCAAGATCACCAAGCACAACTGCTTCTTTTTGCCGGAAACGGCGGCGGATTTTCCCTTTAACCAATACGATTATGTGGTAGACGCAGTAGACACCATGAGCGCCAAGCTGGCGCTGGTGACCCATTGCCACGCCGCCGGCGTGCCCATCATCTGCGCCATGGGTGCCGGCAACAAGATGGACCCGACTGCATTTGAGGTGACTGATATTTATAAGACTTCGGTCTGTCCGCTTGCGAGAGTTATGCGATACGAGCTGAAAAAACGCGGAGTTAAAAAACTCAAGGTTGTTTATTCAAAGGAAAAGCCGCTTGTACCCATTGAGGATATGGCGATAAGCTGCCGCGAGCACTGCATTTGCCCTCCCGATACGGCGAGAAATTCCACACAAAGACGCGCTATCCCCGGCAGTAACGCGTTTGTCCCGTCGGTAGTCGGGCTGATAATAGCAGGTGAAGTCGTAAAAGATTTGACGAATTACAGGGCAAAATAAATACACAAAAGGGTGTTTGAATATGACAAGAGACGAAGCATACGCGCTCCTTACGGAATACAACAAAGAGCCGTTTCACCTTGAGCACGCCGAGACGGTTGAAAAAACAATGATGTATTTTGCCGACAAGCTCGGCTACGGCGACGACAGGGATTTTTGGGGAATCGTAGGTCTTTTGCACGACCTTGACTTTGAAATGTATCCCGAAGAGCACTGCATAAAGGAACAGGAATTAATGCGCGAAAGAGGCATTGACGAAAAGATAATTCACGCAACGGCAAGCCACGGCTACGGCATAACGGTAGACATTAAGCCGGAACACGAGATGGAAAAGGTACTTTATGCGGTAGATGAGCTTACGGGGCTTATAGGAGCCGTTGTAAAAATGCGCCCGTCGCACAGCGTACAGGATCTTGAGCTTAAATCCGTGAAGAAAAAATTCAAGGCGAAGAATTTTGCCGCCGGCTGCTCTCGCGAGGTCATACAGCGCGGTGCGGATATGCTCGGTATTTCGCTTGATGAGCTGATACAAAATACGATTGACGCCTTAAAATCATTTCAGGACTGAAAGCATTAAAAATGTAATAATCAAAGCTTAGTTATTTTTTAACTAATACGGTGGGAACTAAATTTAAGCTCCCACCGATTTTTTATTTTATGCAAAGGATTGTCGCCGCCATCGTAAACTGAGCGGCATAATATAAGATATGGTTTAAGAATATGTTAAACTTTGTATTCTTGTTTTCGGCAAAGTACATACCCGAAAGCACGGCGTCGGACAGAGTAAAGAGGACACCGCCTACAGCCATAACAACCCAAACCTTTTCAAAGCCGGTGGCAATTGCCGCTATAATGGCCGAAACCATAGTCAACGCCAGGAAGAAGGTATAGAGAAATACAATGAATTTAAACTTACCGAAATGATTTTTCATAAGCTTTTCGGTTAATATATTGCCGATAGCTATAAGAAGTGATACGCCTATGGAAACAGCAAGTGTTTTGCCGGTAAATCTGTAACTTTTATAAATCGCCACGTTAAAACAGATGTGACCTAAAAGAAATGAGATAAAGCCGGAATAAAGATATGAATCCTTATCCTGCAAATAAATCCATTTCAAGTCAAGCCAAATATCGCCGACCATTCCGAGTATGAGTCCAAACGCCACCCAAAGGCCGAATTGAATATTGTCGCGGTTTGCGCTTGTTGCGGCAAAAGCGGTTGAAATAAAACAGAGACTCGCCGCCGCCTTGGCATACAGTGCGGAAATTCCGCCCTTTTTAACACGCAAGAACAAAAATATACCTGTCATAACAATGCCGATTGCCAAAAGCACCCAATATAATGTCCAGCTCATAGTTATCCCCCAAATTTAATTTCTGTTTAATCAATGAGCAGATTATATAATATTTCAACAATAATTGCAATAGCTTAGGCTGTTTTTTTGTTAAATAACAGACAATTTCCCGACAACGCTTTTAGTCTCGCCATCGTACAGGACAAAAACCGCAAGCTCTTTTTATCGCGGAGGCAATTCATTGTACATTGCCTCAAAAAGCGCGGTTTCCGAAATATGCCCCTTTGTATCTCCCGTCATAAATTCACTTCCAAATAGCAGTAGCCGTTCAGTTACCCGTCAAGGCTTTTTTGGGGAAATTTTAAAACACAGCGAACCGAACGCAAAATCCTTTTCTCGGTCTATGCAAAGAAGCCGTTATGGTATCGCTATATAAAAAAGCCACGGAAAACCGTTGATTTCCCGTGGCTTTTGAAGTATTTGATTGAAAAATCGTAACCGATTATCTCTTTGAGAACTGCGGTGCGCGACGAGCGCCTTTGAGACCGTACTTCTTTCTCTCTTTCATTCTCGGGTCACGAGTCAAGAAGCCGGCCTTCTTGAGTGCCGGACGAAGATTTTCGTCGTACTGAAGAAGAGCTCTTGAAAGGCCGTGGCGAATTGCGCCTGCCTGGCCTGTTACACCGCCGCCCTGAACGTTGCAGACGATGTCGAATTTGTCAGCTGTGCCGGTGAGAGCGAGAGGCTGACGAACTATAAGTTTAAGTGTTTCAAGGCCGAAATAATCGTCGATATCACGATTGTTTATCGTTATTTTGCCTGAGCCTGCATAAACGCGAACTCTTGCAACCGACTTCTTTCTTCTGCCTGTGCCGTAAAAATAAGGATTAGTCTCGTACATTTATTTTTGCCTCCCTTTCTCAGAATTCTTTAACTTCGGGCTTCTGAGCCTCATGTGTGTGTTCGCCGTCTTTGAAGATACGAAGTCTTGTAAGCTGCTTTCTGCCGAGTGAGTTATCGGGAAGCATACCCTTAACTGCCTTTTTAAGAGCAAATTCGGGCTTTTCAGCCATAAGGGTCTTATACTGAATCTTCTTCATGTTACCGATATAACCGGTGTGATGATAGTACATTTTCTTTTCAAGCTTGTTGCCTGTAAGAACTATTTTGCCGGCGTTGATTACGATTACGTGATCGCCGCAGTCAGCGTGAGGAGCAAATGTCGGCTTGTGCTTGCCGCGAAGAAGCGTAGCAGCCTCTGCAGCAACGGAACCGAGGGTTTTGCCGTCAGCATCAAGAACATACCAATTACGGCTGATGTCGGCAGCCTTAGGCATATAAGTTGACATAAAACATAACCTCCGAATAATTATTTCTTTTTTATTGCCCGAATATATTATCACGAAGAAACGATTTCGTCAACACCGTTTTTTCAATATTTTAACGATTATATGATTTATCTCTCGTTTTCTCGCATTTTCTCTTGTTTTCTGCTATATTGCTTATTTATTATTTTTGAGTCTTTGCCTATCGCAAAGGCTCTTTCGGACAAAAGCGAAGCGGCGTTTTTCATGCAATGCTCAAGGCTTATACCGTTTTCCTTTATTTTATGTATTTCGCATACTCCGAGTTTCTCGGCGGAAATATCGTTTTCGACGTCGCCGCTCAAAAGGATACACGGAACGCCGAATTTTTCGGCTATGTCCGAGACCCTCTTAGGAAGCTTGCCGAATAGGGTTTGCCTGTCCGTCTTGCCCTCGCCTGTTATGACCGCATCGGAGCGACGTATTTTGTCCTCAAGCGATGCAGCCCTTGCCAGCACATCAAATCCGCTTTGGAGCTCACAGTTCAAAAAGGCGGATAAGCCACCGCCGATGCCTCCCGCAGCTCCGGCTCCCGGAAGATTTATAATCTTTTTGCCGGACGCTTTTTCAAAAATCTCTCCTATATTTCGTAAACCGTCATCCAAAAGCTCCACATCGTTCTTCGAGGCTCCCTTTTGCGGAGAAAAATAAGCCGCTCCGTTTTCTCCGCACAGAGGATTTGTGACGTCACACGCAAGAGTGAACTTTATATCCTTGAATCTTTCAAAATTCTCGGTTCGCCGTATTTTCTTAACTCTTATCATATTTTGACCGTCGGGCAAAACCTCGACGCCGTCCTCCGAAAAGAACCGCATACCGAGGGCATACAAAATGCCCGTCCCAGCATCCGTGGTAGCACTGCCGCCGAGTCCGAGAATTATATGTTTTGCCCCATGCTCCGCAGCGTCGCAAATCAGTTCTCCGCTTCCCAATGACGACACCTTCACGGCGTCGCGCTCGCTGCTCTTGAGAAGCGTCAGCCCGCTTGCCGAGGCTACATCGATTACAGCGGTACCGTCGGGCAAAACGGTGTATTCCGCCGTGATTTCACGAAGCAGAGGGTCGTGCACCGCCGCTTTTCGAAGCTTCCCTCCGAGTATATCGTAAAAACAGCGAGAGGTCCCCTCACCGCCGTCGGCAAACGGCAGAGAAAGCACCTCAAAATTTTTGTTACACCGAAGAAGTCCGTCTTTAACCGCGGCGCAAGCATCCTTTGACGTAAGACTCCCTTTAAAAGAGTCGCAAACAACAGCTATCTTCATAATCAGAACACCATATATCCGAATATTTCCTTGAGCGTATCGAGCGGCGACTGACCATCGGCAATCTTTACCGCGATGTGCTTTTTGCCGTAATCCATTATAGACACTCTGCCGCGCATCATGGAGGACAGGTTCAAAACCGTATTTGTATCTATATCGTTCACATAAAGGATAACGGAATTGCCCTTTTGCCCTATTTCGTATATACCCTTTGCGGCGGCGGTATTACGAAGAAGCGAAACATCGATAAGTCCCTGAACCGACTGCGGAATTTCACCGAATCGGTCGCGAAGCTCATCCTTAACGTCCTCTGCATCTTCGGTATTTTTAATGTCTGCAATTCTGCGATAGACCGCAAGCCTCTGAGGAATGCTCTTGATGTAATTATCGGGAATGTGAGCGTCTATCTGCATATCTATGAGACACTCCTTCTTACGCGAAATCGGCTTTTCGCCCTTTTCCTCCTCCACGGCTTCACCGAGAAGCTGCAAGTACATATCGTAGCCTACCGCCTCCATATGGCCATGCTGCTGCGCACC
>ERZ772881.1532-NODE-1532-length-20059-cov-10.951960_pt1 | contig 20059 bp, 16 predicted proteins | sample MGYA00580581_ERZ772881 | MGnify/ENA primary metagenome ERZ772881 (study PRJEB29015, sample SAMEA2737668) | human gut metagenome | biome: human gut; feature: human-associated habitat; material: faeces | place: China | collected 2012 ...
CCTTGGTCAAAAAGGTCTCATTTGTGTACGGATCGGTGCACTGCGCCCAGATCTCGCCGTCGTCGCCGACGACGAGCTTGCTCGTGAAGCCCTCGTCGAGCATATAGGGGTAGTAGTTCACGTCGTCAAAGCTGATGACGAGCGGCTTTTTGCCCTCTGGCAGCATCAGGGTGTTTCGCACCATGTGCGTGCCGGTCTCGTCCGTCACCTCGCTCCAGACGTCTTCCATCGCGACTAAAATGTAGCCCTTGTCGTACACGGACTGCAAAATTTTGTTGTATTCGTCGACCGTCACCATCCAGTCGTCGAGGCCGTAGCGCTGATCCTGACTGGCATTGCAGTCGTGGAAGGCCCACTGCGGATAGGCGATGATCGGGTGGAAAAAGAGGTGCTCCACCACCTGATCCGGCCCCCAGGCCTGCGTGAGCTGGTCCTCGGACCAGTAGCTGCGCACGGCGTCGTAGGGATCAGTTGTATCGTCAGTATTGTTGTCGGTGTCGCTGCTATTCTCGTCCGTGACGGTCTGATCGTCGCCGTCGGACGGCGTCGTCTTATCGCCGCAGGCAGTCAGCAGCGACAGCATCATCAGCGCGCTGAGCAGCAGCGCAAAAAAGTGTTTCATGTCAAAATCTCCTCTCTCAAAACTGCGCGGTCATTATAGCAGACTTCACTTCTTTTGACTACACCTTTGGCGCTTTTGTTCCCATTTGTAACTATTTACCACAAATAATGAAAGCGTCACAGCTTTTCGCATCCGCAGACGCGAAATGATTTCGAATCGTTTTTTGGCGCGACATGCGCGTGCCAAAAAACTCTTCTCGCTCCGCGCGTGTCGAAGCCGCCCTTTGGGCGGCAAGGCACGAAGCGGAGTGTAATTCTCAAAAAACAAGGGACACGGTTTCCGTGTCCCTTGTTTTTTGAAGAATTAAAAGTCTGCGTTGCCCACGGTGCGGGGATGCAGCTCCACGTCGCGGATGTTGCCGATGCCCGTTAAATACATCACCATGCGCTCGAAGCCAAGGCCGAAGCCCGCGTGACGGCAGGAGCCGTAGCGGCGCAGGTCGCAGTACCACCAGTAGTCCTCGGGATTCATGCCGAGCTCGCGGATGCGCTTTTCGAGCAGCTCGATGCGCTCCTCGCGCTGGCTGCCGCCGATGATCTCGCCGATGCCTGGAACGAGGCAGTCCGCCGCGGCGACGGTCTTGCCGTCGTCGTTGAGGCGCATATAGAACGCCTTGATCTCCTGCGGATAGTCCGTGACGAACACGGGGCGCTTGAAGATCTGCTCGGTCAGGTAACGCTCGTGCTCAGTCTGCAGGTCGATGCCCCACTCGACGGGGTAGTCGAACTTCTGGCCGCTCTCCTTTAAGAGCTTGACGGCCTCGGTATACGTCACGCGGCCAAAGTCGGAACTCTCGACGTGCTGGAGACGCTCCAGCAGACCCTTGTCGACAAAGCTGTTGAAAAACGCGAGATCGTCCGGGCAGCGCTCCATCACGCGGCGGATGATATGCTTGACCATCGCCTCCATGACCTCAAGGTCGCCGTCGAGGTCGCAGAACGCCATCTCCGGCTCGATCATCCAGAACTCGGCGGCGTGGCGCGCGGTGTTGGAATTCTCGGCGCGGAACGTGGGGCCGAAGGTGTAAACGTCGCCGAACGCCATAGCGAAGTTTTCGGCGTTGAGCTGGCCGGAGACGGTCAGGCTCGTCTTCTTGCCGAAGAAATCCTTGCTGTAATCGACCTTGCCGTCGGGCGTTCTCGGCGGGTTCTCAAGGTCCAGCGTCGTGACCTGGAACATCTCGCCCGCGCCCTCGCAGTCGCTGCCGGTGATGATGGGGGTGTTGACATAGACGAAGCCGCGGCTCTGGAAGAACTCGTGCACGGCGTAGGCCGCCGCGCTTCTCACACGGAAAGCCGCGGAGAAGAGGTTCGTGCGCGGGCGCAGATGCTGAATGGTGCGCAGATATTCGACGCTGTGGCGCTTTTTCTGCAGGGGATAGTCGGGGGAGGACACGCCCTCGACCTCGATCTCTGTTGCCTTGACTTCGAGCGGCTGCTTGGCCTCGGGCGTCAGCACGACGGTGCCGCGCACGATGAGCGCGGCGCCCACGTTCTGCGCGGCGATCTCCTTATAATTAGAAAGAGAATTCGCATCCATCACGACCTGCAAATTGCGGAAGCACGAGCCGTCGTTCAGCTCGATGAATCCGAAGGTCTTCATATCGCGGATGGTCTTCGCCCAGCCGCATACGGTGACGCTTGCGCCGCCGTACTGCTCTTTGTCGGCGAAGAGCGCGGCAATTCTCACTCGTTCCATAATAATTTTCCTTCCTTTTGTGGGTTTTCACGGGATAATAGAGGTATTATATGCCACTTCCCGTGCAAATTCAAGCCCCGCTTTGTATTGACTTTTGACAAGTTGTATGTTATCATACAACCTTACCTCAAAAGGTAAACGTGAAACTTTCACCTATTACTTTACAGGAGGATTTTAACTATGAACAAGTATCTGGATATCGCCCCCGAGGTTGCCGAGGCCCTTGCCGCCGGTAAGCCCGTCGTGGCGCTCGAATCCACCATCATTTCCCACGGCATGCCCTACCCGCAGAACGTGGAGACCGCCCTCAAGGTCGAGCAGATCATTCGCGACGCGGGCGCCGTGCCCGCGACCATCGCCATCATCGGCGGACGCCTGAAGGCGGGCCTTTCCAAGGAAGAGATCGACTACCTCGGCCGCACCGGCGCGGGCATCCCGAAGGCTTCCCGCCGCGACCTGCCCGTGCTCGTCGCGCAGGGCAAGGACGGCGCGTGCACCGTCACCACCACGATGATGATCGCCGACATGGCGGGCATCCGCGTGTTCGCCACCGGCGGCATCGGCGGTGTGCACCGCGGCGCGCAGGAGACGTTCGACATCTCCGCCGACCTTGAAGAGCTGGCCAACACCTCCGTCATGGTCGTGTGCGCGGGCGCGAAGTCCATCCTCGACCTCGGTCTGACGCTCGAATATCTCGAGACCCACGGCGTGACCGTCATCGGCTACGGCACGAGCGAGCTGCCTGCGTTCTACACGCGCAAGTCCGGCTTTGGCGTCGACTACGAGCTCGACACGCCGGAGCAGCTGGCGAAGGCATTCCACGTCAAGCGCGAGCTGGGTCTGCGCGGAGGCTTACTCGTCACGAACCCGATTCCCGAAGAGTACTCCATGGACAAGGAAGTCATCGACAAGGCCATTGCCGAGGCCGTGGAGGACGCGAAGAAGGACGGCATCCACGGCAAGGCCACGACGCCGTATCTGCTCGCCAAGATCAAGGACCTGACCGGCGGCGACAGCCTGGATTCCAACATCCAGCTCGTGTTCAACAACGCCCGCCTCGGCGCGGCGGCGGCTGTGGAGCTCAGCAAGCTCGAAAAGTGAGATATTTTGTCATCTATCTCGCCGCGATCAATATTCTGACGTTCTGCGTCTACGGCGCAGATAAGCGCCGCGCTAAAATTCAGGGCGTACGGCGCGTGCCAGAAAAGACTCTATTTGCACTCGCGCTGCTGCTCGGCAGCGCGGGTGCTCTTTTCGCAATGAGGGTCTTTCACCACAAAACGCGGCACTGGTACTTCAAGTTCGGCATTCCGGCGATCTTACTTGCGCAGATCGCTCTGGGGGTGTTCGTGTATGTGCGTTTTTTCGCGGCGTAAAAAATTTTTGGGAAATTTTCGGGTTTTGTGAAACAAAACAGACGTTTCTTGCGTCTAATCAATGAAGCAAAGGGAAACTGGGCGAAGAGGGAAGATAAAGAATTTATGAATTTTCCATTTTCCTGTTCCCTTATTTCCCGCGGCATGGTAAAATGACATGTATGAGAAAGGCTCTGTGCGCGCGGAGCCGACAACAACAAACACGAAAGGATGAAGATCACATGAAAAAATTTCTCTCCTTGCTATTGGCTATGACCATGGTCATGAGCCTCATCGTCCTGCCCGCAAGGGCGGAGGGGGAATTGCAAGGTACCGCCAGTGGTACGTTGAACATTAAGAACAATACAGAAGTAATTACCTCTCTTACTGTTGCAAAGTCCTCCAGTGTTACTCTTTCGGCTGATATTACTACTCCTGCTCTGAAATACAATGATCAGGACGTTACTTCCCCGACCACCACGTATAAGTGGAGCAGTAGCGATCCCAACATTGTTTCAGTAAACGAAAACACCGGTGCTTTGACGCTTACAAAAGGCGGAGACGCAACAATTACTTGTACGGCAACTCTGAGTGGTAGTACAACCGTTGAAAGTGAGAGTGCGACTGTGCAGGGCACCCTTTCTAATTCAGTCCCTGTCACCGTGGTTGATTGCACCGATGGTGTTGCGTCCTTCACGGTCAACGGAAAGCAGTATTCTGTCAGTAGTGGTTCTATAGATGTTTATAAGGTTGGTGATGCCGCACTTACCAAAGAAAGCTTCACGAATATCCAGTATAGAACAAACTATACAGGAAATACCGGCGAAATTTCCTATACATCGAATAACAACAGTGGCACTTTAAGCGTTCCTGTTAAATATAATGATTCCTTAACTGGCACAACTTCTATCTCCATCACCGAGAAAAAGGTCGATGCGCCGACGGTTACGGTCACTTCTCCGTCCGCTGCCCCGTACTATGCCGGGCGGAACATCACCTTCACCGCAACCAGCACCAATGCACCTTCTGGTGCTCAGTATATTTGGACGTACAAGAAGGACAATGGCACTGAAACGACTTTGTCCACGACGACCCAAAACACTCTTACAACTAATGCATTTACCACTGCGGGCAGTTATGTTGTGTCCTGCAAGATTAAGTTCGGCACTGCTGAAACGTCTGCTGCATCGGCATCGGCTGTCGCGGTTTCTGCTGACCCCTATGTTCCTACCCGTGACGCAAGAGACTATCCCTATTCGTTCACTTTGACCCGCAGCAGCGCCGTTGGTAGTATCCAGACGAAGACTCTCTACTCTCCGTATCTTCAGAATAAAGACACCGCTTCTGATAAAATAACGAGCGGCTTTAACGTCACTTGGAGTTCCAGCAATCAGAATGTTGCGACGGTTTCCGGCGGCGTTGTGAGCGCCGGCTCAACTACCGGCACAGCGACAATCAGCGCAGTCATTACCTACAACGGCAAGACTTATCCTGCTGTGACCTACACGGTCAACAACTATGCGCTTTCTGCCGACCTGACCCGTCAGGTGTACTACGGCAACCCTGTCACCTACAGCTACAGCGACCTCATCGAAGCAGCTAACAAGGCGCTGAGCGGCAGCTATGGCTACGGCTCCTACTACGGCACGGTCACCACGATCGTCAGCGCATCCGCGCCCGTTAGCCTCAGTAATCTCGGCACGTTCACCGGCAGCATCAGCAATAACTCCGGTTATATTTATGCAACAGCTTCTTACAGTGGCCGCGGCAAGGCTCCTATCACCGCAACGGTCAAGACCTCTACGAATCAGACCGTTACCGTCACCCTGAACATCCCTGTGGTCCCCATCCCGAGGACCTTTGATTCTCTGACGGCCGAGCCGGTCACGACCAATTACACCACCTCGATCAACAACTATCGCATCACCTTCCCCTCGACCTACAGCACCTACTACGTGGTCCAGAAGAACGGCACGACCGCGCCCGACTACGCGACCGTTAGCCTCGGCAACCCGTACAGCGCGGGAAGCCAGTACACCCTGTCCAGCGCGGATTTCGGCACGAACGGCACCTGCACGCTGTATGTCATCGCCACCAACAACTACACCTACGGCAGCAGCTACGGAATGTACTACTCCGGCGCGATCACCGTTTCTCAGACCAACTACAACATCAACTACAACGGTGTAGCGGGCGAGACCGTCCAGTTCGCGCAGAGCGACTTCAACGACTTCATGAACAAGGTCGCTGAGGCCCGCGGCGACGCCAGCAAGGCCAAGTCCTATCCCTATGTCACCTTCGATTATGTGACCTTCTCCCTGCCCACCACCGCGCAGGGCACGCTGTACTATGGCGGCACCGCCATGTCCACCAGCAATTCCTCCGGCGCATTCAACCGCAATACCAAGGTCACCAACCTCGATAGCGTGACGTTCGTCCCCAACGACAAGACCACCGCGAAGACCATCACGCTGAACTTCACCCTGTACGCGACCCGCTATTCCAGCTCCTCCACGAGCCGCGGCACGACCGTGAGCTACTCCGGCAGCGTCGTCGTCAACCTCGTGCGCGAGGACATCAAGTACACCGTCTCTCAGGGCGACAGCGTCCGCTTCGACGAGAGCGACTTCCTCAGCTACCTGAGCTCCACCAAGGGCTACAGCAGCAACTACACCATCGACTACGTGACCTTTGACCAGAGCGCCGTCTCCGCCGTCAACGAGGGCTCGCTCTACACCTACTACAGCGGCTACAACTACGGCGGCTCCGTCAAGACGACTGACAAGTTCTACTACAGCGCCACCGCCAGCCAGAACGCGCTCAGCGACGTTGCGTTCCTTGCCAGCCGCTACGCCAAGACCGGCGAGACCGTCTACATCCCGTTCACCATCTACGCCCGCTACGGCACGACCGGCACCGGCACCCGCCAGCTCACCGGCACCGTGGCCATCAAGATCGGCCAGACGATGAACTTCATCGATGTCAAGACCACCGACTACTTCTACAACTCCGTCAAGTGGGCCGTCGGCAAGAACATCACCAACGGCACGTCCAGCACCACCTTCTCCCCGTACAAGTCCTGCACCCGCGCTGAGATCGTGACGTTCCTGTGGCGCGCCGCCGGCAGCCCGGAGCCGACCACCACCCGCAACCCGTTCCGTGATGTCAACGCCGTCACGCACTCGAGCTACTACAAGGCCATCCTGTGGGCCAGCCAGAAGGGCATCACCTCCGGCACCAGCACCACGGCGTTCTCCCCCGATCAGGTCTGCACCCGTGCCCAGATCGTGACCTTCCTGTACCGCTACGCGGGCCAGCCCAGCGGCTACTACTCCAACCCGTTCAAGGATGTGGGCGCCACGAGCGAGGCGAGCTACTACAAGGCCATCCTCTGGGCCGTCGGTAAGGGTATCACCACCGGCACCAGCGCCACGACGTTCTCCCCGTATGCTTCCTGCAACCGCGCCGAGGCCGTGACGTTCCTGTATCGTTACACCAACGGACTATAAAACCTAAAAAATGCGTCCAGCGAAAGCTGGACGCATTTTTTATTCCTTGCAGGCCGCTGCGCGCATAATTTGCCCGCCGATGGCGGGCAAATTCCACACTTGCGGCCTGAGAAGTATTTTCCGCCACGCGCACGCCCCAGGGCGGCTTCTCTTGCCGCTTTGCGGCAATTCACCTTCGGTCGCGGCGGAAAATGATTTGAATTTATTTCGCCGCGGAGCGGCGAAACTCTGCGAGGCGTTGTTGGGGGCGCGGCCCCCCTTGCCCCCCTGTAAGGCGACTGACGGGGGCGGGCGGTTTGCGTTTACTCTTTTCCATTCTGTAAACTTTTGTTCAAACGCCTTTACGGGGGTCAAAAAAGCGTGTAGAATGGCAGCATCAAGATTTTAGGAGTGTTTTTTGTGAACAAATTCCGCGATGCCCTTTACCGCTTTATGTATGGCCGCAACGGCGTAGATGCGCTGAACTGGGCGCTCGTGATCCTTGAGCTGGCCGTGAGCATTCTGAGCTCGATCATCCGCGTGCAGGGCGTGTCGCAGGCGCTGTACTTTGTGTCGATGGTGCTGATGTTCATCGTGCTCATCCGCATTTTTTCGCGCAATCTCGCGCGCCGTCAGGCTGAGAACGCGAAGTTTCTGACCTGGTGGACGCCGAAGGCGAACGCCATTCGCGGCGCGAAGGCACGCCGCGCCGACAAGGCGCACAAATACGTCCGCTGTTCCTGCGGCGCGTACTGCCGCGTGCCGAAAAACATCGGCAAGATCGAGCTCACGTGCCCGAAGTGCGGCAAGAAAAGAGTCGTGAAAACGTGAAAGAAAAATCCGTCCCGCGGGACGGATTTTTTTGTAAGAAAACCGGTTTTCCGCCGTCCTATAGACAGAAAGGGGGTGAGGGCGCTGACGAATTTTGAAGAGGTGTACGCCGTGTACTTCGACGATGTGTACCGGTATCTGCTTTCGCTGTCCGGGAGCGAGAGCGTCGCCGAGGAGTTGACGAGTGAGACGTTTTTCCGTGCGATGGACGCCCTCGACCGCTTTCGGGGCGAGTGCAGCGTGCGCGTGTGGCTGTGCCAAATCGCGAAGAATCTCTATTATTCGCAGCTGCGGCGCGAAAAGTGCCTCGCTCCGCTCGAAGACGGCCAGATCGCCGAGGAGAGCCACGAGGAAGAGTTAGAAGATCACAGCGAGGCCGCGCGCATCCAGGAATTGCTGCACGCGCTCAGAGAGCCGTACAAGGAGGTCTTCATGTGGCGCGTGTACGGTGAGAAGAGCTTCCGCGACATCGGCGCGCTCTTCGGCAAGACGGAAAACTGGGCATGCGTGACGTATCACCGCGCCAAGCGCATGATCCGCGAGGGATTGGAGGACGACTGAAATGGACAAAACTTGCAGCATCGTGCAGGACCTTCTGCCGCTCTATGAGGAAGACATGCTGCGCGAGGAGACGAAGGAATTTGTGGACGGGCATTTAGCGCAGTGCGCGGCCTGCCGCGCCGAGCTCGACGCGCTGAAGGCGGACGTGAAGCCCGCGCCCGTCAGCGCGCAGCCGCTGCGCGACTTGAAGCGGCAGCTTCGGCGCAAGAAGCTGACCGCCGTACTGCTGGCCGTCACGCTCGCGCTGACGCTGGCGACGGCGGGGTTTGCGTACCTCACCGCGCCGCAGTATTTGCCGTACAGCGAGACAGAGTGGGCGATCTCACGCTCGCCCAGCGCGCTCGCGGACGACGGCTCGGCAGCGGATGGGCTTTCTGATCTCAGCGGCGCGGAGAGCATCTCCGTCAGCCTGCTTGTGCCGGTCTCCGGCGCAGAGGTCACGAACACGCAGGACCCCAACAGCGGCAAAACCATCTACTTCATCACCGCATGGCGCACGCCGCTCGACACATGGCGCGGCGCATTCGACAAAACCGGGGGCGCCCCGAACACACACAGCGCAAATGATCGCACACAGCGCGAGGCGGACGCACTGCAAGGCGTGCTCGCCAAGGCGGAGTCCGCGCGCACGCTCTTCACGCTTGACGCCGCGAATTGCACGGCAGTCTGCTATTCTCAGAACAACGGGCAGGACGATGTACTGCTCTGCGGCAGCATGAACGGCGGCATCGTTTCGCTGCCGAGGCTGGCGTTGGGCTATTACGTTTTGCTATCGTTAGCACTCCTTATTACGCTGGGTATTGCATTTTTCGTCTGCCGCAGGAAGAAAACGGGCAAAGCGCTCGGCTATCTGACGCTGATTCCCGCGAGCTATCTTGCCGGTCATCTACTCGTCAAGGGTTTCACGACGACGAGCTACCAGATGCAGCGCGACTTCTCGCTCATTATCCTCGCCGCCGCGCTGATCTACGCCGCGGTCATGCTGGCGATCAACCTCTGGCGGCAGAAGCGGGAGAAGGTGTAAAAGAGGAAGAGACGCATTCGCGTCTCTTCCTCTTTTGCAATCAAATTCGAATGCTCAAGGCCCTTTGAGCAAAGCCGTGATAGTCCGCAAATGCGCTTTGCAGGCCGTCGATTCCCTGCGTTTCCCATCGGTCTGCCAGATACAGCATACCGCACATACAGGCAAACTTTTCATAGTACGATCCGCAGACCGCCTCTTCAAGAAACTGCTTTTGCCTGTCTGGATCCGTCTCCGTAAGCGCGAGGCGCAGTTTGGCACGGCTTGCTGCTGCGACCTCGGTAAGCTGCGGTGTATGCCAGTCCACACAGTCGATTTCTGTCGCCTGATAGGAGAGAAGATGGGCGAATCCCTCATGAAATGTGTAAGCATCCAATCTTGTCAAATAGTCTGTACTTTCCAATGCGGCATCTGCCGCCGGATAGCGGTGTCCAATCAAGAGATGCGTAATCTCATGCGTCAGCAGATTCCGGATGATGCTGTCGAGATGGTCGAGCTCCGCATAATTGCACCAACGGATGAGGTCAAAGATGAGATGTGCCTGCCCGTCGGGCGAGTGTGCCGCAACGGCGTCGTAAGGCGCGGGATAACCGACGATCAAATCAAGTGTCGGCTGTACCGCCTCCCAATCGGGGAAAAGCGCGTCCCAAATCGGGCGGTTGACGGGGACAAAGTGCGCAGCCACTTCACAGATACGGCGTTCGAGCTTGCGCACAGTCTCTCGGAGAGCAAGATCCTCAGGCGGCGGAGTAAATGCATTTCTGCCAAGATCTGACGAAACCGAGGTGTGTTCAAAGAGCCATGAAGCACGAAAAGCGTCGACGCAGCTGCTCTCGATATATGCCTGTGCGATCGAACTGTCAATCAGCATTTTCAGTCCCTCTCTTTACGAAAAACCTCTTTTGCCGTAACAGACAAAAGAGGTTTTTCCTTGCAAAGGACGGTTAAAATCGATATTTTTGTTTTTGGTGCAGAAGGTGCCGCAGCTTATAAAACAGGGCCGGTCTGCTCAATGCCAGCTTCCTGTGCTGGGGCAATATTCAACTCAGGCAGATCGTTCAGATAGCGTTCCACATTCCGGTAATGCACTCCATTTTCCAATGCGACATCCTCGCCGCGGTACAGGACATATCGCCCTCGGATCGGGCCAAACCGCTGTTCGGTCTTATCACATTTTTCCTGGTCAAGCAGATGCCGGTATTGTGCCGGGACCTGTTTGCCACTGTGCTTGATCTCGAAAATCTCGCAGCAGTTTTCCTTCTCGTCATAGATCACCATGTCAAACTCGCCGACCGCAAACTGCAGCTTGAACACCCGGTGTTCTCTGTCAGCCGACTTCATGGTTTCCAGCAGGACAATATCCTCCAGCATCCGTCCCCGTACTTCTTCGAGGATCCTGCCCGCAGCCTGGGTCTTCTCCAATTCGCTGAGAGCTGAAAAGGTCTCGTCCTTCATCAGCGAGTGGACAAGAGCCTGTGCCTGACAGTATCGCATCCCCGGCTGGGTAAACAGGATGTGTTCCACAGATTTTGCTCCTGGGTCAGCGGTTTCAATGGGACAGTTTACGATCAGTTCCAATGCGGAGAGATACTCTTTGATCTCCCGGATATGGGTATCTGTGATACCGATGGACTGTTCCTCTTTGTTGCGGATATCCAGCAGCTCCATCAGGCGCTGGGTGACCGATTCCGTATCGATATGATCCAATATCTCGGTACGCTTTTCGGGGTCACGCTCTTTCCGAAGATTCGAGGCGGTCAGCCGTAGATCGTGAGATTGGAAATCATCGGTTAGAACCGAGAGCAGGAACCGGTGGTTCATATCCTCGATGATCCGGTTGATGGCGCTGGTCAGCTCACCGGCCTCATACAGAGAGTACAGGTGGCGGAAATGCCCGCCTGCCTCATAGCAGGCCAGGGAATGCTGAATGTTTTTGCAGATCGCTGTATCGATGTACCGCCGTGTGGACTCATCATCCCGGAAGGAGGCGTCCTGGGCGTTGACATCTTCATCATCAAAGGCAAGCTCACCGGCCCGCAGCGTCCCGCCATAGCGGATATATTCATCAATGCTGTCGATCCCCAGCAGGCGGCTGTATTCCCGGTATGGGATGAAGGTGGTGTGGATGGGCTTTGCCCGGTCGTAGAGCTCCTGATCCATCGCCAGCCAAAAACCGAGGGAGTCCGTACCGGAGAGGATGATCTTCATTCCCATCGCCGCAAACACATCGGAGAAGAGAGCCGCAGAATCGATGAAATCCCGCATCAGGGTGACCTCATCAATGAATACATAGCGGAAGCCCGCATCGAACAGTTTTTTCAGATCCCGGTTCATCATAGCCATGGTATCGCTTCTGCGGGCTTTGATATAGGTCGTGCGGCTGAGATCTTCTTTGTTCATTCGGGCAATGGCCTGCCGGAGCATGGTGGTCTTTCCGGTCCTGCGCAGGCCAAAGACCAGGCAGACCCTGTCGCTTTCATTGCTGTAGAGATAATCCTCCAATTGCCCGAAGCAGTCACGGAGGCCCCAGCCCTTTACGCCCTGCGACATGGCGGCCAATCCTTTACCAACAATTACACTGGTTTCAAAGTCCAACTTTGGCTGGCGCACTTTGGGCATCTTGGCTTGCAGTTCTTTCAGCTGTGCCTGCAATACTTTGCGCTGCTCTATTTGCTCCTGCAGCGGCTCCAGTTCGCCATCCCGCAGATATTGGCTGTGCTTCTTCCCATTTTCTGTCCACTGATGATAGTAGCGCGTCTTTCCGTTGATCGTCTTCTTGGAAATATAGCCGATGGGAAGGGCGGCGATCTGCCGCTCCAGTTCCTGAATCTTTTCTTTCATACCGCACCTCCATTCTGCTAAATTTATTATACCCCATTCCTCTTATATATTCAAGGGGTTATAAGGGGTTATATTGTTGTAAGCAGTGCCGCACAGAGCAATTTCTGTGCGGCACTGTTATGATTTTCTCGTTTACTCAAATTTCTAATCCGGAAATCTGCTCCCACTGGAGGATATATCTGTCATTGATGATCCGGTTGTCGTGGTAATGCCCGAAGAACCAGTATGTAAACTGGCACCGCTGATTGACCGTTTCCAGAAAATCGGTGAGCTGGTCACTTCCATAGGAGGGGTCGATTTTCCGCACGACACTGCTGGGACCGCAGTGGGACAGGATGCAGTCTACCTTCCAGTTTACCTGCTCCAGATTTTTCAGTGCCTCTACATATTCACGGGCATTTGGCATTTCTTCCGCCCACCAGGAGCGTCCTTTGACCCGGAACATTCCCCGCATTCGGCGCAGCAGCCAATACTTTTGTTCGAAGTCGGGGTCCTCCGGATCAAGGACGCCATCCTGAATGTCGTGGGAGGAGGCTCCTCCCATCGTGAACCATGTGAGACCGCTGAAGGTGAATATCTGGCCTCTCATCAGGTGGAGGATATTTTCCCTCACCTCATGTACTCTGCCGCCGTGCCATTCTTTTTCCGGCAGGGCATTCAGCAGATCAAAGTTTTCATGGTTTCCATCCACAAACAAGGTGGTGAAGGGTTTCTCAGCCAGCCAGTCCAGCCAATGCTGGTCTTTCTGGCCGCCGTCCCACAACCCTCCAAAATCACCACAGATGATCATGTAGTCATTTCGGCCCATCTGCGTTTGCTGGGGGAAGTATTTGCTTCCGAACCGCTGGAAGCCGCCGTGGGTGTCACCGGTGATATAGATCATGCGGTCTGCCTCCTTTGCATGGCCTGAGTGATCTCTGTTCCGTCCTTGAAGCAGATGAGCAGGCTATCCTTGTCCAACACCTTGATGTTGCTGACCAGCTGACGGACGGTGAGTTCATCAAAATCCGTAAGGGTACCGCTGGCCTGCTCCAATGCCATGTCAAGTTCTGCCAGCCTGCTCTCGAAGGCCGCCGCGCCTCGCTGTTCCTTTTCCAGCTCCGCTTTTTGGGCCATGAGCCTCGTCTTGGCTATGTTGACCTGTTGAAGCTCCTCATCATAGTCGGTACAGTCAGCGCCGGCACTGACGATCAGCTGGAACAGCTCCAGCTGTCGTTCCTGCAGGTTCCGGATCTGAAGCTCCACGGCAGGCAGGCTCATCGTCTGTTCTTCTCCGGCAAGGACGGCCGCAATACCGGCTTTCACCGCGTCCTTGGCGGCCTGCATCCGGAACAGCTCGTTCATAGCGGAGATGACGGCGTCGTGGATGTCGCCCTCATCCAGAGTGGGAGACTGCTTACAAATCTTCCTGCCATGCTCCAGCCGGTTCTGGCACCGCCAGACGACCCGTTTGACCCCTTTCTGCGTCCAGATCACCCGGCGATAAGGGCTGCCGCACTCCCCGCAGACCAGCAGCTCGCTGAGCACATACTTTCCGCAGTATTTCCCGAGCTGCGTCTTCGCCTTGGAGGATGTTTTCTTTAGGCTGGACCGGCGGGCAATCTCCTCCTGTACCTTTTGAAAGGTTTCCCGATCAATGATGGCCGGGTGGCAATCATGGACATAGTATTTGGGCAGTTCGCCGTTGTTCACCCGCTTTTCTCTGGTGAACAGATCCGCAATGTAGGTCTTTTGGAGGAGGGCATCACCAATGTATTTTTCATTGCAGAGCATCTTCTGGACCACACTATCATGCCATACTGTTTTCCCTGTGGCTGTTTTGATCCCATCCGCCATCAGGTCGGTGGTGATCTGCCGGACGCTGTGTCCCAGCAGGAACCGGGAGAAGATGCGCCGGACAATGGCTGCCTGCTCCGGGTCGATCTCCGGCTGGCCATCCGCACCCCAGCGGTAGCCGAGGAAGTTTTTACAGTGGTAATAGACCTTTCCGTCCTTGAAGTTCTTTCGGTGGCCCCACCTTACATTGCCGCTGAGGGATTCGCTTTCCGCCTGGGCCTGGCTCATCATGAAGGTGAGTATCATCTCGTTGTCCATGAAGAGGGTGTTCACATTCTCTTTCTCAAAGTAGACTCCCACGCCGTGCCGTTTCAGGCGGCGGACATAGTTCAGGCCATCCAGCGTGTTTCGGCAGAACCGGGACACCGATTTGGTGATGACCAGGTCGATTTTGCCGCGCTCACAATCACGGATCATCTGGAGAAAAGCCTTTCGCTTTTTAGCCGAGGTACCGGTGATGCCCTCATCCGCATAAAGTCGGACCAGCGTCCAATCTGGATTGGCGTTGATTTTTTCCGTGTAGTATTCGATCTGGGCCTCATAGCTGGAGAGCTGCTCCTCCTTGTCAGTGGATACCCGGCAGTAAGGCGCAACTCGCAGGTGCTTTTTTCGAAGATCCCGTTCTGTCATCTGAGGGTCAGCCGGAATCATGGTGACCAGTTTGGGGGTGGAGGCAGTTTGCTGTATGTTCATAAGGCACACTCCTTTTGATCTTTTTGGGATAGGCTGATCTCTCCGCCTTTGCCGATGCACACATGGGTTACTGCCGACTCAAAAAGTTCCCACAGGGTTTCTTCGTTCTCCGGCTCCAGCTCCAGCTTCTGCCGCAGCAGTGCCCGCCTGTGGGCCGGCGTTGGATCGTTCAGGCCGGCATACCGCTCGGCAGCGGCGGCCATGATCAGTGTTTTCATATATTCCGGGTTGATATCGGCCCGGTTAAAGCAGAGGGCCAGTTCATTTTCGATGCGAAGGGCATCTGTTGAGGCAGGGGCGGCTTTAGGAAGCTGGATACACGCAGGAGAATGAGCCAGCACTTTGAGCTTCTGCACCACTCGTTCCAAAATGATGCTGTCATCAAGATATACACTGCCGCCGCACTCTGGATTTTTACACCGCCAGCGTGGGCGGCCACGGGATTTGGTATCCCGCGCCATCTTTTCTCCACAGAGGGCGCAGACCGCCTTGTCCCGTATAGGGATGATCTCGCTTGGGCATGGAGCGTAGGTGTTCTGTTCTCCCCGCCGCAGGCGGACAGCGAGAAATTCCTCATCTGTCACCAGCTGGGGATAGCCATCCATCCCGAGATACCGTTCATTCTCCAAAATCCGCTTGACCATGTGTTTGTTCCACTGGGCAGTATGTTGATGATAGCGCACACCTTGCTGGGTCATCTCGTCAGCAATCTGACTGTAGGAGCCGCCCAGCAGATAGCGGGAGAAGATAGCCCTTACAAGCTCTGCTTCCTCCGGATGGCAGTTGATCCTGCCGTTCTGGACCTGATAGCCGAAAGGAATTTTTCTTTGCCACGCCATTTATCGCACCGTCCTCTCTATGTTTTCTGCCAGTTCCATCCCATTCAGCAGGCGGAACTTCAGCCGTTCCGGGCTGATAATGATGATCCGCTCAATCAGTTCCCCAAACAGTTCCGCGGGAACCTCATCCAGCCATTCCGGACCATCCTCCAGATACTCCATCATTCGCTCTGTGTCATGGATCTGCCGGTCTTCACCGGCTGCCTCCAGAAGACGGCGTCGCAGCTTCCTGAGCTCCCGCAGCTTACGGTCGATTTCATCCATCTGGGATAAATAGAGAGCAGAATCCACATACCCTTTCGACTTCAGCCGAACAAGGACGAGATTCTGCTCTGAGATACGGGCTATTTCATTGTCAATATCACTGATCTTGCGATTGGAGCGGAGTTCCCGTTCCCTAAGCTCCTGCAGTTGGCTGAGGACAGGCCGCAGGACGGTTTCCTGACCAAGTTTCAGCTTGTGGTAGAGCCGCAGGACAGCCGCCGCAATTTCTGGTTCTGGAATCTGCGGGGTAGGGCAGTCTGCTTTGTTTCCATCGTGGCGGCGGCAGACCCAGTAAGTCTTTCCCCCTGTGATTTTTTTGCGACAGAGAGAGCCGCATCCCCCGCAGTAGATGTGTTTATCATAGCGGCTGCCCTTACTTATACGGTGCGTCCCATGGAACTGCCCCTTGCGGGAGGACATCAGTTCCTGTACCCTCTGAAAATCCGCACAGCTTACGATGGCCGGGTGGCTGTGCTCCACAAAGTAGCGGGGCTTCTGGCCGAGGTTTCGAACCTGCCGGAAGGGAATGGTATCTGTGGCGTAGCTTTTTTGCCAGATCATATCTCCGGTGTAGGAGATATTGGTCAGGATGTAGGCCACCGTACTGGGATGCCACTTCTCGCGGTTTCGGCCTCGATCCACCCCGAGCTGGTTCAGCTCCCTGGCGATATCATCCTTTCCCTGGCCGCTCAGATAAGCGGAGAAGATGCGGCGGACCACCTCGGCCTCCTCCGGTATGATCTCCAGATCCCGCCCTGCCAGCCGGTAGCCATAGGGGACGGAGGATGGGACAAACAATCCCTTTTCCATCCGCATACGAACGCTGAAGCGCATATTACTGGAGTGGTTGGTGGATTCCATCTGGGCGAAAGCCCCATAGATTTGGGCAACCTGCTCCGAGGTCATCTTCCCGGTATCGATGTTCTCCTTTTCAAAGTGGATCGAAATACCCAGCCGGAGCAGTTCCCGCACGAACTGGATGTACTCCTGTGTGTTGCGTGCAAAGCGCGAGATAGATTTGCAGAGGACCCGGTCGATCTTTCCCTCTCGGCAATCGGCCATCATCCGGTTGAAATCATCCCGATTCCTGGCTTCCAGCCCAGAGATACCTTCATCGGCATAGATATCTACCATCTCCCAGTCCTCTTTGCCAGCGATGTGCTTGGTATAAAAGTCTACCTGGGCGATATAGGAGTTGACCTGGTCTTCGGAGTCACTGCTGACTCGGGCGTAGGCTGCCACCCTCAGTTTTGCTTTTTCGGGGATTCTGGGGTCGATCACCGTGACCTGCGGAACTCTTGCGATGCTTATGTTTGTTTCCGTCATATCTTTTTTGACCTCCTCTCAGCAACACACACTACCACAGTCCTTCCGCAATAGCCATTACCAACATCAACGAAAAAGAAGCGGGAAAACTGGGCAATCAGCTATTCTCATATAGAGCCTGTTCAGGCGAACAGCAGAGTGGGCCGGAGCTTCCGCTCCAGCTCAATGCGGGACTTCTCCGCTTCATCCACTGTCAGTAGGCCCTTTTCGGTGAGCTGCTCCAGCAGCTTCAGCGCGGAAAGAAATACAAGGTTATCTTGAAGTTCTATCTTAGTCATAAAACACCCTCCTGTTATGGAGGGGCCGCCCACCGGAGCCGATGAACGGCCCCGATCGTATGTTTCTTCTTCCTGGTCTATCTTTAAATGGCGGTATCCTGCGTGCGGGTAAAATCAGATGGTATTATAGATTGGGAGAAGCCCAACGCTGACTTCCAGCGCATGGTCAAGCTTGCACATTTGGTCTTCTCCAAGAGAACCAAGCTTATCCCTCAATCTGCTTTTATCGATGGTGCGAAGCTGTTCCAGCAGGATGATAGAGTCGCGGTAAAGACCTGGGACTGGAGCATCCAGGTTCACATGAGTAGGAAGTTTATGCTTACCTTTCCGGCTGGTGATCGCGGCTGCGATCACTGTGGGACTGTGCCGGTTGCCCACATTGTTCTGGAGAATGACCACAGGACGGATTCCGCCCTGCTCGGAGCCAACTACCGGCCGCAGGTCTGCATAGTAGATATCACCCCGGCGGATGTCCTCTTTGCGGTATGTTTCCATCATTTGCACCCCCTGTTTTTCTGGCTTAATACCACAAAAATAGGGATCGCTTCTCTGATAACCAGATCCCTTGCAGGATTGGAATGGTGACTCATACAGCAGTCATTCCGGTCAGTGAAAGGGCTGGCATAGAGCAGAAGCGATCCCCATTGCTTCTGATATTAAGACTTCACATTCGTGTTGTCTTTCTTTGGCGCTCGTATTCGACACTACTTCCCCAAGCGCAGGAGACTGTGCCACTGGCATCAGCTCCATAGGGCGACCATCTGAACCGCGGCTGGCTTCACCGCGTCATGGGACTCTCACCCCCGGCAGGATCTCTGTCGGCCGCCCTCATTGCTTGATCCCCATTTCGGTGGGGGCTGTGACTGGACGGAAGTATCATTGTCCCTGACGGAATCGTTGCGATACAGCTTGCCACAGGCTGTTTTGTGGACGGATGGACCCGCTTGGCACCTTATTTGGCCGTCGTTGATAGATGGTGATCAGCTGATTGACAAAACCGAACAAAAATGTATAGGTGTCTTCGTTTTCAACCCATGCCGCTCATCTACAGGTGGTCTTGGCGCATCCTCCAGCGTCGCTTGCTTTTTTCAAAAGCCCCGCCAGGAAAGTATTCAGACAATCGGATATTTGGTTTTCAAGGAACAAGTGAGAAGCAGTTCCTTCTCGCTTGTATAGGGGAAGATGTCGGCATTTTAATAACCCTCCAATTTCAATTTTCTAAAAGTTTTTTCAAAGACTTGAGAATACGGACTTTCCGTTTATGCACTGCAGGCTGTGAAACGCCAATCTCTCTTGCATAGTCAAGTTCACTTTGTCCCTTAAAAAACAACCCCTGTACCAATGCCTGATCCGCAGCAGGCAACGCTGAGATCGCTTGGTACAGGGCCTCTTTCTTCATTTGTTCAAGGATGATGTGTTCCGGGGTGTTGATAGCGTCAATAAACTCCCGGAAATTTTCATAGGCACCATCCTGACTTCCAATCATCCCACTCGTCTGGATCTCATGGTCAAAAAAGCTCTGATCATTGTCCTTGATGTTCCACCGGGTTCTGCAGTAAGTGCGATAGACCTCCTCAGTCACCATGACTTCTTCATATTCCCGAGTGCAGGTGTTAAAAACAATAAGGGTAAACTTCCCGTTGGATTCCATGTGCCTTTCCTCCAAATTTCAAGATTTTGATGGCGAATCAAAATCTTGAAATCAGGGGTACTTGGCGATATAAGCCTCCCAGCCCATGCCGGCCCTCCCAATGCCGGGCAGAAAAATAGCCGGGGACGCATTTCTGCATCCCCGGCTGATCCCCGCCGCCATATTGCGGCAGGAATACAGCGGGCCGAGACACTTTACAGCGTCCCGGCCCTTCTCAGCTGGTCCTATTCATTTTTTCGCATACCTGCCACTGTACTGAGTATAGCAGAGGCAAAGTCGGAAGGGAGTAGGGATTTCGTCGGTTTTTCATCGGGAATCAGTCGGGATAAAGTCGGGGCATCTCCAATTCTTCCTGAAGTTCCGGCACAGCATAACCAAAAAGGCAGAGGGACAATAAGAAGATCGCCTCGCGCTTCCGGTCATAGAATACGCTTCGCTCCATATTCAGCTCATCCAGCAGTTCCTTTTCTGTGCTGTTGAAACGGTGGATAAATTGTTTGGTCAGGATCTCATAGTAAAGTTCCCCCCGGTCAGGGTATCGTTTCAAGCGGAGAAGGGCACGGTCGATCACATCCACCAGCATCCGGTTTTCCATCACGCAGCAGACCCGTTCCTCAAACTCCTGCAGATCCATATCCGGGGCGAAGCTCTGCAGATAGATAAGCCCGGTATCAGCGTCCTGAGCGCCCAGCTCCCAGGCATACTCACGCAGTTCTTCCACCCGCTCACTGAGGACCCATCCACGACTTCGGCGA
>ERZ772881.1537-NODE-1537-length-20002-cov-6.361107_pt1 | contig 20002 bp, 14 predicted proteins | sample MGYA00580581_ERZ772881 | MGnify/ENA primary metagenome ERZ772881 (study PRJEB29015, sample SAMEA2737668) | human gut metagenome | biome: human gut; feature: human-associated habitat; material: faeces | place: China | collected 2012 ...
TCCCTGCCAGTAACTTTGCGCGTCCGCAGACGCGCCCCCAAGCTGCTCTTCCCCCCCAGATTCCGTGAAGAATCTTTTTGTTTGGTGCGAAAAATAGCCATTTGGTTGATGTGCAGCACTTTCATTTCTGCTATTCTTAACGTATAAGGGGGGAATTCTATGAGAAGCATCGTTGTCAGTATGCAAAACATGCTTTTATCAGAGGCCGTCGCACGGACGCTTGCGGAAACAGGAGAGTTCCGCGTGGAGCAGGTTCTGCCCGGAAAAACCAGCGATACCTTCTCTCTCTGCCGGGCCATGCAGGCGGATATTCTGCTGATGGAGGTCAGCCGTCTTCCCGCCTACACGCTGGAAAATCGACTGAATCTGATCGCGTGCGTACGCAAGGTGATGCCGAACTGCAAATTCGTGCTGCTGTGTGATGAAAACGTCGATCCGGAATTGGCGCACCGGGTGATGATTGTCCGGCAGGATCGATTGATTGATGCTTTCCTCTATGCTTCCGTTACCCACGCCTATCTGACTGCCGCGCTGGATGCGCTGTGAGAAAGGAGCGACCGCCATGAAAAGACGATCCCAAAGGGTGCTGCGAAAAGGCTTCGGCAATCAAACATTTTTTGAGGGACTGATGGAGGAATACGGATTTAACACGTTTGTCTTCTAATACAATGATGAAGAAATGGAGGAATCAATTCATGAAAAGAAGGCTATGCCTGGTTCTTTTCCTGCTGATGCTGGTGACCTGCGTCACGGCGTCGGGCGAAGCTGCCGACTGGAATTATGACGCGAACTACGGCATACTCCGCGGCTATAACGGCGCGGGCGGCGACGTGGTTGTGCCCGGCGAATTGGACGGTTTCACGGTGGATGTGATCGGCGTCAACGTGTTCCGCGGGGAAACCATCACCTCGCTGACATTGCCCGAAACCGTGCTGGAGCTTCGAAGCAACGCCATCATCACATGCGACAACCTGACCCGCGTTTCCCTGCCCCAGAGCCTTGTGGTCATCAACCGCATGAACTTCTTCAGCTGCACGGCGCTGACGGAAGTTACCATTCCCGCAGGCGTGCGCTATATCGGCGACGCTTCATTCAGATACTGCGACTCGCTGCGCAAGATTACCTTTGAGGGTGTATGCCCTGCAATCGACATTGACTGCTTCAGCCTTCTGCCCGAGGGCGCGACAGCTTACGTCCCGGACGACCAGCTGGACGCCTATATAGCGGCGTTTGAAAATGCCGGCAGTGAAGTAAGCGTCCAGCCCAGCGGCAAAAACGCCGTGATTGTGGAAAACAACGGCTATGTGGAATCGGAGTTCGATTTTGACGCTTCTACCGGCACGATTACCTCCTACAACGGCTACGCCACTTATCTGGCCATCCCCGAAACCATCGGCGGCGCGCCGGTAAAGGCCATCGGTCCCGAGGCGTTCGCGCAGCACACCTATCTGGCGCTGCTGGAACTGCCTGAAGGACTGGAAACCATCGGCGATCGCGCGTTTTATAACTGCGAAACGCTGGCCCGCGTTCACTTCCCCTCCACGCTGAAGTTCATCGGCGACAACGCGTTTTACAACGCCTACAAGAGCAGCGTTCTGGAGCTGCCTGAGGGGCTGGAACATATCGGCGCATATGCCTTCTATTTTGCCGGCATCAAAGGCTTTCTGACGCTGCCCGAGGGGCTTAAAACCATCGGCGAAAGCGCGTTTGAATCCTGCAGCAACATGGGTGGCAATCTCTATCTGCCCTCGACGCTTGAGTCGATTGGCTCCCGCGCCTTCAAGGGCGACTACAACATTCAGTACATCGTTCTGGAAAGCCTGACCGTGCCCACGCTGGGCGAGGACGTCTTCGCGGGCTGCGATTATCTGTACGACATCGACCTGAACGCACACGGTACGCGTCAGGAGATGCAGCAGTGGCAGGCGTATGTGGATGCGCTGGGGCTTCCCTGCCGCGTGTGGCGCGCGCAGGACCCGACTGCCCAATCGCCTGAGAAGGGCGCGTATCGGTACGAAAACCGCGTGTTGACCGAATACACCGGCACAAGGACGCGCATTCACCCCCATCTCACCGTTTCAAAGGAGGCGGTGGTCGGTCTGGGCGACGGCGTGTTCAAGGGCAGCCAGACCATTGAATACTTCTCCGTCGCCCACAACGATGAATTCACCACCATCGGCGCGGAGGCCTTCATGAACAGTTCCCTCCGGAACGTGGATCTGTTCGACTCCGTGACCACCATCGGCGCGCGGGCGTTCGCGGGCTGCACGCAGCTGGAAGCCCTGACCCTCCCCGACTCGCTGACCACCATCGGCGAAGGCGCGCTCGACGGCCTGACAGGGCTGAAAAAGCTGGTGATTCAGTGTGATCCGGCGATCATCCCCGCAGGCGTGTTTGCAAATCTGCCCGCTTTGAGCGACGTGACCATCGAATTCGGTGCAATTCCGGCGCATATGTTCGAGGGCAGCGGCGTGACCGTGCTCACGCTGGGCGCGGGCGTGACCGAAATCGGCGACAGCGCGTTTGCCAATACCGCGCTGACAAGTGCCGAAATGCAGAACGTAACCGCCATCGGCGCGGGCGCGTTTGCCAATACTGCGCTGACAACCGCCGAAATGCAGAACGTGGTCGCCATTGGCGCAGGTGCGTTTGAAGGCTCCGCGCTGGAGCGTGTACAGCTGAACGCGGCCGCTTCCGTAGGCGAGAGAGCCTTCGCGAACACAAAGCTGACGAAGATGATCATCCCCACCGCCGGCAGTTTCCCGCTTTCCGCCGTCGAGGGCACGAGCGCCGAGCTGCGTCTGCCCGCCGACGCGACCGATGAGCAGCTTGCCGCGTGGAACGAGACACTCCAGCGCCCGTGGTACGACCCCATGCTGCGCGAGGGCGAAGTAAGCAAATTCGTAAAGATGCCCTTCGAGCCGACTCCCGCCGAGAACTTTGAGTTTGATCCGGATACCGGTCTGATCGCCGCCTACATCGGAACCGACGTGGATGTGGTTGTGCCGCGCGAAATCAACGGCGTAACCGTGGTCGGCTTCAAAAACTACAACGCCTTTGACGCGTGCCATGACTATACAGATTCCTCCGTGACGAGTGACCGCACCGAATGGGTGCGCCTGCGCACGCTGGTGCTGCCCGAAACAATCAAAGAGCTGCCGGACATGATGCTCGCCTACTGCCAGCAGCTGGAGACCTTCGTCTGCTACGCGCCCCTGGAGAGCACCGGCGGCAATCAGTTTATGCTCTGCCGGAGCCTGAACAACGTAATCTTCGTCAACGGCGTGCGCGAAATCGACAATTACGCCTTCGACAGCGCGGGACCGCTGGGCAACCTGTACTTTGGCGAGCATCTCATAAGGATCGGCCAGCAGGCGTTCAATTTTGCCGGCCTCAGTTCCTTCGTCGCCGACGCGGAGCGTGTGGAATACGGCGCGTTTACTGAATGCAAGAATCTGACCAGCCTGCACTTCACCAGCAAGATGAAGGACTTCGGCGAAAACTGCATCATCAACTGCCCGAACCTTGCCGAAATCTGCTTCGACGGCTGCGATTTGACCGCGTCCCCCATGGGACTAATGATGAACGTCGCGCCCAAGCTGACCGTGCGCGTACCCGAAGGCATGAGTGAAGAAAACCTCAGGCACGCTCAGAATTGCCAGAGCTGGAGCGAAAACCGAAGCGAGGTTACCGTAATCACCGAGCCATGCGCCCACGCGCAGCCCGCGCTGCCCGATTTGCCCGCGCTGCTCCCCACCCTGAAGCTGGATGCAAGCGTGGAAACCGCCGCGCCCGCGCAGTCCGGCACGTTAGGCGCGGCTGAACCCGAAGTTGCGCCTAAACCCACCCCCATTCCCGAACCTGTTGCGCAGAGCGCTGGCATTCCCGATGAATATCTGGGCGTGTGGTACGGCGTGCGCATGGAGATAGGGGGCACACCCTATCCGCTGGCCGACATGGGGCTGGATGTGACCTTCACCCTCGGCACGGACGGCGCGGCTGAAATGAACACGAACGGCGACGTGGACAGCATCCATTGCACCATGCAGAGCGGCGTGCTCATGGCGGACGGCATATCGTTCACGCTGCAGGACGCGCTCCTCACGGTTTCCATGGACGACGTGACCATGACGTTCAGCCGCGAGAAGCCGGAAGCCTCAAGCGCGGCCGTCCCGAGCATCAACGAAAGCGCCATTATCGACGATTTCAGGGGCTTCTGGACGCTTGCGCGCGTCACAGCGGACGGCATCACACTGCCCGCTGAAGCCGCTGAAATGGCGGGGGATACGCTGGTTATTTACGGCACTACCTGCGACCTGACCCTGCATGGTACGACGCTGGACGGTCTGTCCTGCCGCATGGACAATTTCACGCTGCTCATCTCCATCCTGAACGGCGAGACTGCCGTCACGCTGCGCGAGGATGGAACGCTCAGCCTTGAAATGAGCGACCTCACACTGTGGTACGAGCGTACCGGCGATGCCCCCGAAGCGGCCGCCGAACCAACTGCGGAATTCAATCCCGCCGTCACGCCCGAACCCGCCGCCGGCGCCGAGATTATGCTGGAAAAGAAGTACGTCATGACCGACGCGGACGTAAGCGGCTACAACATGACCGCCGCGCAGCTGGGCAATTATGAGTATTCCCTTCTCTTCCATGAGGACGGCACCGTCAAATTGGTCATAGCAGGCGCGGATATTCCCGGTCTTACATGGGTCTTTGGCAAAGCGCCCACGGAAGCGGGTGAGGTCGACGGCATTGTCATCAACTATTACACACAGGCGCTGTACATCGTGCCCACGGAAAAAGGCTGCGATATGGACTATTTCGGCTCTATGCTGATCCATTTTGCGCCGGAAGAATCCGCAAAATAGTGCCGTTTCCGAATGAAGCACTGCGCTGTGCTACGCGGAACGAGCGACCGTCATTTCTTTTTCATTGATCAAACAAAAAGAGGAGGATTTTCCCCCATGAAGAAAATAATCGTTTTCCTGTTGACCGCACTGCTGATGTTTTCCGTGGCCTTCGCCGATTCTGTTCCGATGAGCAAAGAGGATCAAATGGCCAGTCTGGTGAAGAATTTTCTGGAAGAAAATGAATTTCCCTATGAATATGACGACTATACCTTCACCGTGCCCTTTTCCGTCGATAACTCGATGGAATACGCCTTTATAACCGTTTATATCTACGATGATATGCTGTCCGTGTCCGTGGACGCGCCGATTCACGGAACCCGGGAGGTCTTTGAAAAGATGGCCGTGTTCACCACGCTGGTCAACAACGAGATCTACTATGCGCAGTTCCGCCTTGATCTGGATGGAGACGAGTTCTATATCTCCTGCCGCTCCTGCAACCTGGTGGAGGACGTTCTCCCCGGTGAGAACGAGCTGTTCTACCTGTTCGCCATGCCGCACAGCTATATGGAAGATTACGGCGACGGCATCGTGGCGGTACTAAGCGGCGGCGATCCCTACGAAGCATTTGAAACCTGTCAGACGGCGGTAGACGCGCAATGACGAACATCACAAATCCCTATTTGAGCGCAAAGGCTGTCGCCAAGAAAAAAACGGATATTCCCGTTGTGCTGGTCTGTGCCATTTTTGCGGCGGCGACCGTCTCCGCGACGATAAAGATGTTTTCGCAGGGGAAAACGCTGTCCGGCGTGATGGGTATTTTCCTATTCGCTGCGCTCATAACGCCTGTCTTTCGCATTCTTCGCCATGCATACCGCAGAGCCTGCGCACACCGTATCGCAGGCGCGCTGCTCCCGCTGACCGAAGAAAGCCTGACCTTTGACCAGCTGGGCACGGTTCTCTCCTCCAGCAAAGCCTTTGAGCAGCTCAGATCGCTCATCGGCACGGGATACCTGCAAAACCTGCAGATTAACGCTGCGATGCGCACGGTTGCGCTGTACACGCCGGAGGGCACATTCGTGCAGTGGATTTGCCCGGGCTGCGGCGCGAAGAACAGCGGCCGATGCGGCAGCGCGCCGCGCTGCAAATACTGCGGTCAGCCATACGCAAAATGACAGCCAGCCCCCGGCGTTCACGACAGCAAGAAAACGGCCGATTTCTGCGCCAAGCCGGGGATTATAGCACAATTTTCAAGCATCGTCAATTGTGCGCAAATGCAAACGCGCCCGCCAGCCTTTCCGCTGACGAGCGCGTTCTATTTTTATACTATTTTCAAATTCGCGCCCGCAGGGAATCTCACTGTCCCGCCGCCGGCGTCGGCAGCGGCTCCGGCGTGCGGTCATCCGCCGTGACCTCCGGCGTGGGCGTCGCCGACAGTTCCTCCGCATACAGCAGATTCAGCGTCTTGACATCCGCCGTCCCCGTTGCAGACAAACTGTTCGCCTTCTGGAACGCCTTCACCGCGTTCTGCGTGCCTGCCAGGAACGTGCCGGAGCATTTGCCGGAATAGTAGCCAAGATCCGTCAGCTTCCGCTGCATCCAGTACACATCCTCGCCGGAGCTGTTCACTTTCAGCGTCCGGAAGGGCTGCGGCGGCATCGTCCCGGCGCGATAATCCGGCTCTGCGGTCGGCTGCGGCGTGACGTAGGGCAGCATGTTCTTCGTATTCAGCGAGGGCAGCTTCAGCGCGGCGCGGAGTTCCGGGTCAGCGGGCATATCGGCGCGAATCGTAACGACCGTCCCTGCCCCGCAGTTGTTGTAAATCCACTTCGCGTCCGCAACGGTCAGGCGAATGCACCCGTGCGACGCGCGCTTGCCGAGGTTCTTGTAGGACTTAACCGACAAATCCATGGTATTAACCGTGTTGTAAATGACGGAATGAAACGCAATGGACGAGTTGATGCGCGTCCAGTACTGCGCGTGGCTGCCCCACTCCGGGAAGTAGCACCAGCGCGCCGTGCGCCCGTTGAGTGTGAATGTGCCGATATCCGACGGATTCTTGCGTGTGCCGGTGGAGCAGAGCATCTGCCGCACAACAACGGTGTAATCGCCGTTTTCGTCGCGCCCGTAGACGGTCGTCACCTGATTGTTGACGTCCACCGTGATGGCAAACGGCACAGGCGTCGGTTCGGGCGTAGGCTTCGGATCATCGGTCGCGGCACGCACATCCGGGTCGTTGAACAGCGCGTTCCATGTGTTTTCGCCCACGATGCCATCCACGCTCAGCGCGTTCTGCTGCTGGAATGCCTTCACCGCGTTGCGCGTATGCCCCAGAAAATTGCCGCTGATGTTGCCGGAATAGTACCCCAGTTCCGTCAGGCGGGTCTGCACGAGCTTGACTTCTTCGCCCTTGGACTTGTTGTATTGCAGTTTCTTGACGAACGCCACCGTCGGCGCGGGCGTCGGGGTGGTGGTTTCATCCGAGAGGTGCATTCCGGGCGTGGGCGACGGGGTGGGCGTCGCCGCGGCGGACGAATCCCGGCTGATGGCATCGCCGCTGAACAGGCGTTCCAGCGTCTGCACATCCGCTTCGCCCGTAATCGGCAGGGCGTTCGCCGTCTGGAACAGGCGGATGGCTTCCTGTGTCGCGGGCAGATAGCGCCCGGAAATCTTGCCCGTGTAGTAGCCCAGCGCCATCAGGCGAATCTGCGCCTGCCGCACGTCCTCGCCGACGCATCCCAGCCGCAGCGGGCGATACTCCGCCGCATAAATGGCTTCCTGCGTCGCTTTGTCCGCCATGCCCGTCACCGCAAGGGCAAAATCTCGCTGGAAATCCTCCACAGCGGTTTTGGTCGCCTCGCCATAGCGCCCGGTTACGTCGCCGCTGTAATAGCACAAATCCGTCAGCGCGGTTTGCAGGGCGGACACGTCGTCACCCTCATCATTCAGGGTTAAATCGCGCGTGATGTTCGCCGCGCCCTCCGTCCACTCCACGCTGTCATCCGGCACGGCCTCCCCCGCGTCCTCCGCCGACGCGAAGGGCAGTATCATCATCACCGCCAGCAGGAGCGCCGCCAGCGTTCGTTTCCACAAAGGCATCAAAAGCACCTCGTTCATGCTGATATTCAGGGATACGATTCTATTGTACTGGTTTTTCGCGCAGTTTGCAAGCGGATTTTTCCCCACGCGAAAGGCTGCCAAGCGTCCTGCGCCTGACAGCCCTGCGGTTATTGCCATTAGGAAGTTATTTTTTCAGCGACACCTTGTGTGTCTCCTGATTTTCGCCGTCCGTCTGCGGCTTTTCCGCTTCTGCCGGAACATTCTGCGCTTGCAGCTTCTCCAGCTTCTCGGCGATGGCCTGCATATTCGCGGCGATGCTGTGGATGTTCTCGTCGCGCGTTTCCTCCACCCACGGCGAACCATCCGCCGGGCGGAGCGAATCAACGCCGATTCGGATGAAGTCAATCAGCGCCCAAATGCCAAGGCCGCCCGCAGTGAGCAGCTTAATGATGCCCGAAACGGTGTAGCCGAGGTAGAAGCGGTCAACGCCGAAGAGCCCCGTGAATCAAGCCCAGCAGCCGAAGCACCACCGCCGGCATGATAAATGCCCGATTCAGCCCTTTTCTTTGAATTTCCACGTCATTTCCCTCCCTCGTGGTTCCTTACTTTCATTCTACCCTCCCCTCAAAAAAAACTCAAGCGTTCTCTTTTTGAATAATATAATTTGGGCATTCCTAACAAAAGTATCCCAAATTGTTGTGGAACTTCACAAGAGGATTCCGCTGCTTGCGCCATCCGGGCAGCAAAAAAGACTGCCCGCACTCGGCAGGCAGCCTTGCTTCTGATAAGCCCCTCATCAATATCGGTAGTTATACTGATAGCTGCTGAACCCATCCATGATCGACACGCCCATCACCATCCCGACACTCGACAGGATAACCACCACAATGACCGCCACCAGCACGCCGCACCAGTAACCGCGCGCAAAGTTGCGGCGATTCAGGTTGTCGTCATTCAGCGCAAAGACGATGGCGAGAATCCAGCCAATGACCGGAAGCGTGAACAGGATGCCATAGCCCACATACGCCCACGGCGACAGCAGTCGATACTGATTGTTTTCGTTCTCACTCATGCGAAAAACCTCCTTTTTCATCAGGCGGATTTGCCCGCCGTGATACCCCTTTCAGTTTTCCCTTACTCCTGATAGTCCTGCAGCGACACCGACACCATCCGGCTCACGCCCTGTTCCTCCATCGCCACCCCGAAGAGGCTGTTGCAGCGCTCCATCGTCCCCTTGCGGTGCGTGACGACGATAAACTGCGTACCCTTCGAGTATTCCTTCAAATAATCCGCGTAATACCCGATATTCGCGTCATCCAGCGCGGCTTCAATCTCGTCCAGTATGCAGAACGGCGTGGGCTTCAATTTCAGCATCGCGAACAGAATCGCAATCGCCGTCAGCGCGCGTTCGCCGCCGGAGAGCAGCGACAGGAGCTGCAATTTCTTTCCCGGCGGCTGGGCGTTGACCTCGATGCCGCAGTTCAGCGGGTCGTCGGGATCCATCAGCTTCAGTTCCGCGTGACCGCCGCCGAACAGCCGCGTGAACGTCTCGGCGAAATACCCCTGCATCTTCGAGAAGTTCTCGACGAATGTAGAACGCATCTGAATCAGCAGCCGCTCAATGAGTTCGCGCAAGTCCATTTCCGCGCGCTTCAAGTCCTGCTGCTGAGCGGTCAGGTCGTCCACACGCGCCTTGGTTTCGGCGTATTCCTCCACCGCCCCAACGTTGACCGTCCCCAGCGCGCGAATCTGCCCTTGCAGCTCGGCGGCGCGGCGGTCGCTTTCCTTCTCGTCGAAGGGCGTGCGGCGGAATTCCTCTGCCCCGGCGTAGGTCAGCTTGTAGGTGTCCCAGATGCGGTTTTGCAGATTCTTCTGGTCGCCCTCGATGCGCGCCTTCGCCAGCTCGGTCTTGTGCAGCTTCTCGCTATCACGGTTGTAGGCTTCGTGCAGGTTCTCCATGTCGCTGAGGATGTCACGCAGGTCACTTTGCGCCTGTGAACGTCGCTGCTCGATGGCCTGCGCGGCGCTCTCCTGCCGCAGCTGCTCTTTCTGGCGGCGGGCGGATTCGGCTTCCTCGCGCTTCATGTCGTTCTCGTCAATGGCGTCCAGTTCGTCCATCTCGTGCAGCAGCTGCTCACGGCGCTCCTGTTCGCGAAGGATTTGCGCCTGATCCTGCTGCGCGTGGGCTTCGTCGCGCTCCAAGTCGCTTAAGCCGTGGCGCAGGTCGGACAATTGCAGCGTGCGCACCATCAGGCGGTCGTTTTCCGCGCTGGCTTCCGCGCGCGCCTTGACCAGCGCATTCTGCATTTCAATGGTCTTTTGCTCCATCGCGCTCTGGTCGCCCTGCGCGCCCGTGCGCTGATGTTCAATGGTCTCCAGCTGCTGGCGAATGTCCTCCAGCGACTGATGCAGCTGCACGCGCGCCTGCTCAGTCTCCTGCATCCGCTGCAAATGGGTGTTCAGGTCGGCGGATACGCTTTCGCGGCGCGCCTGTTCGCGGGCGACGGCAATCTCCTGCTGATGCAATGCGTTCACCGCGTCGCTGACCTTCTGCCGCTTTTCCTGCGCCGTCTGCTGACGCTGCGTCAGTTCCTGACGGCACTTGTCCAGTTCCGCGCGCCCGGTTTGCAGCTTCGCGGTCAATTCCTTCAGTTCGCGCTCGCGGCTGAGCAGGTTGGACACCTTCGACTGCGCCGAACCGCCCGTCATCGAGCCGCCGGAGTGTATCACGTCGCCTTCCAGCGTCACCAAGCGGAACGCGTGATTGCCCGCGCGCATAATCGGAATGCCGTGGTCGAGGTTGTCGGCAATCACCGTGCGCCCCAGCAGATTTTCCACAATGCCGCGATATTCCGGCGCGCACTGCACCAGTTCGCTCGCCACGCCGAGGCAGCCCGGCAGTTTCAACGCATTGCGCTCATTGCCATAGAGCGTTTTGCCGCGGATGGCGCTCATCGGCAGGAACGTCGCGCGCCCCAGCCGATTCTGGCGCAGGTAGTTAATCAGCTCCTTCGCCGTCTCTTCGGTGTCGGTGACAATGTTCTGCTGTGCCGCGCCAAGCGCCATATCAATCGCCGTTTCGTACGCCTGCGGAACGGTCATCAGCTGCGCCAGTACGCCCTTGACGCCCGTCAAGCCGCGCTGCTTGGCGTACGTCATCGCGCGGCGAACCGCCATGTTGTAGCCTTCCATGTCGCGCGTCATTTCGGTCAGGACGCTATGACGGCTCGCCGCCGCCTGCATATCGGCGGATTGCTTTTCGACATCCGCGCGCAAATTGGCATACGCGGTATCCGCCTCATCCGACGCTTGCCGCGCCTGCGCCAGCTTCTCCTGACACTGCTGCTGATGCTGATTTTCTGTTTCCAGCTGCTTTTCGACGGCAGTCAAGGCTTCCCGCAGGGCAGCTTCCTGCTCCTGCAGTGCCCCGCTGGATTCCTCAATTTCCGTCAAGCGCGTTTCCATCTGCGCCTGCATCGTGTTCAGGCGCGTCTTGTCGTTGCGCACATCGGACAGGCGATTCATTTGGTCAATGACAGCGGCTTTCTGCGCTTCCAGCGCTGCGTCCGCTTCCTTTTCCTTCGCCTGCGCCTTTTCGGCGGCTTCCTGCGTCGCCCGGAGGATTTGCTCCGCGTCGGCAATCAGGCTGTGCTGCTTCTCCACGTCCGCCTGAATCCGCACATGATCCTTCTCGATTTCCGCAAGCCGCTCCTGTGCTTCCTCCTGCTCGCGGACGATGCGCTGGCGGTTCTCGCTGCGCGTCTCGCGGCGGCTTTGCAGGGCGGAGAGCTTCTTCTGCGATTCGTGCACATGCTCGGCGCATTCCATCAGTTCGGTGCGCGCCTTCGTGATGGCTTCTTCCAGCTGATCGATGCGGTTCTGCGTCTCATCGCGGCGGGTGGTCTTATCGGTCAGGTTGCTTTCCGTATCCGCCAGAATCGTCTGGACGGTCAGCAGTTCGCTTTCCAGTTCGGACAAGCGCGCCCGCGCCCGGTCGGAGCGAATCAGGAAGAGGTTCAAGTCCAAATCCTTCAATTCGGTGGACAGTTCCAGATACACGCGGGCGTTGCGGCTCTGTTCTTCCAGCGGCTTCAGGCGCTTCGTCAGTTCATCCAGAATATCATCGACGCGCTCCAGATTTTCCAGCGTCCTCTGCAATTTCTTGTCCGCTTCTTCCTTGCGCGCCTTGAACTTGACGATGCCCGCTGCTTCCTCGAACACCTGCCGGCGATCCTCGCTCTTGCGGGAGAGGATTTCGTCAATGCGCCCCTGCCCGATGATGGAGTATCCCTCTTTGCCGATGCCCGTATCGCGGAAGAGGTCAACCACGTCCTTCAAGCGGCAGGCGGTGCGGTTTAAGTAGTATTCGGATTCGCCGTTTCGGTAGACGCGGCGCGTGACCATAACCTCGGCAGCTTCCATCGCCAGCGCATGGTCATCGTTGTCAAACACCAGCGATACTTCGCAGTAGGACAGCGGCTTGCGTTTCTGCGTGCCGTTGAAAATCACGTCGGACATGCTTGCGCCGCGCAGGGTTTTCGCGCTCTGCTCGCCCAGCACCCAGCGCACCGCGTCGCCGATGTTGCTCTTGCCCGACCCGTTCGGCCCGACGATGCCCGTTATGCCCTCATCAAAGACGATTTCCGTCCGCTGGGCAAAGGATTTGAAGCCATACAGCTCCAATTTTTTCAGCTTCATTTATTAACTCCCATAGCGGGGATGCCCGCTGGTTCATGGGCATTCCAATAAACACCCATAATAAGTATAGCACAAACCCTCTTCTTGGACAACTGCCGCCGCCTGATTTTCCATGCTTTTTCCCCTCCCTTTTTCCCTTCTACCCGTTGCAAAGGCGGGCATTTCCTGCTATACTGCAAGCAGATTCCTGCAAAGCAAAGGAGAAGCATTATGTTCCGTCCCCTCTGCGCGGAAAATCCGCTGCCCGCCGCTCGGCGCGTCTATGAATACCTGCAATCGCTTTCCGGCAAGTGCCTGACCGGGCAGATGGAAAGCCAATGGTGCCGCTCGACTGAGCATGAAATCAGCTATCTGACCGATGTCACCGGTCGTCAGCCTGCCATTCGAGGGCTGGATTTCATGGATAACGACTATCTGGGCGTGACGCAGCGCGCGAAGGACTGGTGGGCGCGCGGCGGCATTCCCACCATCTGCTGGCACACGGGCGCGGATTTCTTCTCCGGTTACCCCGAATGCCGCGAAAGCGAACTGGACTGGGCTTCCGCTTTTGTGGACGGCACGGAAGCAAACCGCCGTCTGCTGGATGGGCTTGACCACGCTGTCCCCTACCTCAAGCGCTTGCAGTCAGACGGCGTTCCGATTCTTTGGCGACCTTTCCACGAGATGGACGGCGGCTGGTTCTGGTGGGGTCGCGGCGGCGCGGAGAATTTCGTGCGCTTGTGGCGGCTGATGTACGACCGCTACACGCATATTCACGGCCTGCGGAATCTAATTTGGTTGCTTGGCTTCTCTGACGCGACGGAGGATTTGCGCCCGTGGTATCCGGGGGACGACGTGGTGGATATTCTCGGCGGCGACAGCTACAAGGTCGGCGCGCAGGGGGATTTATACCGGCGCTGTGCCGCGCTTGCCCCGGCAGGGATGCCGATTGTGTTCCACGAGTGCGGACAGATTCCGACCCGCGCGGAAATGGACGCGACGAATGCCCCGTGGGCGTACTTCATGGTGTGGCACACCAGCTGGCTGACGGACAGCAGCAAGGGGAACACGCCGGAGTCGCTGCGGGCGATTTATCGGGATAGCAGCTTTGTGACGCTGCATCAGCTGCCGGATTTCATCGAAAGCGACGAATGATTGCTGAAGAACATGCAAGGAGGTTATTCTCATGACCCTTCACGAACAAGTCACCGATATTCTCGCCTCCGCTGTCGAAGCGCAGGAATGCGCAGGCATCAGCGTACTGGTGCGGCGCTGCGGAGAGGAAATGCTCTATACGCAGGCGGGCATGTCCGACATTGCGTCGGGGCGGCTGATCCACCGCGACAGCATCTTCCGCCTGTACAGCCAGTCCAAGCCGATTACGGCCGCCGCCGTGATGCTGCTTGCGGAGCGCGGGCAGATTGACCTGATGGACGGCGTAGACCGTTATCTGCCGGGCTTCCGGAATGCGCGCGTCGTCGATAAGCAGGGCACGATTCGCCCCGCGACCCGCGCGCCGTGGCTGATGGAGCTGCTCGGCATGACGGCGGGCGTCTGCTACCCCGACAGCGACCCGGCGGGGCAGTATGCCGCAAAGGTATTTGACGAAGCAACGCAGGAAATCCTTGCGGGCGGCGGCGTGCCGACGGTGGAGTTCTGCAACCGCTTGGGGCAGCAGCCGCTGTCCTTCCAGCCGGGCACGCACTGGCGCTACTCCACCTGCGCGGACATCCTCGGCGCGGTGGTGGAGGTCGTCAGCGGAATGCGCTTCGGCGAGTTCCTCCGCAAGGAGTTTTTTGAGCCGCTGGACATGGTGGACACCGGCTTCTACGTTCCCGAAGGCAAGCGAAATCGCCTTGTGACCGTCTACAAGCGCACGGAAAACGGACTTGTGCCGTGGACAAGCACCCACCTTGCCGTCGGTGTTTACGACCGCGAACCTGCCTTTGAATCTGGCGGCGCGGGGCTTGTTTCGACGCTGGAAGATTACAGCCACTTTGCCGATATGCTGCTGGCGGGCGGCACTTACGAGGGACGGCGGATTCTCTCGCCTGCGACAGTCGCCTGCATGACGCAGCCGCAGCTGAAAGACGCTGTTCGCCGCGATATGTGGGATTCGCTGGACGGGTACAGCTACGGGCACTTGATGCGCATTTGCGCTGAACCGGGTCGCATTGCCGGATTGGCTTGCGCGGGCGAATATGGCTGGGATGGCTGGCTGGGAACATACTTCGCGAACTTCCCCGGGCAGCAGATGACGATTCTGTCAATGCAGAACACGGTTGATTCCGGTACGACACGGGTGGTTCGACAGATGCGCAACGCGGTTCTGGCGGCACTCAGCCGCGAAAATTAACCATAAAGGAAACGCGACCAAGCCGGGGCGCAAAAAAAGGGTCAAGGGACAATGTCCCTTGCGGAGTCCAGAGGCAGCGCCTCTGGTGGGGTTTGGGGCAACGCCCCAACGGTTGGGCGTGTGACCATTCCAAAGGAAAAGTCAAGCCCGACACCTTGGTCGCAGGCAGCGAAGCGTCCCTGCGCAGTAACTAAAAATGTTTCGATAAAAGTCAAGAAACATGGGAGTGCATCCGAAGGAGTCCAGAGGGCGACCGCAGACTTCGTCTGTTTTCATTGCCCTCTGGTTGCTGCATAAAAGACCTATATTGGAAAAGCAGCCAACTCCGGCAGCCACGCTCCACAATTATATTATTATAATGAAGGAAGTACACACCATGCAATGCGGTGACTACACCTACCGCGCCATCGACACCGGCGCGGAAATCATGGAATACTACGGGCAAGGCGGCGAAATCAACCTTCCGGAAACGCTCGACAGCCTCCCCGTTGTGAGCGTCGGGCTGTGCGCGTTCATCATGCGCACCGACCTGATCGCCGTCACGCTCCCTAAAACGCTCCGCCACATCGGCGGCAGTGCCTTCGAGGGCTGCTCGGCGCTGACAAGCATCACGCTGAATGACGGGCTGGAAACCATCGAGTACCGCGCGTTCGCGTCCTGCACCGCGCTGCGCGAAGTCGTGTTCCCCGATTCAGTGACAGCCGTTGGCGGCGCTGTCCTTTCGGGCTGCACCGCGCTAAATAGCGTCCACCTGCCGAACGCGCTGACCGTCCTGCCCATGCAGGCGCTGATGAACTGCACGTCGCTGGAATTCTTGAATCTCCCGGACACCCTGACCCGCATCGACCACGAAGCCCTGCGCGGCTGCACACACCTGACGGCACTCGCCATTCCCGCATCCGTGCGCGAAATCGGGCATGACGCGCTGACGGGCTGCTCCCGGCTGAACGCGCTGACCCTCCCCGCCCCCTTCAGCGCCCGTGCGCGTGACCTGCGCGTCGGGCTGGGGCTGATGACAGAGGGCGATACGCTCATCGTCGGCTCGTATCTGGGACAGGCAGAGAAGGGCAGCACCTACTCGGTCATCGAGTACATCGGTTCGGATACGGAACTCATCATCCCCGCGTTCATCGAGGGCTGCCGCGTGACGAAGTTCAACCAGCGGATTCTGGAGGACATGGACAGTCTGCGGATTTTGTCCGTTCCGGCGGGGTTTGTGGTTGAACCGACGCTGGTGCCGGAAGGCGCACAGGTGGTTGTGCGCCCGCAGGTTTAAGGTAACTTTCCATTTGCAAACACAGCTTTCACGGATGAAAGTTGGATAAAAAGGAGTGGTAAAGATGAAGAAACTGCTGAGTTTGCTGCTGATGGTGCTGATGCTGCTGGGCGGCGCTGCGTTCGCGGAGGAGAACGAAGAGGACACGACCCCCGTCGTTGCGCCGATTGTCACGTTCAAGAGTGGATTCTACGTCGGGTATCTCGACCGCGAAATCAAAATCACCGTATCGTGCAAGAACAAAAGCAGCGCAACCGTGCCGGAGAAATATCTGGAGCTGCGCAATCACCGCGGCGAAGTGCTGGAGCGCGCGTTCTGGCGCAATCCGCGCTACGACCTGACCTTCTCGGTCTATGTGACGGAGGACATGCTGGGCGGCAACAAGCTGTCTGTCTGGCTGGACGGCGAGAAAGTGAACGAAACAGATTCCTTCGCCGCGTTTTCGGACATCAGCCTGCCGCGCGTCACCCGCCTGACCCCCTCTGAGCCTGCTGTCGGCGTGATGATTGTTTGCAGAGGCGCATCAGAAAAGCAGCTGACTGACATGCTGAACACGCTGGACAAATACGGCGTGAAGGGGACATTCTACGTCACGGGCGATTTCGTGCGCCGCAACCCGGAGCGCATCCAGCGCATCATTGACGCGGGCCACGAGCTTGGCAGCCACGGCAACAACCTCATCAACATGACTGAAGTCTCCTACGCGCGTGTGCAGGAGAACATCCGCGAGCTGAACGACCTGTGCGAAGAGACTTTCGGCGTACGGCCGCGGTTGTTCTGTGCGCATTTGGGCGCGACGAACAGCATCGTCACCGCCATTGCCCGCGCGGAAGGCGTAGAGGACTGCCTGTTTGCAATCGACGCGTGCGACTGGTCGGACGCGTATAAGGATAAGGTGTATCAGATGGTGTACCGCGTGACGAGCGACCGGGTGACGAGCGGGTGCGTGGTGCAGTTCCATATCAATGGGTATCATACGGCGGAGGTGCTGGATAAGGCGCTGGATAATTGGATCAATGTGAAGGGATTGCGCCCGGTGACGGTGGGTGAATTGATGCAGCTGTCGGGGCGGGATTTCCCCCCGCTCCCGGACTACGGCGACTAAAAGAAGAGAAAGGGCTAAGCGTACGGTTAGCCCCTCTTAACTTTTTTATCTTCCATCAAGCAGGAATTTTCGCCTGCAACCGCGAAATATCATTCTCGATCCCATGATTTCAGCATAAGGAGGAATTTTCCCATGTACGAAAAAGTATTTGCTTATCTGGATGCGCACGCGGAGGACTATGCCGCTCAGCTGTGCCGCTGGGTGGAAGTGCCGTCGGTGAAGGGCGAAGCCACGCCCGATGCGCCGTTTGGCAAGGATGTGCGCCGGATGCTGGATGTGGCCATGGCGGACGCAAAGGCGTTCGGCTATGAAACCCGTGATTTCGACGGCTATGCGTGCGATATCACCCTGCCGGGCGAATCGGAAGAAGCCATCGCCGTGCTGGGACACCTCGACGTTGTTCCGGCGGGCGACAACTGGGCGACCCCGCCGTTCACCGCGACGCGCGTGGGCGACCAGATTTTCGCGCGCGGCACGAGCGACGACAAGGGGCCGGCGCTGGCGGCGCTGTACGCGATGAACGCCATCAAGGCAGCGGGCATTCCGCTGAAGAAGTCCATCCGCCTGATTCTTGGCTGCGACGAGGAATCCGGCTGGGAAGACATGGCGTATTACTGCGCGCACACGGAAATGCCGGAAGTCGGCTTCTCCCCGGACGCTTCCTTCCCTATCATCAACACCGAAAAAGGCATGATTCACGGCTTCTTCACGGGCAAACTCGCGGAGGACGGCGTGCAGGTCAAGCAGCTCTGGACGGGTGAGCGCGTGAACGTCATCCCCGGCGAATCCAAGGCGCTTATCGCGGGCGGTCAGGAGGTTGCCGATAAGGTGGCGGCATATGCCGAAAAGACCGGGCTTCCCTACACGGCGGAGGTGACCGCGGATGGCGTGTGGGTGACGGCGGAGGGCATCCCCGGCCACAGCGCGTATCCCGAAGGACGCCGCAACGCCATCGGCATGATGCTGGTACTCTTGCGCGAGATGGGCGTGACCGGCGCGCTGAAGACGCTGGCGGACGCGGTCGGCATGGAGCACGACGGCGCGTCGCTGGGCTGCGCGTGCTCGGACGAGATTTCCGGCGCGCTGACGTGCAACATGGGCATCCTGCATGTCAAGGACGGCAAGGTGACGGCGTCGCTCGACCTGCGCTGCCCTGTTGCGGCGGATTTGTCCGCGCTGACGAACGCGATTCGCGCGCACCTGCCCGGCTTTAACGTCGATTCGCTGGAAATCAAGGAACCGCATCACGTTCCGGCAGACAGCAAGCTGGTGCGCTCGCTGCTGGACTCCTACACCGAGGTGACGGGCGAACCCGCCGCGCCGCACGCTACTGGCGGCGGAACGTACGCGAAGGTGCTCAAGCAGGGCGTTGCGTACGGCGCAGCATTCCCGGAAGATGAAGACTTGGCGCATCAGGCGAACGAGTACATCCGCGTGTCGCAGATGGTCAAGGCGATGAAGATTTATGCCGCGGCGCTGATGAAGCTGGCGGCGGAATAAGGGGTACAGGCAAAACAGGCTATGGCGAATGGGTCATAGCCTGTTTTTTTATTGCACTTGGTATTTGAAAAGCGCCGGGCAAGTCTTTCGACCTGCTCGGCGTTTGATCTGTCCTTGGCTGATTACTTGACTTCGTCCCAGTCGACGATTTCGCCCGTGAAGATGTCGCGAATCTGCGCAAGCGTCAGACCTTCGACCGCGTTGCCGTTATTCACGATGACCGCGATGCCGTCCATGCAGATGGTCACAGGGGTCAGACCCGCTTCCAGCTCGGACGCCTTGACTTCGCGGGAAGCCATGCCGACGTCGAACGAGCCGTCCGCAGCGCCGCGCATACCGGTGGAGGAGTCAGAAATCTGCACTTCGATGTCCACTTCCGGATGGAGCGCTTCGTAGGCTTCTTCGAGCTTCTGCATCAGCGGGCCGACGGAGGAAGAACCGCCGATAACAATCTTGCCTGCCACGGGCGCCGCCTGATATTCAGCCGGCTCTTTGGCGACGTACTTCTGCGCGGTCACAATCGCCTGACCTTCGGCAGAGAGAATCCAGTTGATGAAATCCTGCGCAGTCGCGGAGAGGCTATCCGCCTTGTAAGCGATGTTGAAGGGACGCGCGATGGCGTAATCACCGCTGGCGACGTTTTCAGGGGTCGCTTCGACATAGACGGCTTCCGCACCATCTTCGGGGTTGCGCGCCACCTTCAGCGCCTTCACGGATGCATCCATCGAGCCGAGGGAGATGTAGCCGATGGCGGCGATGTCCTGCGAAACCGTGGTCTTGACTTCGGACGTGCCGGAGTACACAGCGGCTTCGACGGTGGTCATGTCGACCTTGTTGCCGTCAGCGTCCTTCTGCTCAACGCCCGTCAGTTCGATGAACGCGGCGCGCGTGCCGGAGCCGTCCTCACGGGAAACAACGTAGATGGAGTCCGCCAGCGCGACGGTGAGCGTCAGCACGAGCGAGAGCAGGATGGCAGCAAACTTCTTCATTGCAGAAAAACCTTCCTTTCTGTCCGGGACACCTTCCTGATGTCCTGTTGCCCTTGTCTTTTTCCTTGGGTACGCCTGTATGATACCGCGGGAATGTAAAGGCGGAAAGGCAGGTTAGGTTAAGATTGTGTTAAGGCACCACCGCACAATTCGGCGGCGCGTCTGGCGATGTCTTTTCCGCCATCT
>ERZ772881.1540-NODE-1540-length-19986-cov-3.489338_pt1 | contig 19986 bp, 12 predicted proteins | sample MGYA00580581_ERZ772881 | MGnify/ENA primary metagenome ERZ772881 (study PRJEB29015, sample SAMEA2737668) | human gut metagenome | biome: human gut; feature: human-associated habitat; material: faeces | place: China | collected 2012 ...
AGAGCTTTATCAATAAGAATCAGTTCGACTCTATCCGCCGGATGCTGGATAAAGCTCAGAAAGGACTTTGTTTCCCGATGTCCGCCATACTTAAGATATATCCGTTGCTGGATACGCTTGCTTCCGAGAAACAAGGGTTCTATGCGGTGATCAAGTTTATGACGATCCTGTATGAACTTTCTCTCTTTGAGGAAGAGGCCCGGACACTGTCCAGTTCTTCTTTTGCCAAGATTGATGTTCATTCCGATAGCCGCCGGGTACAGAAGGTGCAGGAATATATCAATCTCCATTATCAGGAAGAAATCCGATTGGGACAGTTGGCAAGCATGGTCGGGATGACTGATGTGTCATTCAGCCGTTTCTTTAAGTTGCGTACGGGGAAGAACCTTTCCGATTATATTATTGATATCCGACTGGGATTCGCTTCGCGGTTGCTGGTAGATTCTACGATGTCTATCGCAGAAATCTGTTATGAGTGCGGATTCAATAACCTGTCTAATTTTAATCGTATCTTTAAGAAGAAAAAGGATTGTTCTCCGAAGGAGTTTCGCGAGAACTACCGGAAGAAAAAGAAACTGATCTAATTTCTCTGTCTCCTCGCATACTTTACTAGTCTGTTTCTCTATTAGGGCTGACTAAAAAGTCAATAGTATCTCCATTCTCCTCCTTCCCGAAGGAGGAGAATGGAAGATAGAACCGACTATCATTTAGCTCATAACAATACGAAAAGGAATAAATTGCTTTGAGCCGCTCTACTAGAGAATTGAAATATCCAAAATTGCTGTCATCTGTCACCAAATGATAGATAACGCACTGATTATAAACTAATAAAGAGGTGACAGCACAGCGTGACGGCATTGTGACAGCATATTTTGCTATCACAATGTCGTCACGCTGTGTTATTATATCCTGCTACAATAATATACTGACCTCTTGGAATGATAAGTCAGGAATACCTTAGCTTAGTTAGTTTCCATGCAATGAAACTATAGTTCCAAAGCCTTGAAACCAATAGTTTCAAGCTGATGAAACTTTAGTTCCAAACTGCAGAAACTAAAGTTTCAAGCGCTGGAAACTCTAGTTCCAAGGCCGTGAAACTAAAGTTTCATTAGGCAAAAAAATAATAGTTCCACAGTAGGAAACTATCAGTAGTAAGGCAGATGAAAGAATATTTTTCCGGAACAGGGATTTAATAAGCAAGGAATACTAAATATTCTCCTGTACAATGAATGGTAAACTCATCTGCTGTTGCTTCATTAAGTGTTCCCTGCCACCAGTTGCTGAAGTCGCTTAGCGGATAAAACAATCCTTCTCCTTTTAATCCTTCAGCTCCAAAATTGATGATAGAGACCTGCTGACCGGGATGTGAGGCAAAACTTTGCGTATCACTCACAGGAATAAATGTCCCGTAATCAGTGACTGTCCGTACTTCCATACCACTTCTCATATACTCCACGAGCAGGCTGATGTTTCCTAATGTATGATCTTCCCGTTTGCCGGTAGCACCTACGATGGCGATTTTCCGTATCCCTTTACTTTGCAGATAATGGACAGCTTTGGTCTGATCATTCGTCTCCTGATCCGAAATTTGAAGGATAATAGAGGAAAAACGCTTTTTATATTCCGGCAGGAGCGAGTCTCCATCGCCTATGATCACGTCGGGAGTATGTCCGCGGGAAATATATTCATTGGCGGCCCCGTCGCAACAAACGACGAATTGGGCTTCTGCCAAAAGACGCAGGGGAAGTTCGTGCGCAGGATATTCACCGTTGGCAAGTATGACGGCTTGGGGTATATAGTGTTCGTTTATCATTGCATGTTCATTATTTTTTTCCATTTGAAGTAGCCAAAGATAGCTATAATGGAGTAAAGTCCGTACAATGCGGAGGTGAAATAGAGATCTTTATAGATATAAAGTCCGCAACAGACGATGTCGACAAGAATCCAGGCAAACCATTGCTCGATGTATTTGCGTGCCAGCATCCACATTCCGACAATGCTCAACGCCGTTGTGAAACTGTCCAGCCACGGAACGTTACTGTCTGTGTATTCGATAAGTATCCGGGCGATGCCGATGAAAGACACGATAAACACAAGGAATAGTGGCAGATAGCATTTCCACGGGGTATGTATAATGGGGAGACTTTTCTTTTCCCCGTGTCCCCACATCCAGAAGAACCAACCGTAGATGGCAGCTATCAGATAGTAGATGTTGATGCCGAAGTCGGCATACAACCCCGCGTCGTAATAAACAAAGATATAAATGGCCGGCATGATGATGCCCGCCAGCCACAGATAGATACTGGCGCGATACTCCAGCCACAGGTAGATAATACCGATAAACGTACCGAATATCTCCAGATAATTCATTTCCATATTTGCTTATTTATTCGTTCTCTACGCCGGCATTACCCGGATCAGATTCTATGGGTATGTTCTCAGCCTGTCATGTTAGGGCACCCCTATTGCGTGAATCGGCGGTAAAATTACGAATTTAGCAGAAGGAAAACAAGGAATCATGTAAAAACAAGTCCTCCGTTGAAAAAACGAAGAGGAGATTTCAGCGGCATTTTTGCAATGCCGTGAAATCTCCTCTTCTCCTCATTTGTCGTGTATTATAAAACTTCTTTTTCTTTGGTCAGTTGCTCTTCATATAGCGTGTTACCGATCGTATATTTGAGGCTGAACTTTTTGGCGGTTGTGTTGTAGGTACTTTCTCCTGAGTCGATAATTACCGGTCCGTTTTCAGCATCCCATGCTTTGATCAAAACTTTCTTTACATCATTAGTGCCTTCCACTATCTGATCCGTGATGGTCAGTTCTATTGTACCCGTTTGGATATCAGCCTTCTCGTCGCTCTCGTTGTTCATGGCATAGAATAGTCTGACAGTGTTGACTCCGGTAGGCTTAATCGTTTTAGGCTTCTGAATCGTCTTCGGAGTTTCTCCTTCTAAGGTGGTATGGCCACTCATCTGGTAACTGCCCGAATAGTCATTCTTTAATTTTAATAGAATCAACATTTTATATCCGGATTCACTTATCGGATATCCTGTTGTACTTTCTATTTCGACGGGGATGACGTATGACTGGTCAATCTTCAGACTTGCTGTCTTTATCAACACAGGAACTTCGGCGGAAATACCTTCAGCGTGCTTGATTACCGTATTCTCCAAAGAAGGAATGGAATATAAATCAGTATCCAATGATTTATAATATTTGTCCTCATTCAGAACGGTCCAGTATTTTTTATTGTAAATATCTACCAACTCTTCGTTGATCTTCATCTTTACGTTCACATCTCGGTCTAATGCTAATGTACCGGAACTACTGACCGTGAAATAAGTTTTCACTTCTTCGTTACTGTAGCTTACTTCTGTGGTCCATACTCGGTTGTAAGCACCGATCAGGTAGATTTCTTTCTGATATTGTTCTTTTTCAAGCAGGTCTTTTTCACAAGAAGTGATGGAGAGCGTTAACAAAGAACAGACCACTATTTTGTATATTGATCTCATTATATGTTCAATTTTATATGATTAATAATCAGTTATATGATAGAAAGGGGAAAGTTACCAATCTCCGAATCCGTCCCATCCTGGATTTTGTTTCAGTTTGGCATTTTTATCCAATACGGCTCTCGGAATAGGATAGAAGTACATCTTCCTGTCAAAGCTGCGTAATGCATACTTATGAACTACATTGACAACAGTATAGAATTGGTCTCTTTCGGTTGTCTTCTTAGTAACGTCCATACCTTGTACCGGTTTGTTTTCTTCTGTTTCTGCTAGTCCCCAACGACGCAGGTCATGATATCTTCTTCCTTCGCACGCAAATTCGATCATGCGTTCGCGGATGATTAACTGACGCATCTTCACTTGATCGCTGGCATCGGCAAGGGTGATGCCCGGCAATCCGGCACGGTAACGAATCATGTTGAAGTAGTACATGATTTCCTCCGGATTATACAAAATATGATAAGTGGTGTTATCTGCCGCTTCCGTATATTCCGGTTCTCCTTTCAGTTCATTCAATGCTTCTACATAGTTCAACAGTATTTCCGCATATCTGAATACAGGGAATGTTTTCGGTTTTATTTTAGCACCTGTATGACTGGTACAGTTATCCTCCGGATGGATATATTTCTTTAGAGTATATCCCGTTAAGTTATAGTCTTCTGGATTGGCAGCCTGTTTTGCACAGTTGCCATTCACGTAATATCCTGCTGTAAAGTTAGTCACGTTGGGAGCTTCGGTTCCTGTTACCGAAGTTGCGGGCCAGAAACATTCACAGAATCCGATAGATGCGTAGAAACGCGGTTCGCGGTCCAGATACATTTTGGCAACGGTTGGTCTCAGCTCATATCCTGTGGCGATGGTAGGTACAGTACCCGCTTCTTCATAATAATCAGGTTGTTGCACATAATCTTCTCCATCTTTCATGTAGTAGGCATCTATGAGTTTCTGAGTGATTCCTAAGCCGTTCCATCCTCCCAGTTTCAACGGGAAGGCGATTGAAATGATGTTGTTGTTCAAGGGAGTAGCATAAATAAGTTCAGGGTTTTTCACAGCCAGTGCTTCTCCATTGAACATGTCTATATACGAATGGTAAGGATCGATTCCTCCTACTCCTAACGGAAATTCCGCTTGTGACGCCTGAGAGGATGCATACGTGTTTTCATCGCTGGGTACAGTGTATAATGAGTAAATACCGCTATCGATAATTCTCTTGGAGGCAGCAGCTGATTTCGCCCATTTCACCGGGTCATATTGCTGGGCTATCATGTTTCGTCCGTCGGAAGTGGTCCAGTCGGCATAATATTGATTGCCGTTGTACCACTTGGAAGCTTGATAAAGCCGGACACGTGACATGAGGGCGGCTGCCGCATATTTGGTAGGACGTTCGAACTGAGTGCTCGGGCGCGTCGGGTCCAGTAGACTGTAAGCTTCTTCGAGGTCTTTGCAGATATATTCCACACATTCATCGTACGTGTTACGTTCGAATGACAAGTTTTCAATGTTTTCATCTACCGACAGCGGCTCTTCGGGAAGGATGACTGCCGGTCCGTAAAGTTCCAACAGATAGAAATAGAAGGAAGCTCTCATGAAATGAGTCAAACCCATAATTTCACGTCTGTCCAATCCTTTCAGGTCTTTGCATTCATCGATGCGGGTGAAGATAGTGTTACACTTACGGATACCTTTGTAGTATTGTCCCCACATGTTGTAGTAAGAATCGTTTTGCGTAATTTTGTCTGCGTACAAGTAGGTACCGGCGTACTCAGCTTTCTGCCATGACAGAAGAACTTCATCTACCGCAGTCTCGTAAGGACCGTAGGAACCGGAAAACAAGTTGCCTTGAGCGGGCATTAATGCCGCAGTTCCCCACACATAACGCTCCAGATAATCTTGTCTGGCAAAGATGGAGTCGAGTGGAGTCAGGTCGTTAAAGTATTCATCAACTGCCAGATAGTTGCATGAAGTCAGCATGAACGGGATGATCCCCAGTGTCGTGCATAGAATATGAAGGCTTTTCTTTAATATCTTTTTCATAATAGTTTTCAATTAGAACGTAGCTGTTAACTGTAAAGAGAAAGTACGCTGTAGCGGATATACGGCGCCGTTTTTAGATGCCTGTCCCGGATCCCATAGTTTCACTGAATCCCATACTGCCAGATTCTGTCCGACAAATTGCAGATTCATATCACTGATGCCCACTGTCCTTAGTACTTTATTCGTTCCGATACGATAGGAAATATCCAATGATTTCCAACGCAGGTAAGAACCATCTGCCAGCCAGAAAGTAGAAGCACGGTTATTGTTCTTATTCTCTCCGTAAGTCAGGCGCGGTAACCGTGCATTCGGGTTTTCTGTAGAAGGATCCCCTGAATACCATGCCGGTGTCCAACGATTCTTCGGGTCGTTTACGATGGATAGAATGTTGCCGACTTCTCCGCCTGAGAAGGGATAGAATCCGGAACCGCCGTATAAGAAGTTAACTTTGGCTGCTCCAGTGAATAAAGCACTGATAGTCCATCTTTTATATCTGTATTCCAGTGCAAAACCGTATTGAATTTGCGGTACATTGGAGTGTGCAATAGGAACAATATCGTCATCGTCAATTTTTCCGTCAGCGTTCACGTCTTTATAGCGGATATCTCCGGGGCGTACTTCGCCGTATGTCTGTTTCGGGCTTCGGTTGATTTCATCCTGATTTTGAAATAAGCCTAATGCAACCAAACCGCGCATAACACCATAATTTACATCGCTATACGATTGGTAAGGGTAGCGCACCGCATCTTGGTCCCAATGTACAACTTTGCTGACAGCATATGTCATGTTGGCACGCACCGTGAAAGAGTTGTCTTCGTTTATTTTCTGGTTCAGGTAAATGTTACCATCTATACCGCTACTGCGCATACGTCCTACGTTGGTATATGGGTTGGTCACGACGCCTACTTCCGAAGGCATCATTTTTCTTTCCTGAAAGATATTATCACGAGTGTCTCTGAAGATATCTACCGTTCCACCTATTTTATCATTGAGAAATTGGAAGTCGATACCCAGGTTATATTTCTTGGCTACCTCCCAATGTAAGTTGTTGGCTCCGATTTGTTTTTCTGTCAATCCATTGGAACCCCAACGACTACCACCTCCAAAGTTAATCAACGTCAGATATGGGAACCGACGTCCACCACCGATCTGATCGTTACCAACTTCACCATAAGAAGCTCTGATCTTCAAAAAGTTGAGCCATCCTGCATGATTCTGCATAAATTCGTATTGGGTCGGGATCCATCCTAAGGCTATTGCAGGGAACAAACCGAATTGTTTGCCCGGTTCAAAGTTTTCGGAACCAGTGTATCCTACGTTTCCTTCTATCAGATAAGCATCTTTATAAGAGTAAGTGGCTCTGGCAGATAACGCTTGATAACGTTTGGGAATAGATGAAATTTCATCATTTGCTTCGGTGGTTTCGGTGCTTTGCATATAGTAATGTATCAAACCGGTTACACGATGTTCCTGATTGAAAAGTCTTTCATAGGCAAGTTGCGATTCGAAGTAATATCTCCGGTCACTGGCAGCACTCTTGGCGAATTGAATGTTACTGGCTGATACCGTACGTTGTGTCATTAATGAACCGTCATTGTAACGGCCAAAGGCCTTGTATAGGTCCGGCATTTTGGAGCGGACTACGTTGTGTATATTGTTATTGTTATACGAGAACATTCCTCTGGCAGTCAAACCCTTGATCCATTTTCCGAAGTCTTGACGTAAGGTGAAATTGATGTTCATAGTGGTCCGGTTTCCCTTTTTAAATCCGGTATGGTTCAACAAGATATATGGTGAGATTTGTTCTCCGTTTTTCCCATAAGCAGGAAGCATTCCATTGGAATAACGTAAAGGCACCGTCAGGGGAGTCAGATAGGCTTGTGCGGCCCAGAGTGCGTCATTGTTAGTTCCGAATCCCGGTGCTCTGTCTTCTACAATAGCTCCGTCCATAGCCAATCCCATGATCGTCGATGAAGTTAGGTTCATGTCTACCTTTGCGCGGAAATTATATTTAGCCCATTTGACATTCGTGTTGTATTTGTTAACTTTGTCTTGCTTGAAGATAGCATCTTTGAATGTACCTCCTACACTGACAAAATATCTGGCAACTTTTCCACCACCGGATACATTTAAATAGTGCTGATGATTAATAGTTACATCTTTCAGTATCTCTTTTTGCCAGTTAACGTTTGGATATAAGTCATTGTCCAGTCCTGCTTTAATAATCTCCAGTTCTGTCGGGCTATAAAGAGGGTCCATATTGCTTACCACTCGGGCTTCGTTTGCCAAGCTGGCATAATCGTATGCTTCCAGATATTCGGGCATACGGGGGGAATAAGAGAGAGTCATACTGCTTTTCCAGGTTACCTTGGTTCGACCTTCCTGACCGGAACGGGTCGTTACCAAAACAACGCCATTTGCACCACGTACACCATAAACGGCTGTTGCCGAAGCATCTTTCAAGATAGAGAAGCTCTCAATATCCGACGGGTCGAGGTCGTTGAGGTTTCCTTCAATACCGTCAATCAAAACCAGCGCAGACTGGTTGGCACCAAATGTGCTGATACCGCGAATCCAGAACTCAGAAACATCCTGCCCCGGTTCGCCGCTTCGGTCAACGGCTATAATACCGGGAACCACACCTCCCAGCATATTGGCTACGGAAGTTGACGGAGCACTGATGGCAGCCGGATTGACACTGGTGACAGCACCTACCACGCTGACTTTACGTTGTGTTCCCATACCTACAACAACTACTTCGTCCAATGATTCTGAGTCGGGCTCCAGAGATATACGCATCTTCTTATCGGTTTGAGCAACCACTATTTCTTTGCTCTTATATCCCATAAATGAAACAATCAGCGTTGTTTTTGGAGCTAATGATTTCATACTGAAGTTACCATCCATATCTGTTATAGTTCCGGTTTTTTCTTTCCCTTTAACAGATATGTTTGCACCCGGGAGCGGATCACCATGTTCATCTAACACGATTCCGGCAATTTGAATTGGTTCTTGTTGGGCCCATATCCCTTGTGTTGCATTTCCTGCCAATAGCAGAAAGAAACACAGGGCTAATTTAAAATATAGTGTTTTCATTTCTATTCCTTATTAATTATTCAATAGCAAGTTTTCTGATGCAGTGGTTGTTTTGATCTGCAATGTAAAGAAATTCATTTTTGTCCAAATAGACACCCCAAGGCTGATCGAATTGGGCTTCCAAAGGATCCCCGTCTTTGTATCCTTTCCCGCTACCTGCTATCGTGGTCACGATATTTAACTTGGTGTCAACTTTACGAATCCGATGGTTATTAACATCCGCTATATATAAATTGCCTTCTTTATCAATAGCAATTCCACGCGGCTCATTGAATTGTGCTTCTTGTACATCTCCGTCCCGGAAGCCTGCGCCTGCACCGGGAATATATTCTTCAATGTCTCCGTCTAGAGCTGGCCAACCGTCCGTATCGCGTGTGAGCTTAAAGCGATAAACTGCACTTTTACTATGCAACACACAATAAACATACTTATCAACCGGATTGTAAGCACATAAACCATTGGAGCCTACATTATAGAGTGTACCGATTCGTTTTGCTTTGTTGGGATTTAAGGTTCTTTTATTCTTATCAAAAGGTTGTGTCCACAATTGTCCTGTGTTTTGGCGGTATATCACAAAAGTAGAATCTACAGGGTCGAGAACAACACTATGCATCCATCCTCCGTTGGCTAAAAGCTGTCCCATTTTATCAGCCACCCAGCTCACATTAGCATCGAATAAGAAACAACCGAAGTTGGCATTATCGCATGGACCAAATAGTTGTTTCTTTTCTTTATCGATAAATAAAGGTTGGTCGATTACCATGCCATCCAGTAAAGTGATGGTTTTATTTTGTTCGATGGATGATAAACGCGTTCTTCCATCAGAGTCGAATATGAATACATTGTCATCATTGTCTACAGCTACATACCTTGGAGTATTGAATGTGGTCTCACCGAGAGTTCCGTCTTTATTGCCACCTTCTTTGGCTTTTCCTACTACTGTAGATACGGAAGAAGTTACAATATATTTGAATGTTTTTTCAGCATTGCTGAGTTCAGCTTCTTTTCCGGCAATCTCCACCCGTACATGGCTTTCCCCTCCGGCTTGCTTGGGCACTTGGGCATAAATAACATCAGGCTTGACACCTAAAACCAATGCCTCCCGTTCATTACCTACTTCATCCTTGAAGTAAACTTTCACTTGGCTTTTGTCTTCTCCGAAATTGGAACCTTTAACAATGAATTTGGTTCGTATGCCACCGGAATCGGGCATAAACTCTGTAAACTTGACTGGTTGATTAGGATCGAAAGCTGTGCTTTTCTTGTCTTCATTACAACCTACTATTAGTAGCAGGAAGCCGAAAACCATCCAGATTAGATTAAATGATTTACGCATGTTTTTCTATAAGATTTTATTAGTTTGAAAAAAGGTCTTTTTAGGCTTTCTATTTAAATAAGGTTTAATAGATTCTAATTGATTTCAATTTGACTTAAGGGCTTTTGGCTTTTTCTCTCATGTGATTAATTGTTTTAAATATTACAGATTCAAAGGTGTAAATGGCTATATATAATTGTGAAGCACACTTTCCGTTCGGTTTTCAGGATACAAACTTAGGGGATTTCAAGGAATCAGGAGCATATGCTTTTATTCATCCATGTATATCTTTTCATTCAAAATTGCTTTTTTTATCATTTGCTTCGCCTTTCTGTTGTAATATTGATTATTTTTGTGACACTTAAACTAATATGAATATATAATGAAGCGAACCGTTCGATATACCGTCCTTGTTTTGATTGCTATTATAAATTCTTTAGTTATTACTACTTCTCTCTATGCTGTTCTGCCTTATAATGAACTTCATCAGTTGAATATGAGTAATGGCTTGGTAGATAACATCATTACTTGTATCTATCAAGATCAAGATCGTTTTATGTGGTTTGGATCCAGTAATGGGCTGAGTCGATATGACGGGAAGCAGATTCGCAATTTTAGTGTAGACAATGCGAGGATGTATGTTTCCGATATAAAAGAGACTTCTGATGATAAATTGTGGGTAATAGCTAATGAGTATTTATATTGTTTTGATCGACGGAAAGAGAAATTTGTTCTTCCGTCTTTTCAGGATGGAAAAAAGGCCATTTCTGTAAGTGCTATGGAAATAACGGGGGATTCACTTTTTTGGATAGTAAAAGGCGGACAATTGCAATGCTTGAAACGACATTATAAATTAGTGAAAGGTGACTTACAAATAGAGATGACCGTCGAAGCAGGCTATCCGTTTTTTTTAGATGAGGGGGAATCTTTTTCGAATTTATGTGCTTCACAAGACGGGCATTTCTTGTATTTGGTTACCGATAAGGGAAATTTGTTGTTCTTTGATAAGATTGCAGGTAAAGTGGTCCGGAAGTTCAAATACTCTATTAATCCTAGTGCTAATGCTACTACTATCATGAGTGAAGGGGAATATATTTGGGTTTCTTCTATAGTGGGTGGAGTAACTCGTCTGCATATTCCCACGGGAAGATCTGATTATTATCAGTATAATGAGGATGCCAGGTTGTCTTCTTTATCACATTCAGATGCGTATGGGGTGGTTGCGTTGGATAATGATTCTTACATTGCAGTAACCTGGAATGGATATACTCTGTTAACTCCTGAAGAAAATGATCCTTCTAAGTTGTCGGCAACGCCTTATACGAATACCTCATTTTTGCAGTACCGGAATGTAGAGACAAGAATGATTTCTGTTTATTATGATAAAGAGGGAATACTATGGATCGGAACTAGAGGAGGAGGGATTGTCTATTTTGATTTTAGACAGCATTCTTATATGCAATATCACAGCAAAAAACATAATGAAATCTCTGCTCAGGTAGCTGACAAAGATGGTCGAATTTGGTTGGGCACTTACCATGAAGGAATTATGCGTAGTGACCAGCCTTATGCTAAATCGCGACCGCTGAACTTTTCTCCTGTGGGCAATCAAAAGGAAGTCCCGGTGTTTTGTGCAATCAAAGATTCATGTTCTAATTTATGGTTTGGAAATGCTTCCGGAAACTTGATTTGTTATGACTGGAGTTCCGATTCTTTCCATATATATCCGCTCAATCATTTAGGGAAAAAGGTAAACTCCTATATAGTGGCCTTAATGATTGACTCCCGTTATCGGTTTTGGGTATGCACTTCTGCCGGATTGTACTTATTTGATCATCAGACAGGTCATTTTGAATTATTCTCATTGCGTGAAGCCTTGAAAGAAGATGCAGAGCCATGGGTCACTGCTATTTGTGAAGATAAACAGCGGAATATCTGGATAGGGACAGCAAAAGGTATTGTACGATTATCACAGGTAAATGTTCGTCCATTAAAGATGGTTCATGGATATGAAGAAAAAGAAAATATAGGAGCTCGTGTAGTTAGTGCTTTACTGACTGGTACTGACGGAACTGTATATGTGGGTTATAAAAATGGATTTGGAATCATTCCTGTGGGCGAAGATAGGATAACGTCTTTTTATACAGTAAAAGATGGACTTTGTAATGATTGTATAGATTGTATAGTGGAAGATGAGAAGAAGCGTATTTGGTTGGGGAGTATATCCGGTATCTCAAGATATAGCCGACAACAACATGTCTTCTACAACTATTATATTTCTAGTAGCAATAAATCTGTGATGTTGTTTAAGAATACTTTATTTTGGGGAAATAACAAGAGCTTAACTTATTTTGAACCGGAAATACTGACATCTGCCACCATTGCCAGCAAAACTCTTTTAACTGGATTGGAAGTCGATAATAAGCAAATCAATATAGGTGAGAAGATAAAAGGGCAAGTTGTTTTGGACTCAAATATTGCATCAATTGACCATTTGGAACTGGTCAATGCAAACCGTGATTTCTCTCTCCTTTTCAATAATCTGGCTTTTTCGAAGGATCTGCAAAAATATAGCTATCGGTTATATCCATATCAAAAAGATTGGATTGTTTCTGAAGCGGGTAAGGTCTCGTTTACCAACTTGTCTGCCGGTTATTATATTTTTGAAGTCAAAACATTGTTCCCTAATAATACGGAAGGAGACGTTACTGCATTGCCGATAACAATCCTTCCACATTGGAGCCAGACCGTTTGGTTTCGTTTGCTTTTGATTTTCTCGGTTTTATTTTTGGTTGGTTATATTTTCTATAGTTTGTTGCGGCGGCAACGTCGTTTCAAAAAAATGATTCAATTGAAACATGAACTGACGATTGCAAATTTGGAGAGAAACGCAGAACGGCATATACGGGAAGAACGTGAGAATTTTTTTATGAATGCTGCTCATGAGTTAAGAACTCCTCTTACTTTGATACTTGCTCCTATACATGATATAATGAAGTCCATTACCCCATCGGATAATTGGTTTGATTCATTTAGCAGATTGCACAAGAATTGTCTTTCTCTACAGACACTGGTTGATCGTCTGCTATATGTACAGAAGATAGAGGGAGGCATGATAAAACTTCATTTGTCAGAATCGGATATAAAGGAGATTGTTAGCCGGGTGGCTAATCCTTTTCTGCAAATGGCTATGGTCAAGAAGCGGGAATTTTTGGTCCAGGTGGATACAGTGCCTTTGTATTTATGGGTGGATGTGGCGAAAATAGAATCAGCTGTTCAAAATTTGTTATCAAATGCCTTTAAATACACTTCTCAGAATGGACGTATTGAACTGGCTGTGTCAGAGGCGGAAATTGACGGAAGACCTTATTGCCTTGTAACAGTGTCTGATAATGGAGTTGGGATACCTGATGATTTGCAACAGCACGTGTTTGATTCGTTTGTAACAGGGAAACGTATCCCGCAATATTCCACGTCAATAGGTCTTGGATTACATATTGTAAAGCATACGATGGGGTTGCATCATGGATTTGTAACGTTGACCAGTCGTGTTGGAGAAGGCAGCCGATTCGTTCTGCACATTCCGATGGGGCTTTCTCATTTTGCGCCGGGGGAATATGAAATGGTACCTGATCCGATGAAGGGGGATTTGTTGGAAGAGTGTCCGGCAGAAGAACGTCCGATGGAAGAAGTAGTAGAAGAAAAGAATGAGACTATGGAAGAACCCGTTAACAGAGTGAAAAATAATAAGGAATTTTTGTTGATTATAGAGGACCACGATGAGATGAGAGAATATTTATGCAGTCTATTTAAAGAAGATTATAATGTTATTGAGGCTGGAAATGGAGAAGAAGGGGTGGCTATGGCTGATAAATATATACCTAAATTAATCATATCTGATATAATGATGCCTGTTAAAGATGGGTTTGAATGTAGTCGGGAGATTCGTGAAAATAAGCGGACTTTTCATATACCGGTTATCTTTTTAACAGCTAAAGCAGAGGATGCTGACCGGTTGAAAAGTTTACAAATAGGGGTAGATGACTATATAATGAAACCTTTTAATCCGGAGTTATTGAAAGAGAAGGTGAAAGCGTTGATAGAACAACGTGATCTGTTAAGAAAACTTTATGCGAAAACTCTTATGCTGGATGAAGAGGTACTGGAATCTTCAGAAGATGTTCAGGATGTTTTTATGCCTAAAATGCTTCAGATTATAGAAGAAAATTTATCAAACCGGAATTTTACAATAAAAGTGCTGACGGACAAATTGAATATGAGCCAGCCGACCCTTTATCGCAAGGTTAAGCAGAAAACTGGTTTGTCGATTATAGAGGTGATTCATGGAGTACGGATGAGTAAAGCTGCCTCTATTATCATGAGCGGGCGATATAGCAGTCTGACAGAAGTGGCGGAAATGGTAGGGTATGATTCGATGATTTCCTTCCGTAAGCAGTTCGTTGCACAGTTTGGGGTGCTTCCTTCCAAATATATGGAAGAGAAAATGAGGAAATAAGAAGCCGCGTTCCATGTTGGCGGCTTCTGGCTTGTCTGTTTGAATAGTTATTGTTAAAAACGGAAAGAGACATGGGCCATAACATTTGTACCCGCTTGCGCAGCGTATCCGGCAGAGTCTATTCTGTGATTCACATCCTTGTCGTAAGAACTGGATGCCCAACCGTTGTTCTCGTATTCTTCGTTGAAGAGGTTGTAGACGGTCACACCCATAGTTACTTCTTTCACCACTTTTCGGGGTTTGAATGTATAGGCCAGATTTAGGTTGCTCACGAAATACTTATCCAGAGTCAATGCTTCCACTTCTGCATTTGTCATATATTGCTTGCCGACAAATTGGGATTGAAGGGCTGCTTCGAATCCTTGATAGGTAAAAGCAAAACGGTTGTTCAGCAGGAAATCCGGTGAAAAGGCGATGCGAGTACTCTTATGAGAAACGCTTACGACGTCCAGTAAGTTCCAGCCATCGTAAATGGGAATGTTTTCTACAAAATTCTTGATACGGTTTTTGCTCCATGTCGCATTGATATCCCATTGGAACCATTTACAGGGCTTGATACCTAGCATCAGTTCGATTCCCATCCGGTAACTGTCCGGAACGTTTTCTGTCAGTGCTTCACCGATATCGTTCAAAGCTCCGGTGAGGACAAGCTGGTCGGTATAATCCATGTAGTAGAAGTTGGCGCCTGCTGTCAGCCAATGATTGGCGAATGTGTATCCGGCTTCGTAGTCGAGCAGCTTTTCAGCTTTCGGATAACTGTCGGGATCGCCATCCGTATAATTATTTCTTGTCGGTTCTTTTTGAGCTACGGAGAAAGAAGCGTAGACACGGTGATTGGAGTTGATATTCCAGTTCAGTCCGACTTTCGGGTTGAAAAAGTCGAATTTCTTGTCTACGGCCAGCAGACGCAACGCACTTTTATTCCAGTCGTATTTGTCATTTGCTCCGTCGATGGTGTAGTCGATGTGCCGGTATTGCAGGTCGGCATAGGCACTTAGTCCTCCGGTAAGGTCGTAGCTTGCTTTCAGATAGATGTTACCGTCGGTTTTCTTCGATTGGTTGCGGTAGTATTCATGGGCGGGAGATAGTGCGCCGATGTAGTTCTTTACCCAAGTCACTTTCCCGAAGTTATTGCCCCGATATTGATTGATGCCTCCGCCCAAAGATGCCGTTAGTCGGTGGTTGGTATAATTGAGGGAGAAAACACCCCCGCCAAACTTATTATCCATTTTCTTCTGGCGGACCAGATCGCTTTCCGAAATTTCTTTTCCGTCTGTTGTAAAAGGTTTCAGACCGTATTCTACGAAAGATCTGTCTTCTTTATATTCCTCATAGTAGCCGTCACCTTTGGTGTAGTGCAGAGCTACGTTCAGATTCCATGCGGTGGAGAAAGTATGGTTGAAAAGGAGTTGATAATTCTTTTGCAGATAGTTATCCGTCTGGTCGGCATAATAATGTTTTTCATTATCGTCTCCGGTATATTCGCCGCAAGGGTTATACTGTCTTCCGTGTTCTTCCATTTCTGCTTTAGTAGCATATCCCCAGGCATGATACGTCTTTTCTTTTCCTGCGAATGCGATCAGTTTGACAGACGTATTTTCGGCGAAATATCCTCCTTGCAGATAGTAAGAGTTGAGATTGACGGAGGCACGGTCAATATATCCGTCCGTACCGATGTTGGAAAGTCGGGCATCGAATGTCCAGTGATTGTTCAGCAGTCCGGTTCCCACTTTTACAGTTTCCTTGTGGGTGTTGAAAGAACCATAGGAACCGTTGAACTCGGCATACGGTTTCATGGACGCGCCTTCGGTCTGCATATTGACACTGGCTCCGAAGGCACCGGCGCCGTTGGTCGATGTTCCTGCGCCACGTTGCACTTGCATATCCTTTACGGAAGAAGAGAAGTCGGGCATATTTACCCAGAACAGGTTGTGGCTTTCGGCATCGTTCATCGGGATGCCGTTTACAGTGATATTGATACGCGTGCCGTCAGTGCCTCGTACACGAAGAGTCGTATAGCCGATGCCCGATCCCGCATCCGATGTGGTCAGCGTGGAAGGAGTCATGCTCAGCAGGTAGGGAATATCCTGCCCGAAGTTCACTTTTTTAAGTTCGGCTTTGCCTATATTGGTAAATGCTACGGGAGTTTTTGCTGTAGCACGTGTGGATACTACCTGCACTTCTTGCAGGTTGATTACTTTCAGACTATCCTTTGCACTCGTTTGTGCATGGACAGGGAAGCCTGCGCCCAATAAGGCGACGGCCATCATCATCATTTTTTTCATCTTGCTTATTAATTAGTTCTCTACGCCGGCATTACCCGGTTCAGATTCTATGGGTATGTTCTCAGCCCGTCATGTTAAGGCACCCCTACTTAGTGAATCGTTGGCAAAATTACTGCTTTTGCGGGAGGAAAGCAAAAAAAACTTTTAGATTTGCTAAAAACAATATAACTTTGTAGTTTGTTGAAATATGACAAGTCAGCTATTTATTCATTTTAATATAATTATCAAATTATGCTACTATTATTTCAAGCGACAGCAACACAGCTTGCGGATTCTACACAAATCGTCGCAGATAAATTAATGGAAGAAGCGATAGCCAATGCGGACGGATTGGATAAGCTTTCTCTGATCACCCAGCAATTGGTAGATTTCGGTATCCGTGCCGGAGAACGCATCCTGATTGCAACCCTTGTCTTCATTGTCGGACGCTTCCTCATCTCGATGCTCAACCGATTTGTCGGACGTCTGATGGACAGGAGAAAGGTGGATATAAGCATCAAGACTTTTGTGAAGAGTCTGGTAAATATTCTGCTGACCATTCTGTTGATTATCTCCGTAGTCGGTGCTCTGGGAGTCGAAACAACTTCTTTTGCAGCCCTGTTGGCTTCTGCCGGTGTGGCTGTCGGTATGGCGTTGTCCGGTAACTTGCAGAACTTTGCCGGCGGACTGATCGTATTGCTTTTCAAGCCTTATAAGGTAGGAGATTGGATTGAAAGTCAGGGAGTTTCCGGAACGGTCAAGGAAATACAGATATTTCACACCATTCTGACTACCGGAGATAATAAAGTGATTTATATACCGAACGGTGCAATGAGCAGCGGAGTGGTGACAAACTATAATACACAGACAACGCGCCGTGTAGAATGGATTGTTGGCGTGGATTATGGAGAAGATTATAATAAGGTACAGCAGATTGTCCGTGATATACTGACGGCCGACAATCGTATTCTGACTGATCCCGCCCCGTTTATTGCCCTTCATGCGCTGGATGCCAGCAGTGTGAATGTGGTAGCCCGTGTGTGGGTGAATACGGCAGATTACTGGGGAGTTTATTTTGATATAAACAAGACTATTTATGAAACCTTTAATGAAAAAGGCATCAACTTCCCGTTCCCGCAACTTACCGTGCATCAGGGAAACTGATCACTATAAGATATATACTAAAACGAGAGAGTTTCACTTCGGTGAGACTCTCTCGTTTTATATGAACAAATTGTCTGGTGTGATTGGAAAATTTCTTTTTTATTTGATGCCAAAGTCTTCTGCAAATTCATATCGGTCTTCTTTGATCCCCAGTACATGGTTGATTTTCCTTCTTTTTTCAAGGTCCTTAAAGTAGCTTTCTACTACCTGATAGAGATCAAAATTACTGGTTGATCCTGCGGCAAGATCGAGTGACTCCACCATTTTCTCTACTGCCTGGTGGATTTTCCCTGCGTCTATCAGATGCAGTTCGTTGCTGTGTATTAAATATTTCTCCATAACTGCAATGTTTTAATGTTATATTGTTATAACGTATCATAGTGATGGAAAGTTCAATCCCCGAATCTTCATTGCGTCTTGTTGTCAATCACATTTTAACAGACAAATAGGTTAGAATCTAATGTCAGATTTTGGCGAGTGCCTGTTCCAGATCGGCTATCAGGTCATTGATATGTTCCGTTCCGATGGATAGACGTACAGTGCCCGGATAAATCTCCTGTTCTGCAAGTTCCTGCGCATTAAGTTGCGAGTGTGTGGTACTTGCCGGATGGATGACTAGTGATTTCACGTCAGCTACATTGGCCAGCAACGAGAAAATCTCCAGACTGTCGATGAAGCGGTGTGCTTCTTCCTGTCCTCCTTTTACTTCAAACGTAAAGATGGAGCCTGCACCATTCGGGAAATAGCGTTGATAGAGTGCATGATCCGGATGATCGGAGAGTGACGGATGATTGACTTTCTTCACCTTCGGATGATTATTCAGGAAGTTCACCACTTTTAGCGCGTTTTCTACATGACGTTCTACACGCAAAGAAAGTGTTTCCAGCCCTTGCAGCAGGATGAAGGCATTGAACGGACTGATCGTTGCTCCCGTATCCCGTAGCAAAGTGGCACGAATGCGGGTGACGTAAGCAGCCGGACCGGCAGCGTCTACAAAGCGTACTCCGTGGTAACTCGGATCGGGCTCTGTCAACTGTGGGAATTTACCCGAAGCTACCCAGTCGAATTTACCGGAGTCAACGATTACTCCTCCCAAGGAACTGCCATGACCACCAATGAATTTGGTTGCGGAGTGCACTACAATGTCTGCTCCGTGTTCGATGGGGCGGATTAAGTAGGGAGTGCCGAATGTATTGTCTATAATTAATGGAATTTTGTGACGGTGAGCAATTTCGGATACCGCTTCTATGTCTATAATATTGGAATTCGGGTTTCCGAGTGTTTCGATAAATACGGCTTTGGTGTTCTCCTGAATCGCTTTCTCAAAGTTGGAAAGGTCGCTCGGATCAACGAAAGTGGTGGTAACGCCATAATTGGGCAAAGTATGTGCCAGTAAGTTATAGCTTCCTCCGTAAATTGTTTTGGCAGCTACGATGTGGTCGCCTGCACGAGTAATGTTTTCGAAAGCATAAGTAATAGCGGCGGCACCGGAGGCAACTGCCAGACCTGCTACGCCTCCTTCGAGGACGGCTACACGTTCTTCAAAAACTCCTTGGGTGGAGTTGGTCAGGCGGCCGTAGATATTGCCCGGATCTTGCAAACCGAAACGTGCGGCTGCATGAGCGGAATTGTGGAATACATAAGAAGTGGTCTGATAAATAGGTACTGCGCGTGCGTCTGTTGCCGGATCTGCTTGTTCTTGTCCTACATGAACTTGTAAAGTCTCGAAATGTAAATTCTTTGTTGCCATAATCGTATATTTTTTAAGTTTAATATTCTTTCTTTATTTTCTTGCAAAGTTATTGGATGAAGATATATCGAACAATATATATCTAAAATATAGAAAATAATGCTATTTTTGTGCCATTATATGGAATAATATAACTGTGCTATTCCTAGAAATCACCTTTTAGAAGAATATTTTTCTTATGGATACTTTTGATAAACTGGATAGAGTCGATTTGCAAATACTCCGTACTTTGCAAGAAAACGCCCGATTGACGACAAAAGAGTTGGCTGCACGGGTGAGCCTTTCTTCAACTCCTGTTTTTGAACGTCTTAAACGGTTGGAGAGTGGAGGATATA
>ERZ772881.1551-NODE-1551-length-19864-cov-47.078853_pt1 | contig 19864 bp, 13 predicted proteins | sample MGYA00580581_ERZ772881 | MGnify/ENA primary metagenome ERZ772881 (study PRJEB29015, sample SAMEA2737668) | human gut metagenome | biome: human gut; feature: human-associated habitat; material: faeces | place: China | collected 2012 ...
CGCTAGAAGCTAACAGCCCCGTGCGAGTGACTCTACCCGTCAACACCGAATACCACCAGCTCGACAAACTGAAATTGGCAGAGTATACCTACATCGTTATACAGGAAGTATTGGTACTTCAAAAGCATTACTATGTTCTACGCTCTATGAGTTCTTACAGCATAATATTCCTTCCAACGGAAAAGCGAAGTATATCACGGATACAACCCCTGCTCTTTCAGCTTTGCAATTCGAGGCTGTGCTTTTTCTTTCACGCGATTATAGGCCTTCCGCTCCTCCCTGGTTAGCCCTGATTCATCGTTTACTACCGTAAACTGATTTCCATTGGTATTATACTTGGCAATTGTCTCATCCAATGCCTCTGCATCCTTGGCAGGGATATTTTTACTGCGTAACAGCTTGATATGAAACGGGTCCGCCTGAATCATCCAGAAACCATTTCGCCCATATACATAAAACATTTTATACCGGTAAAATAATTCCATCTCAATTTCATAATCATATACATTTTCATCAAGGCCAGTTAATCTAAATCCAGATACATCTGGTTGTTGTTTTTCAGGTTGTGTATCTCTTAACACCCATTTATCACTTCCCTCAGGCATTGAAAATATTGCACTTCTTAGTTTCATTCCAAATGCTACTACCGTATTACTGCTCGATCCATTAGGATATTTAAAATCAACGAGCATCCGTATTGTGCCGAAGAGAATATGATATGCCACCCAAAGCATTAAAATAACTATAATTGCTTTTTTGAAAATAACTTTTTAATCATTAACTGCCTCCATGAACGAATCCTTTTATTGAAGCTATCCAGTTAAATGGTTGTAATGCTCCAATCTCCTGATAAAATACAGCGCCATTATTCATGATCAGCTTTATATATTCATTTTTATAGCTAGATTGAGTTACCTTGTGCCAATCAAAATTATAGGTATCGCCAACTTCTCCACTATAAGATATATTTCCCTTAGCATCCTTATCAACACAAACAGCCAGTTTGACCTTACCATAAGCCAATTGCTGATCACGAGACGGATGCATTCCTACGCCGTTGAAATCCATTGATGAATAGAAGTATTTCTTTTCACCCGGTTTTAGATTTCGGGATAATTCCCTGACCTTAGCTGCTAATATATCCGAGTGTTCCAAGTCTCTTGATACACCGGAAAGATTCTGCTCCGGCACCATCACCCGGCTTGTGATGTACCCTTTATCCATAAGCTTGCTGTTCATCCGGGACACAAGGCGCTCCACATCTCCCGCTATCATATGATGACCAGTACTCTGGGAAGCCATGTCATCCAGAAAGGATAACTCTTCCGAAGGATGATCCAATACCACCTGTTTCACATAAAAAGAGACAGAAGGAACAGGCGGCACTTCACCGCTCTTTTCTTCTGTCTCTATTGGTTTCAAGGTATCCTGGAATAACCGATTTCTGAATGTTTCCCGTTCCCTCTCCTGGGCTGCCTGCTCCTGACGGACGAAGTTCATATCTCCCATGGCAGCAGCAGAAAAAGGCAAGGAAATGCCCATAAGAGCCAAAGCCAGGAAAAGTACTCTCTCCACTTCCATAAGATCCATCCTCGAATTTATGAAAACAATTATAAATCCTATGCCCTTCTTTACAGGCATTATATCCCCTGGAGTAGATCCTGTAAAGGACGGCATTCCGGGATTTTTTATAATTTTATAGGTGCCATATAACTGCACCGGATTCCGTAAATCAAGCAAAAGGCTGTAGAAAATATGGCTATCTATTTTTTACAGTCTTTATTTTCTAATCATTGTGATTTCTCTTCTGCATGATGAGCTTCAATGAATCCAAATCTCAATTTTCCTTGAAAGCCCCGTCACAGTCATTTACCGGAAGGATCTCCCGACTCCTCTCAGCTGTAGCGATTCTTGACCATATAGACATCACAGTGCTTACCACCCGAGGGGAAGCGTGTCACGGGATTCTCAGTCGTCTACGGCTCCCTACGAATCCCGTTCCCTTGCCACCGCTCGAAATGACGAATCAGGGATAGTGCATTTTTCCAGGGAATGATTAGCAGCATTTCTGCATACGGCAAAGCTTTCGATACAGTTTCATAATGGACACCAAGAGCCGTCCGGCTGCAGCCGCTGGGTTTCAGTAAGCTGTCAGCTGATAGCCTGACTATCAGCTTCAATTTCACCACAAGCTCCTTCCCCTCTTCCATCTATCGTCTATCTTCTATCGTCTCTGCAGTGAAGCTGCTGACTCACTCGATCTCGGCCTCGATCTCGACCTGTCCACCATCCGTAAGTATCGAAATGGCGCAAAACAAAAACACCAACAAGACCCGGTGTCCGTAAGATGCAGGAATTTGTCCAGTGAATCAGGCGCCGGCGTAAGGATGGAAACCGAAGTTTTTCCAAAAGCCGAACTGGTCGTCAAAGAGGCAAAAGCATGTGCTATCAGAAAGTCCTTGGGCCTTATGGTGTTGTGTGTTTCATTGTCCGTTATATGGGTTGTGGCAAGGTGACTAGCAGCTAGATCTAAACCTGGATCCTCGCCATCCTCGATGGCCATTGAGGGAGGGACTTCCAAAGGCGGTACCCTATGTCCGTTGGATTCCCGGGGTTCTTTCCACAGCGCGCACTCAGGAAAACGGGGAATCCACTTTTCAACCCGCGGGCCTTTTTCATCCCTCTACTATATACATAACGGAAAAGCGTTGGATGTCTAAATTATTTCATGAATTTAATGAAAAATTAACATGCAGCGCTCACTGACCTTTCGGCCAGATGAGGGACTAAAAGCCGATATCGATTCTACAGACCTTTTCCTAATGGTTTCTCGCTGCCGGCTGTGCAAGAGATAGGAAATCCATCTTTGAAATTCCGGAAACTTTATTGTCCCTCTACTATATACATTCCAAAAAGTCCCTTTTTGTGAACATGGAAAGTGAAATTTTTTAATGGCCGATGGGAGCTGCGGTTGGCGGGCGGCCAAACGGGGTGAATGAGGCTAAGGGTGGTGGGTTGGCATCGCTTCGCTCGTTCACCCACCACCCTTAGCCCCATCCATACGAGTGACCTGCTCCCTAACCACCAGCCCCAACAGCTCGACAAACTGAAATTGGCCTCTTCGACTCCAAAAGAAAAACAGCAGTCCGAAGACTGCTGTTTTTAATCATGTCCTATAGCCGATTACGGCAAACCATCGGTCATGAGATGGGCATAGTGCTGCTGAATCTTTCTGGTTACGGTGCCCGGTTTTCCATCGCCAATGGGCTTTCCATCGATGGAAAGGACAGGAATGATGCCATCCTGGGTATTGGTCAGGAATACTTCTTCCGCATTCATCATGTCCGTCAGCCGTACGGGATCGGCGCCGTCATCGATGGAGGTCACCCCTGCGGTCGGAGCTACCCGGGACAGGACGAGGGAGCGGGTAATGCCCGGAATCATATATTCATTCTTTGACGGTGTCCAGATAACGCCTGCTTTGACGATGCAGACATTGGAATGGCTGGCTTCCGTGAGGAGATCTCCCTTCAGGAAAATCGCATCGTAGCAGCCTTTCTTCTGCGCTTCTGCCCGGGCCATCATGTTGTTCAACTGGTTCAGGGACAGAATGTCGCAGTGATGTCCGCGGTCATCTGCCATGGTTACGCATTTTACGCCATCCTGGACCTTGGCAATGGCATCCAGGTCAATAGGTTTAGCATAGACCAGTACGTTCGGACGAAGTGCGTTTCTGGAGGGGATGGTGAAATCATGGTCCCCTTCGCCACGGGTAACGATGATCTTTACATAACCTTCGGTGACGCCGGTTTCTTCGATGACCACTTCCACGATTTCCGTAAATTCATCGGGTGCTGTCACCGGACGGATGCCCAGGAGCCGCATGGAACGGTAGAGGCGGTCCACATGATAGGAGAGGGCGAAGGGATGTCCGTGGAATACGCGGATCCATTCATAGCAGCCGTCTCCGAACTGGAGTCCCCGGTCATCGGCACTGATGATTTTGGAGAAATCGTAGTAGAAATTGTGATTGTAGTATATGGTAGTTTTTCCTGCCATACTGTTCACCTCCTGAAATTGATGTATAGGGATGATGATAATGAATATGCTGTGTGTCCAATCGAGCGGATGGGGCTAAGGGTTGTGGGTCGGGCGGCGCTTCGCTGGCCCGACCGGGTTGTAGCTGTATGCCAAGGCTGACGCCTTGGCGCAGCGGGGCATAGGGTGGGTTCGCCGCCAAAGGCGGCCAATGGACCAACGGCCCCCGGTGCGAAGCACCCACAACCCGGTGAACAAGCGCGAGCGATGTTCACCTGCCACCTTTAGTCCCATTCACAACTTTGAGCCATTCACCAGACACACCAAAACCTCATGCCTGCTTTTCTGCCTTCCATTCTTTTATCTTGTCAATCAGTCGAGGCATGAAATCCTTCAGGTCCGCCACGATGGCGTAGTCTGCCATTTCCATGATGGGCGCCTTCGGGTCCTTATTGACTGCGATGATGATATCCGCATTCACGGCGCACATGTGCTGCATGGCACCGGAAATGCCCAGGGCGAAATAAACCCGCGGCGATACGCCTTTTCCGGTCTGGCCGATCTGCCGGCTGTGGGGTTCCCAGCCCAGTTCAGAAATGGGCCGGCTGCACCCTACGGCAGCGCCTAAAAGGTCTGCCAGTTCATGAACCTTTTCCCAGTCTTCCTTCGTATGGAAGCCCCGGCCTCCGGCTACGATGACCTTGGCCGTTTCCACGGGGTTCTCTTCATTCTCCGCCGGAATGATTTTCTTCAGAACGGTGCCGAAGTCCTCATCTTCCAAAGCCACGGGAACCGGGATGACTTCACCGGTTCTTGTGGTATCGGGTTTCGGATATTTGAAAATGCCCGGCCGTACGGTCCCTACCTGGGGACGGAACAGGGGACTTACGATGTCCGCCATGATATTGCCATCCATGGCCGGACGGGACCAGATGACCAGCTTCTTTTCCTTATCCGCAGAAAGCTCGGTCACATCGGCGGTAACGCCGCAGACCAGCTCCGCCGCCAGGCGGGGTGCCAGATCCCTGCCGAAGGGGGTGGCTGCAAAGATAATGGTATCCGGTTTCTTCCCTGCAAAGAAAGAGGCCAGCACCTTCTGGTAAGCCTTTCCATCGTAGTGGGAAAGCTTTTCATCGGTCAGTACATACACTTTATCGGCGCCGAGGGAAATCAGGTCTTCCGGCCGGTCTGTGAGCTTTTCTCCCACCAGTACCACATGGACTTTTTCATCCAGTGCATCTGCCAGCTGGCGGGCTTCGCCGGTCAGTTCTCCGGTCACCCGCTGCAGTTTGCCCCCCACCAGGGCACCGATCACATAAATTCCTTTATATTCAGAAAAATCCATAATCCGCCTCCTACACCAGTTTCAATTTCTGCATGGCTCCGAAGAGTGCATCTACAGCTTCCTGTGCTGTCTTGCCTTCTATGCGGAGATTTTCTTTTTTCGGAGGCACCACCGGACGCACCTGGCGGACCTGGGTAGGAGAACCTTTCATGCCAATACGGCCGGCATCCACATCCATATCCTGGGATGTAATATTATGAATTTCCACTTCATCCTTGCGGAGGATTCCCCGAATGCTTGGATACCGGGGACGGTTCAGTTCTGCAGTACAGGTGATGACGCCGGGGAGCTTCATGTCGAGGACTTCTTCATCATCCCCCATCTGCCGGGTCACCGTAATGAATCCATCCTTTTCAAAGGACAGGTCTATGGCGCCGCTGACATCGGAAATGCCAAGGGTTGCAGCAATTTCCGGTCCGATCTGGGCCGTATTGCTGTCGATGGATTCCTGGCCGCAGAAAATCAGGTCAAAGGTGCCAATTTTCCGGATAGCCATGGAAAGGGTGTAGCTGGTGGCCAGGGTATCGGCACCGCCGAAGGCCCGGTCAGTCACGAGATACGCTTCATCGGCGCCCATGGAAATGGCTTCTTTCAGGACTGTTCCCGCCTGGGGCGGTCCCATGGAAATTACCGTCACCGTGCCGCCTTTTTCATCTTTAAGAGCCAGTGCCGCTTCCAGGGCATTGCGGTCCAGAGGATTCATGATGCTGTTCGCATTATTCCTCTTCAGTCTTCCTGTGGCCGGGTCCACTTCCATTTTAGAAGTGTCCACCACCTGTTTTATACAAACTAAGAACTTCATAATAACCCCCTTTAGTACACTTTCACCGGTTGAATTCTGAAAGCCTTATCTGTTTCAGTATACCATACAGATGACCTTTACGGCACGCAATAATTCACAAATGGCCTGTGCCATTCCATCAAATTATGATAAATCCCTGATGTGTGAGATATCCACATTTTTGAGAGGAATTCACGATTCTGAGACAATTGGGGAGCTTATTCCCATGCCCCTTAAATCAGACAGCATGGCACGGCAGGCTGACATACCGATTTGCAGTGCTGACGAATTCTCAGAGTCAGGATCAGTCAACGGTTCCCTTATTTCCTTATCCGTAATCACGACAGGACAACAGTTTAATAAACTGTGAAACAGCTTCTTCTTTTCAGTTTCTCCTCCCCTCCACGCAGGCATTGCCCAGGAGTCCCTTCAGGGATTCTTCTGCTTCTTCCGAGAAATCCAGGTAAAATTTCGGAATCATCCGGATTTCCTGGCCTGTCCGCTGCATGTGGAGGAATACCGGCGTATGGCCGTGGTACTTGAGGAGAATACGAGCCAGGGCATCGCTCACCATATTTGTCTCATGCCGTTCGTCCACGTACAGGTGAACGGCGCTCACCGGCGGGCGGATTGTTTTATGGAATGTGGACAGCGGAATGATTTCCTCTGCCAGCACTTTGACTTCCCTTTCATTGGACTGTACCCGGCCCCGGAGGCAGATGGCCCCATCTTCTACAAGGAGGGGCCTTGCCTTTTCCCAGACCGACGGGAATACCACGGCCTCCAGGTCCCCGTCGTAATCTTCCAGGGTCACATAGCCCATGGGAGCCCCCTTTTTCGTCATGGTGCTCTTTACCCGGGTCACAGTGCCGCCGATGGTGACCATTCTCCCATCGTAGCGGCTGCTTTCGGCCATAAGTTTATAAATAGGCGTGCAGTGGGCCATCTGCTCTTTATAGGCATCCAGGGGATGGCCGCTGACATAGAAGCCCAGAAGCTTTCGTTCCCATTCGATTTTTTCACTTTTCGGCATGTCCGGAAGGTTCGGATAGGCCAGGGCCTGTGCCTCTTCTTCCTCCCCGAAAAGGCTCATCTGCCCGGACGCCCGATCGCTTCGGACAGACTGGGCCTGGCTCAGGGCTTCCGGAAGCACCGCCAGGAGCTGGGACCGATTGGCTCCCATGGAGTCCAGGGCCCCGCAGCGGATGAGGCTTTCGCAGGCCCGGCTGTTCAGTCCTTTGCTGTCCACCCGTTCCAGGAAATCGCTGAGGTTTTTGAAGGGTCCCCCCTTCCTGCGGGCCTCGATGATGCCGTTCACCGCATTTTCTCCCACGTTCTGGATGCCGTCCAGGCCGAAGAGGATTTTATTGCCCTTCACCGAGAAATAGGCCTCCGACAGGTTCACGTCAGGCGCCGCGATTTCCACGCCCCCCTTCTTCGTGTCGGAAATATAGCGGCTCACCTTGTCCCGGTCTCCGTTGTAGCAGGTCATCATGGCCGCCATGAATTCCGCCCGGAAATGGGCCTTCAGGTACGCCGTCTGCCAGGCAATCCAGCCGTAGCAGACACTGTGGGATTTATTGAACCCGTATCCCGCAAAGTGGACCATGAGGTCAAAGACATAGTTGGCGGTCTTCTTATCCACTCCGTTCTTCAGGGCCCCTTCCACGAAGGTATCCCGGTTCTTCTGCAGGATTTCCGGCTCCTTATGCCCCATGGCCCGGCGCAGCATATCTGCCTGGCCCAGGCTGAAGCCACCCATGACCGAAGCAATCTGCATGACCTGTTCCTGGTAGAGAATGACGCCGTAGGTTTCCTTCAGGATAGGCGCCAGGGACGGATGGGGATACTCCACCGGGATTTCCCCATGCTTTCTCTTGATGAAATCTTCTGCCATGCCGCTTCCCAGAGGCCCCGGACGGTACAGGGCCACCATGGGGATGAGATCTTCAAACCGGTCCGGATGGAGCTGCATGAGGAGGGACGTAAAGCCGGCAGACTCTGACTGGAAGACGCCGATGGTGTCTCCTTCACAGAGCATTTTACAGGTAGCTTCATCTTCCGTGGGAATTTTATTGATATCCAGATGGATGCCCCGATTGGCTTCGATCATTTCCAAAGCATCATGGATGACCGTCAGGTTTCGAAGGCCCAGAAGGTCCATTTTCAGAAGTCCCAGCTGTTCGACCTGGTCCTTTTCATACTGGGTCTGGATAAATCCATCCTGGGTGAGCTGGATAGGCACGTAATCATCGACGGGCTTGGAGCAGATCACCACCCCCGCCGCATGGGTGCCGGAATTCCGGGAAAGTCCCTCCAGGTCCAGGCAGTGGTCGATGAGGCTGTGTACCTGGGAATTGGACTCATAGAGCTGCCGGAATTCCGTACTGCCGTCCAGTGTCTTTTTCAGGGTCACCCCCGGCCCGCCGGGCACCATCTTGGCGATTTTATCCACATCCCGAAGGGGCATATTCGTAACCCGGCCCACGTCCCGGATCACCGCCCGGGCCGCCAGGGTACCGAAGGTGATAATCTGGGCCACCTGGTCCTTCCCGTATTTCCGGGCCAGGTAATCGATGACTTCCCCCCGTCTCCGGTAACAGATATCCGTATCAATATCCGGCATGGACACACGCTCGGGGTTCAGGAACCGTTCAAAGAGGAGGTCAAACCGGAGCGGATCGATTTCCGTAATGTGGAGCAGGTACGCCACGATGGAGCCGGCAGCGCTGCCACGGCCCGGTCCGATAGGGATACCGTGGGATTTCGCATAATGGATGAAATCCATGACGATGAGGAAATAATCGGAAAATCCCATGTGCTCAATGACGCCCAGTTCATAGTCCAGCCGCTTCTTTTCCTCCCCCGTGGGGTGGGGATACCGCTCAGGCAGGGCGGCCTCGCAGAGTTTCCGGAGATAGGTCTTCGACGTCTCTCCCTCCGGTACGTCAAAGGAAGGGAGTTTATGGTCCCCGAATGTAAGAGTCACCTGGCAGCGGTCCGCTATTTTTTTCGTATTTTCAATGGCTCCCGGATACTGGCCCAGGATTTCTTCCATTTCCCTGCCGCTCTTGCAGTAAAATTCATTGTTTGCAAAGTGGAAATGGTAGGGATCATCCAGGGTCTTTCCCGTGGAAATACAGAGCTTGATTTCCTGGCTTCCGGCGTCTTCCTTCTTCGTATAGTGGAAATCGTTGGTGGCCACGAGGCCAAGGCCGTATTCCTCCGCCAGTTTGGCCAGCACCGGCCGCACCGCCGCTTCTTCCGGGAGGCCATGGTTCTGGAGCTCGATGAAGTAATTATTCTTTCCAAAGGTGTCGATATAAAACTCAATCACCTTCCGGGCTTCATCCATGTTCCGGTTCAGGATAGCCTGCGGCAGTTCTCCTCCCACGCAGGCAGACATGGCAATGAGGCCTTTATGGTACTGCCGGAGCAGGTCATGGTCCGCCCGGGGTTTGAAATAATAGCCCTCGGTCCAGGCCTTGGAGCAGATTTTGATAAGGTTCTGGTACCCTTCATTGTTTTCTGCCAGCAGGATGAGATGGGCCAGTTTTTCCTTCTCCCCGCCGGTTTTCTTCTCAAAACGGCTCCCCCGGGTCACATAAATTTCGCAACCGATGATGGGCTTGATTCCCTGGGCCATGCATTCCTTGTACAGGTACACAGCGCCGTACATGACACCGTGGTCCGTGATGGCAATGGCGGTCTGCCCCATTTCTTTCACGTGGGACACGAGCTCCTTAATCCGGCAGGTCCCATCGAAGAGGCTGTATTCTGTATGGGTATGAAGATGAACGAATGGATCCATTGTTCCTCCTGTTGATGTGGTAAAGTGAGTTTTCTTTATTTTAGCACAAACGGCCGGACTGTATCGGCGCTCATGCAAGTGTTGTAGATTGGGCCATGGTCAGCTGATTGCCCAAACAGGGTACATGGGCTAAAGGTGGTGGGTTGGCATCGCTGGCGTTCACCAACCGGGGCGTGGCTGCATGCAAAGGCAACGCCCTGGCGCAGCAGGGGCTGTTGGCAGGGCAGCCTGTGGCGGTCCATACGGAATCCTTCACACGACGGCGGCGAAGCCGCTGTTCCACTTTATGCCCCCGGCGCGAAGCGCCCACAATCCGGTGAACGAGCGAAGCGATGTTCACCCACCACCCTTAGCCCCATGCAGTCGGATGTATACCTTATCCCCCAATACCACCTCCATCCAATCAAAAGAAGCCGGAAGAGTCATCCTCTCCCGGCCTTTTGCCAATACTCCTTACTGTTCCATGCCTTTTTTCAGGCCGCCGATGTAGGCCATGAGGTCTTCATCGGCCTTGCTGCCTTCCTTATTGATGATATCCACCACGCCGCTGCCGGTGATGACACCGTCAGCCAGGGCCGCCATATTGTGGGCCTGCTCCGGTGTATGGATGCCGAAGCCGATGGCCACGGGGGTATCGGTGGTTTCTTTAATCACTTTGATAATGTCCTTCAGGTCCGTCTTGATGTCGCCCCGCATACCGGTAACACCCATGGAGGAGACCACGTATACAAAGCCTGTGGCATCCTTTACATTGGCACGGATCCGGGCTTCCGAGGTCGGAGCCACCATCTGGATGATGTCTACGTCGTTGTCATCGGCCAGGGGCCGGATTTCCTGCTGTTCTTCATGGGGCATATCAGGAATGATGACGCCATCGATGCCGATGTCCTTCGCCTCCCGGAAGAACTTATCCGCCGGATAGCGGAATACGGGATTGTAATAGGTCAGGAGTACGATGGGAATGGAAGTATGTTTCCGGATTTCCTTCACCGCTTCCATGACCTGGGGCAGGTGCACATGGCTCGCCAGTGCCTTCACATCCGCTTCCATAATGACCGGGCCATCGGCAATGGGGTCCGAGAAGGGAACGCCCAATTCGATGAGCGTGGCTCCTGCCTTTTCCATGTCCAGTACGTACCGCACCGTGTCTTCCACAGAGGGGACACCGGTGGTCAGAAATGCGATCAATGCTTTACCGTTTTTAAATGCTTCATTAATATGGCTCATAGTAGTTCCTCCTCAGTCGTGCAGGTTTTCACCGCGGTAGCGGGCAATGGCGGCCACGTCCTTATCACCGCGGCCGGACAGGGTAATGACGACAATATAATCTTTTGTCATGTTTTTGGCTTCTTTCATAGCCCCTGCAACGGCATGGGCAGATTCGATGGCGCAGATGATGCCTTCGGTCTTTGCCAGGTATTCGAAGGCCTGTACCGCTTCTTCATCGGTAATGGCAATGTAACGGGCACGGCCGATATCATTGAGGTAGGCATGCTCCGGGCTCACGCCGGGGTAATCGAGGCCGGCGGAAATGGAGTATACTTCCGTAATATTTCCATCTTTGTCCTGGCAGAAGAGGGACTTCATACCATGGAATACGCCGAGGCTTCCCCGGTTGACGGTGGCTGCATGGTAAGGAGTATCGATACCCTTGCCGCCGGCTTCACAGCCGATGAGCTCTACGCCGCTGTCCTGGATGAAAGGATAGAAGGTGCCGGCTGCATTAGAACCGCCGCCTACGCAGGCGTAGACCTTTGTGGGGAGACGGCCTGTCCGTTCCAGGACCTGGGCCCTGGCTTCCCGGCCGATGCAGCTCTGGAAATAACGGACCATTTCCGGGAACGGTGCGGGGCCGGTGGTGGAACCGATGATATAGTGGGTATCATCGCAGCGGCGGCTCCATTCCTGCATGGCCGCATTTACCGCATCCTTCAGGACCCGGGATCCTGTCTTTACTACATTGACTTTAGCCCCCAGCAGTTTCATGCGGTATACGTTCAGCGCCTGCCGTTCCGTATCGATTTCGCCCATGAATACTTCGCATTCCATGCCGAAGAGGGCAGCAATGGTGGCAGCAGCCACGCCGTGCTGGCCGGCGCCGGTTTCCGCAATGATTCTTGTCTTCCCCATGCGCTTTGCCAGAAGGGCCTGGCCGATGCAGTTATTGATCTTGTGGGCGCCGGTATGGTTCAGGTCTTCCCGCTTCAGAAAAATGCGGGGGCCTCCCAGGTCCTTTTCCATATTTTCCGCTTCATAGAGCATGGAAGGACGGCCGGTATAGTTTACAAAGAGCCGATGGAGTTCATCCTGGAAGTCCCTGTCCTTCTTGCATTCTTCAAAGGCTTCCGCCACCCGGTTTACTTCATTCATCAGTACTTCCGGTACATACTGTCCGCCATATTCGCCAAATCTTGTTTTCATATCTATTTCCATCCTTTATTTATGAATTTTCATGGACCAGTTCCTGCAGGAGCTCGGTCCTGTTACCTGCTTTCATCAGCATTTCTCCGATCAGTACCGCATCGGCTCCGGCTTCCCGCATCCGATGGACTTTTTCCTTGTCCGTCATGCCGCTTTCAGAAACGAGGAGTACATCCTCCGGCACCAGTCTGGCCAGTTTTTCCGTATTTTCCATCTTTATGGTAAAATCCCGGAGATCCCGGTTATTAACACCTGCAATTCTGGCGCCGTCCGTAAGAAGCCTCTCCATTTCCCTTTCATCATGGGCTTCCGCCAGTACGTCCATCCCCAGGTCCCCTGCCAGTTTCATGAAGGCTTTGATTTTTCTGTCATCCAGTATGGCTGCAATGAGGAGAATCGCCGAAGCACCGGCCAGGGCCGCCTCTTCAATCTGGCATTCGTCGATGATGAAATCCTTCCGGAGCACTGGGAGGGAAACTTCCGAAGCCACCTTCCTCAAATATTCGATATCTCCCTTGAACCATTTCGGCTCCGTGAGACAGGAGATGGCAGAAGCACCGGCCGCCTCATATTCCCTGGCAATGGCTTCAAAGGGGAAATCCTCACTGATGAGCCCTTTGGAGGGAGAGGCTTTTTTCAGTTCGCAGATGAAGGAAAGTCCGGGGGCTGCGAGTTTTTGATAGAAGAGGTGGCTTCCGGAAGGTTCGAAGCGAAGGACCTTTTCATGGATCCTGTCATAATAACCTTCTCCCTTCAGTTCTTTCAGCCGTCTTTCCGTTTCCTTCGCTATATCATCCAGAATCATGGGGCACCTGTCATTCGTTAGAAACTTTGATGTAGGCTTCCATGGTTTTCAGGGCTTTGCCGCTGTCGATGAGTTCGGCCGCTTTCTTTACGCCCTCTTCCATGGACTCTGCTGCCTTCGCTGCATAGAGGGCCAGGCCCGCATTGAGGAGCACCGCGTTCCGTTTTGTCCCCTGGATTTTTCCGGAAAGGATGCCCTTCGTGATTTCCGCATTTTCTTCCGGGGTGCCGCCTACCAGTTCCTCTTTCCTGCCACGGGTGAGTCCGAAGTCTTCCGGCTTGATTTCACTGGTCCGGTAGTAGCCATCCTTCAGCTCGCAGACCAGGGTAGGAGCGCTGGGAGAAACTTCATCGAGGCAATCCTCCCCATGGACAACCACCGCATTTTTGACGCCCAGTCTATCAAGCACCTTGGCCACCGGTTCCACCAGGTATCCATCGTAGACGCCCAGGAGGAAGTAATCGGGGTTTGCGGGGTTTGTAAGGGGTCCCAGGATATTGAATACGGTACGGAAACCCAGTTCCTTCCGGATTGGTCCTACATACTTCATGGCTGCGTGGTACTTCTGGGCGAAGAGGAAGCACATGCCCACCTTTTCCAGCATTTCCAGTGCTTTCTGCGGATCCTGGTTAATATTGGCGCCCAGGGCTTCCTGCACATCCGCCGTACCGCACTTGGAAGAAGCAGCCCGGTTGCCGTGTTTGGCTACTTTCACGCCAGCCGCTGCCACCACGAAGGCGGCGGTGGTGGAAATATTGAAACTGTTGGAACGGTCACCGCCGGTACCTACGATTTCCAGTACCTTCATGCCCGGATGGGGAACGGGAGTGGCATGTTCCCGCATGGCCACGGCACAGCCGGAAATTTCATCAATCGTTTCCGCCCGGGTGCTCTTGGTGGAAAGGGCTGCCAGGAAAGCGGCATTCTGGGTGGGTGTGGTTTCACCGTTCATGATTTCATTCATCACATCATAGGCTTCTTTATAGGAGAGATCTCCTTTTCTGACGATTTTCTGGATTGCTTCTTTAATCATGGTTTATACCTCCTGAATGTACATGGTTTCTGTTTTTAGTAAAGTCCGGTGAAATGGGCCTCCTGCCATCGTCTGATTGTATCCATGGTTTCCTCCTCCAGGGAAGGTATAAAAAAATCCGTCCCTGACAAATACTTGTCAAGGACGGATATCTATTCCGCGGTGCCACCTTGCTTCAGGGGATGAACCCTGCTCTTAGCGAGATACCAACATATCTCCGGCAACTGACGTATGCCCTACGTCGCTGGCTACTCGGTTTCCCTTTCACTGCGCCCTCAGCGGTCCATTTAATAATCTGCGTCCTGCCGACTTCTCAATACCCCGGCTCCCTGTGAGTGCACAACTATTTTTATCTCCGCTTCAACGGTTTGTTTCTTAAGTTGTGATAATCATAATACCGAAAATGGTTCCTGTCAAGAGGAATATTGAATTTTTGCCTCAATCGAATGGATGGGGCTAAGGGTGGTAGGTCGGGCGCCGCTTCGCTGGTCCGACCGGGTTGTGGCTGCGTGCCCAGGCTCGCGCCTGGGCGCAGCAGGGGCGTAAGGTTGAATAGCCGCCTTTGGCGGCTTACCCACCTTATGCCCCCGCTTTGGTAAGGCATCAGCCTTGCCAAAGCCACAACCCGGTTGGCAAGCGATAGCGATGCCAACCCACCACCATTAGCCCCATGTACCTGCATGGCCGCCAGCCACTCATAGGACTGATTTACCGGCGAAGCATCTTATACTTGAAATGAATCCCCTTAAATCCCGTGACTTTACGGAAATACCGGGCCATGTACTCGGAGATGATGTAGAATGCCGGAATTAGGAGTAAACCGCAGAGGGTAGCAAATGTCATGCCCCCTACCACCGCCACACCCATGCCGCAGCGGGCACCGGCGCCGGCACCGGTAGCGGTAGCCAGCGGGAGGCAGCCGATGATGGCGGTAAAGGCGGTCATCAGGATTGGGCGGAGACGAAGCTTCGATGCAATGACTACGGCCTTCATGGGATCCATGCCCTTATCCACCCGTTCCTTCGCAAATTCCACGATGAGGATGGCGTTCTTCGCCGCCAGGCCGATGATCATGATAATGCCGATCTGCATGTACACACTGTTCATATACCCGCTGGTATCGGCGCCAAGGATGGTCCCCAGCTTGCGGATGACATATTCCAAAACAACGGCCCCAAAGATACCGGTAGGCACGGTGAAGAGGACCGCAAACGGCATGGACCAGCTTTCATAGAGAGCTGCCAGGCAAAGGAAGGCAAAGATAAGAGCCATGACGAGAATCTTCATGGTGGAGTTGGAAGACGTATTTTCTTCGCGGCTCTGGCCGGACCATTCGATGGTGAATCCGGATGGCATGACGCTCTTGGCGGCCGCTTCCGCTGCCTGCATGGCTTCGCCGGAGCTGTAGCCATTGGCCGCACTGCCCTGGATGGACACGCTCCTTACGCCGTTAAACCGGGTAATGGAGGATGGGCCGGTGGTCATGGAACTGGTCAGGATGGTATCCAACGGTACCATCTTGCCGGAAGAAGATTTCACGGAAATAAACTTCAGGCTGTCCGCCTGGGAACGGTACTGGGTATCGGCCTGTACGATAACCTTGTAGGCCCGGCCGAACTGGTTGAAATCGTTGACCTGGGACCCGCCGAAGTTGGCCTGGAGGGCTGTGAATACGTCGGAAAGGCTGATGCCCAGGTTCTTGACTTTCTCACGGTCCACAGAGTACTGGACACTGGGTGTATTGGTGGCATAGGAGGTACGGACCCCTGCCAGTTCCGGACGCTGGTTGCAGGCCGCTACGACCTTATTGGCCACGTCCCCCAGTTCCGTATCCGAAAGACCCACATTATCCTGGAGCTGCATGGACCAGCCCCCTTCCATACCGAGCCCCGGAAGGGATGGCATATTGAAGGCAGACACCTGGGCTTCCGGATGCTTCGGCACCACGGTGCTGTTGAATTTGGCAATAATGGAATTGACGCTGAGGTCAGAAGACTTTCTCTGGCTCCAGTCATCCAGGGCTATATAGACGTTGCCGGAATTGGAAGAAGAGCCGCCGGCGTGGGTCATGATATTCTTCACGCCCTTCAGTTCCTTCGCCTCATCAGCCACGGCATCTACGGTCTTAATGGTCTGGTTCAGGGAAGTGCCTTCCGGCATGGTAATGCTGACGGCAAAGAAGCCCTGGTCTTCATCGGGGACGAAGGTAGATGGCAGCATCTTATAGAAAATACCCATAAGGCCTGTCACAAGGATGAGGAACACCGCCGCATACTTCAGATGGTGTACCATCCAGCCCACCTTGCCGGTATATTTTTCTCGGAAAGAATCAAAAGTCCTGTTGAACCACCGGAAGAAAGCGCCCAGGGGCCCTCTCTGGATGCCCTTGTCATCGGCCTTCAGTAAGAGGCCGCAGAGGGCCGGCGTCAGTGTCAGTGCTACGAAAGCGGAAATGGCGACAGAAATGGTGATGGTCACAGCGAACTGTTTGTACAGGACGCCGGTCATGCCGCCCACAAAGGCGACAGGAATAAAGATGGACGCCAGCACGGCGGTAGTAGCGATAATCGGTCCCTGCACTTCCTGCATAGCCTTTTCCGTAGCCTCTTTGGCCGGAAGTCCGTCTTTGGCCATGTGCTCTTCCACGTTTTCAATAACCACGATGGCATCATCCACCACGAGGCCGATGGCCAGTACCATGGCGAAAAGGGTAAGAGTATTGATGGTGAAATCAAGAACGATGAAGCTGGCAAAGGTACCGACAATGGAAACCGGCACTGCCAGCACCGGAATCAGGGTGGTCCGCCATTTCTGGAGGAAAATGAACACCACCAGGATAACGAGGAGCAGGGATTCAATGAACGTATCCCGCACTTCACTGATAGATGCATTAATGAAGTTCGTATTATCCATGATGATGGAATAATCCAGATCCGGCGGGAACGTATCCTTTGCTTCCGCCAGCACCTTCTTCACCTGGCTCACTGTATCCAGGGCGTTGGCATCGTTAGTCAGCTGTACGCCGAAACCAATACCGGTCTTGCCATTAATCTTGGAGTTACTGCTTTCATTCTGGGTGCCCGTCTGGATCTTGGCCACATCCTTCAGGTACACGAACTGGCCATTAGATTCGGATTTCAGGATAATATTGCCGAACTGTTCCGGTGTAGACAGGCGGCCTTCTACCTTGGCACTGTACTGCTTCTCCTGGGTAGCCGGTGCCGGCTGGGCGCCAATCGTACCGGCCGGAGCAGACACGTTCTGTTCTTTGATGGCGGAAATGACATCGGCCACGGTCAGATTTCTTTCGGCCAGCTTATCCGGATTCAGCCATACCCGCATGGCATAGCTGGACCCGAAGGTATTTACATTGCCTACCCCATCGATTCGCTGGATCTTGTCGAGGAGGTAAATATCCGCATAGTTTTTAAGAAATGCCTCGTCATAGGTGCCGTTCGGTGAATACAGATTGGCCATGAGCACCATGTCCCCCGACGATTTTCTCACCGTAAGGCCCGTAGTCTGTACTTCACTGGGCAGACTGTTCTTGGCCAGGTTCGCATCGTTCTGGACATTGACGGAATCCATATCGCCGTCACTGGACAGGTCAAATACGATGGAAAGACTGTAGGAACCATCGTTACTGGAGGAGGAAGACATGTAGGACATATTCTCCACCCCGTTCAGGTCCTCTTCAATGACCTGGGCCACCGTCTGGTTCACAATCGCCGCATTGGCGCCGGTGTAATTGGCGCTCAAACTGATAGTGGGCGGTGAAATCTGGGGATACTGGGCTATCGGAAGGGACAGCAGCGAAACAGCCCCCAAAATAACGATGATGATGGATATAACGATGGCAAAGATAGGCCGTCTGATAAAGAATTTTGACATACCGGCCTCCTTATGTTGCAGAGGAAGACGTGGAAACCGTGGAGGTGGATGCAGATGCTGAAGAATCAGCAGTGGTTGTGGAAAGTCCCAGCTCTTCCGGCGTCGTTTCCGTTACAGAAAGCTGCTGCCCCTCTTTCAGGTTTGTCAGACCTTCTACCACCACATTGTCATCAGCCGACAGTCCATTGGTGACGATATAGTAGCTTCCGACCTGATCCCCCAGCGTCACGACTTTGGAAACGGACTTATTGTCCGGACCTACCACAATGACAAAGGACTTGTTCAGTACCTGCTGTACCGCCCGCTGGGGCACGAGGATCGCATTCTTCATGGTCTGCCCTTCCAGGGTCACCCGGGCAAACATGCCCGGCAGAAGAACACCGTCTTCATTATTGAAAATAGCTTTCATGGTCAGGGTACCGGTACTTTCGGAAAGTTCGCGGTCCGCCACATAATCCGTAGATACTTCCCCATACTTTTTGCCGTTGCTCAAAGTGAGGGTCGCTTTCGGCGGATGATGCTCCGCATGCTTCAGCTCCTTCTCATCGGCGTTGGTACGGAAATTCAGGTATTCATTTTCACTGACAGAGAACTGTACATAAATCGGATTGATAGAGCCGATGGAAACAAGGGACGTATTGCCGGCAGCCGCATAGGTACCCACAGCCACATCATCCACAGAAAGGCGGCCGGAAATCGGTGCACGGATCACCGTATCATCCAGGTTCTCTTCCGCCTTCTTCAGAAGGGCCTGTGCATCGTCATAACTGGACTGGTTCGAAGCCACCGTCGCTTCCTGGGTGGTCAGGGTCTGTTCCGCAATAGCTCCTGTAGAGGCCAGCTTCTGGTAACGGCCCAGGTCAATCATGGAATTGTTCAGCGTCGTACGGGCCTTATCCACATTGGACCGGGCAGAAAGCACTTCAGACTCATACTGCCGGTCATCAAGCTTGTATAGAGGAGTCCCCTCCGAAACGAACTGGCCGCTCTTGAAATACTTTTCCGTAATAGATCCGGACACCTTCGGCTTAATAATAACGGCATCCGTAGACTTCACCTGACCCGAATAATCGTGAGTAACCGCCGTATCCTGCTGCAGCACCTTCATCGCCTTCACCGACACCGCTGCGGATTTCGTCTGGGTAGATGTACCACATCCACCGGCAAACAAGGCTGTACCGATGCAAAGAGAAACCGCCAGGGCCGCCATGACCTTTTTTGCTTTGTTAGCGTGCATAATTTAAATTTCCTTCCCCCTAATAGATAGTAAAATACCTATCTTACTCAGAATAAATTCAAACATACTATACCACAAACAGGGATAAATGGAAATCAATAATTATCTGAAATAAAATACAACAGAGAAAAGATTGTGAAAAGTCCGAAGTATAACAGGGACCTGGTATCAGGAGGATTATCTTCCTTCGGCAAATAAGCGGCAGCCCTGAGCCCCTTAAATGCTTACAGCAGTCAGCCTACCGCTTACAGAGAGTCAGCCGCTTTGCGGCAATCCATCCTGCGCCTTTGGCGCGGCCCTTCTCCAAGGGCCTGTATGCTGGGGATTACCTCAATTAAGCCGGATTCCCGTTGCGATACTCATATCTGCGGCGAAGCCGCTATCCAACCTTTATCCAACCTTATGCCCCCGGTGCGCAGCACCCACAACCCGGTTGGCGAGCGCAGCGATGCCAACCCACCACCCTTATGCCCCATACATACGATTGGCCGGAGCCCCCAAA